>JAABUH010002897.1_pt1 | contig 15667 bp, 13 predicted proteins | sample 5559121 | NCBI WGS metagenome assembly JAABUH01 (sample SAMN10711871, study PRJNA513364) | rock metagenome | isolation source: Antarctica rocks | place: Antarctica: Victoria Land, Battleship Promontory nord | collected 2015-12-28
ATATCGAAGACGACTTCAGTATAGAGTCAAATGAAATGACTATGACAATGATCTCAATTGATACAACGCTGATGACGACGAATTTATGAACGCTCAGAAGATCGTTGACGATTTTCATATTCAATATTCGAACAAATCGCGCTAATCGACGATTCAATCAATCACGATTTAACAGATCTGAGTCTGTGAAATCGTGATTGAACAATCAATCAAGTCGAGCAGAAAATACATTCATGCGAACATGAATCGTCGAAGAGAGAGAATAATGTCATGATTCTAGTCTTGTCAGGCTCAGCCTTCTAGCCTTGTCAGGTCTATTCTCGCTTCGTCACCTTGACTAGTCTCTATTGGGCCTAGCGTCGACTGAGAAACACACATATGTAACCAGCTTCTTTTCTGTAGCTATCTTTCTTTCTTAGCATTTATCTTCTAGTTAAATGACATTTCTATCTGACTCGCTCTAGGCAGATCTCTAACAGAAAGTACATGCTCAACTCAGATAAATTACGTCTTCGTATCATTCAGCTCACTCATGATAATGTTGTCAATGATCATTCAGAAAGAGCAAAAAGCTATGAACTGATCAGTTAAGTCTACTGATGATCAAACATTTATAAGTATGTTCAACGCTTCATACAGAACTGTCATGTATGCACACGATTCAAGCTTTCTAGACAACAAACTCAAGAATGATTGTGTTCTCTTTCAGTTCTTGAACGTCGTTGATGTGATATCTTCATGAACTATGTAAATTCTTTATCGCTTAGTATCTTCATGAGTATCACATATAAATATGTTCTAGTCTTTGTTGATCATTTTATCAAAATGAGATATTTAATTTTCATCACTTTTATGAAAGTTGAAGAAGTTATCAACTGCTTCTATGCTCATGTTTGAAAACATCATGATTTACTTGAGTTCTTCATGTCTGATCGAGATACACAATTCATCTTCAATGTCTGAAAGCATATGTGTAAAATGCTGAAGATAAACATCAAGTTATCAATGATATATCACTCTAAAATCAATGATCAAATCAAGAAAGTGTCAGAATCATGCTTAAATGATACAATCAATGAAGATCAGAGTTGATAGTGCTTGATCTTTAGAAATAGCTATAACTGAATATTAAGAATACAGAAGAAGATTGATACAAAAGCTTCTATTTATGTAATGTTCAAAGACTGTGCTAAACTTGAAAGAAATATGTTTATGACATGAAAAGAATGTAATGTAAATGAATAAGATGTTGATGAAAGAAAAGAGTGTTAAGAAAGAAAAAAGAGATTGAGTCATATCTGAGTCAAATCTGAGTCAAACCTGACTAGCTCGCTGATTAGTTCTAATCATTACGCAGAGAACTCGCTAGCGTTCACTGCAAATTGATTAAAGCTTCAATCTTGTTCAGTCTTATCAGTCTTGATACACTCGTAACATTACTTCTCTCTTTGAAAATTTATGTTTGCATGAATGTAGTTCATTTGCTCGCTTTTGTTGATAGTTATTTCAATATTTAGCGCGATTTGTTTGAATATAACTTATGAAATTCGTTCAAAACTTTCTCTGAGTTATCGAATTTTTCTTTATCGACATAGTATCATTCGTCATTTCTATCTAGATCTGTTCATTTGACTTTGTACTGTATTCAATCTCAATAACGTCTGAAGTTTAATATATCATCTTCAATAGTGATTGATTTAAATGATTCTGAATGCTGTTTCGATAGAGAATCTTCTGAACACAATCATAGTAGCTTTGAGCTGAACATTGAATGCAGATGCTTCATGCTGATTGATAAATGAAGATGATAGAAGATACTCACTTTGACAGTGATTTAATAAAGATTTAGCTGTTTATCTTTCAAATCTTTGCAGAGTCTTGTTGTCTTGACATTTCTGAAAGATAGTCAAACTCAGTCATTTACTTCATAGATGACGTTTCGTCTATGTTTATTTATCTGAACTTCAACAATCAGCTTCGTTTTTTTCAATTGTTGACAATTGAAGTTCAGTAACTCTTTCATTTAAATGACAATATCATTTGCTTTTCTAGCTTCAAGTCGTTCATGAGTTGTTTCATAGTCAGTCGTATCTGAATCGAAACTCATTCGAGAATGAAATTCTTTGTTGAAGTAGAAGAAGATCATTGAAGTGATCAAGAAGATATTGAAATTGTCGCTGAATTTCATCATAGATATTCATTTGACTCAGTCGTTCTGCATGTAATTGCAGTAGATTTTAAGTTCATGTTCAACATCTTGATTGACTTGTTTCGATTGATCATTGATTTCAGAATGATAGACTGTGAATAGACTAGCTGTAATTCTCAGTCACTTACAAAGACTTTTTCACATAGTTGATATGAACTGAGAGTTTCTGTTCAAAACAATAGAACTGAGTAGATTATGCAGTTGATAGACGTTTCATAGCATGATTCAAATCATTTCTTCGACTGAGATGTCATCGTCTTCTCAATAACAAAAAACATAGTGATGTTCTTTGATGAGATGACATATGATTGTGCAAATGACGTTATAGCTTTCTGACAGAGATAGTTCAGTAATGAAGTTCATAGCTATATCTTTTCAGCGTTTCTGTGAAATTGAGAAAGAATGATGAAGTTCATTGATGCTATCTTTAAAGACTTTGCTTCGCTGATAAGCATGACAGTTTCAAATGTATCATCGAATAGTAACTTGATGATCTGATCAATAGTAGAAACGTTGAACTAGATTAATGATTCATCTATTGTCGAGATGAAAGATTGAAGATTGATCATGCACTTCTTGTAGTAATTTCGTGTGCATGTTTTCAAAGACTCACAGTAAATCTTTTTTAAATAGAACATCGTCAATGATTTTGCAGTTCTTCAGTTTAGTGATATGAAATTTGAGCTTGTTTTCATTCATAGCTTGTCTATATTTGCTGCAGAACTCATCTGTTTGATTGATCATTCATACTCGTTGATAGAGATCTGCTTTCGATTCAATAGATAGAACATTGATTCTATCAAAGATCAGAATAGTCTGAAAATGATCTTCAAGACAATGAGTTGATTCAAAAACGTTCGCTAGAAGCATTCTGATTAGAGCATTGACTTTAGTGTTCATTTTATCTGATCTAAAGATGATCTAAAAGTTGAACTTCAATAGAATGTTCAGATAGTTAACTTGTTATTGACTTAACTGTTTGTTTTTCATAAAAATCTTTAAAGCTTGATGATCAATGAATATTTGAATAAGTAGTTCAATGCATTTCAGCTCGAATCATCAGTGTTCAAAGCATTGAATAATGATTAGCAATTTCTTGTCATAAATGTGATAATTGATTTCAGCGAAGATCATGCTTTTGCTGTAGAAGATCATTGAATGAAGAACTTTCTCATCATTGTACTGAGATAGTATTTCATCTTTTACAGAGTTCAAAGCATGAATCTTCAAAATAACTTGTCGTTTGAGATTAAAGTGACAAAGTACTGAGATCGAGCTGACTTGTTTCTTTAGATTGTCAAAAACTTGAACACAAATCTCGTTTCAAACAAAAGACGTATTCTTTCTAGTCAACTGAGTGAATAATTTGACTAGCTTCGAGAAGTTCTTAATGAAACGACGATAGAAGTTAACAAATCTCACGAAGCTCTGAGTTTCTTTTAGATTGATTGAAGTGATTCAGCTGACTATGACTGTCACTTTACTAAAGTTCATACGAAAATTTAGTTCTGATACAATGACTTCTAGAAAGACAGTCTCTTCTACATTGAATTCGCACTTTCGAATATTCATTTGCAGTTCAGCTTCGCGTAGTCAACTCAATACTAGTTTGACGTGATCTCTATGTTTCTTTCTCATTTTGCTATAGATGAGAATGTCATCTAGATAAACTTGACAAAAGTCGTTCAGAAAGTTTCATAGAACGTCATTCATATATTGCTGAAAAGAGATTGATTCATTAGTCAGTTCAAATGATAGCATCTTGTATTTATATGCTTCTAAAGCAGTGATAAATGTAATGTAATTCTCATTATCGAGATGCATTTGAAGTTTGTTGAATGCTGATATGATGTTCAATCTAGTCAGATGCTTGCAACTCATTATTTTATCAATGATCTCATTTATCAGTCATAAAAAGTATCTATTTCTTTTGAAAATGACATTTAACTTTTGATAATTCACGCAGAATCGAAAATTTTCATTTGCTTTGAGAGCGAATAGAACAAGAAAGAAATAGAGAGTCTGACTAGAAGTGATGAATCTCTTCGACAGATTCTTGTTTAAGTACTTCTTTACTTTCAAAAGTTTGACAGAGAACATTTAATAGACTTGACAGCGAGAAAGCGTTGAATCACTGATGAGTTCAATTTTATGATCATAAAAGTGATAAAAGAATAGTTTATTTGATTGAGTTCAATCAAGAACATTTAGAAACTCATGATATTTCGATGACAGCTTCACTTTAATATCTTTCAAATTTTGAGTTATTTCATTGATTGAAGAGACATTTAGAGCGTTCAAATTGCACTGAGTATTGTACGCGATTTCTCTATTAATGTTCATCATGAATAAAGCAAAGACTTCAATCTTGTTCTTCTTTGAATAATTTAATAGTGTCTTGAACGAAGCTGCGTTTATGCTTCAAATCGAGAATGACTCTTCTTGAATGAGTTGTTTGAGCATCATAAAGATCTTAGTCTGAGTGATTAAAGAAGACAAAGTTGATTGCAATCAACTTGAGTACTTTGAATTGAGAGAGATCGAAAAAATCGAAATAGAAGTATTCAATTGATTTGAAAAAATAATGACGTCGTTTTGCATATTCAATAATATTTCGTTTTTATTCATTTAGAGCTTACTCAATATGACTTCATGATGATCAATATCAGCTATCAACATTGATACAGTCAATTTCTTATGACTTTCGATGATGAGATTGAATAGAATTTTATGAGTGATGATCTTTTTAAATATCTTTTCATCATAATCTCTTATTAGCTTCTCTTTTGTCAGTGATATAAATTGAATTTTCAGTTTCTCGCATACTTTATTGACTAGATTAAAATGTATGATTGTGTAAACAACTGAATCACTGTTTATTAAAGAATGAAGACTGAAAGATTGATTCTGAGAGATGAGATGAACATCAATTAGAAACGACTTTTCAAAGTAATTTTCTTTCGATAGAATTTCGTCTAGTTTGCACAAAAATATAATCTTTATCTCTTTAATAACTTTTGAAGAGATGACTAGTTTTTTTAATCGAAATTTGAATTGAAATCGAAGCAATCATATTCATTGTTCACTGCATTGATTCTAGTAGATCAATCAAAGCACTCTTTAAAGCTATGATTGAATTTATGACATATAAAACAGCTTTCAACTAGAATATCTGCTTCTTTGACGCTAGTTAAAATCGTATCACGCGACTTTAGCTTATCAGACTTCAAGTGATCGACTGACTGAGTGACAATAGTCACTTTATGAAAGATAGTCTTAAAAAGATTATTGACGCGTTTGATCTTGTTCTTGATCTCTCAAATGACTCACTGATCATTATTCAAATGAATCAAATAGAAACGAATTTCTTTTAGAAAATCAGATTGAACTAGTTGATTTACTCAAATAAATCAAAGATGAAAGTGTATTTTATCTTTCAAATCAGCAATCAGTTGCTTCTTGTAATAGTTTAGATAGAAAGATAAACGTTGAAACTGAGTATAGAATTCATTGAATTTCTTGAATTCTTGAATCAAGTTGTAGTATTTTCTATGAAAGTTGACTTTCTTATTTGAATCATTGAACAACTGAGCTAGCTCTTTCAAAAGATCATCAATGATTCTATAGAGATTGACACAGTCACATTCGCGTCTAGCTTGAGTGATTTCAACTGCATCATTGAATAATCTAGAATGTATATAGCTCAATTTGACTCATTCATTAGAAAAGAGATTGACGTTGATCTCTAGTTTATTCTGAATTTTTTCGTATCAATTCTCTCAAGTAAAGTTCTTTTCATCAGTAAACAGCAAAGAATCAGGTATTTTTTGAGATCTAGAACGCTCAGAGTAAATGAAATCAGAAGAAGTGATTTCTTTAGCTTGAAGTTTAGTCTTCAACTCTTTGATTTCATCTTCTTGTTGTTTATTTAACTTGTAGAGTCAATCTGTTTCTTTATCAAGAACTAGACTTCAAGTCTTTCAGATTTCATAGAACATGAGAAGTATTATTGTTTCAATGAATGATTCATCATCTTCATGAATGAATGAGACAGCACTTGATGATTTCGTTGAATCAGCATCAGAGATTTGAAAGAAATGATTTCGAAATTCTTTGAAATGCTCTTCAGTAAATGAACGACTAAACATGATGAAATTTGTTTGAAAAGAGAATTGAACGAATGATGATGCTTGACGATTGAAGAAGAAAGATGTATGAAGTGAGATTTAATCTTCAATAAAGAAGATGAGAATTAATTTGATTCTTGAGCAATTCACGAAGATTCTTTATTATGATTCTCATAATTGAGTGAACTTTGCATACTTAATGAGTGATAAGTAGTCTAGCAATTCAAACAGTCTTGTCGTTGATTTTATTCAATTCTCTAGTGTTGTTCTATCTTTCAATTATCATTGATCATCAGATAAATAAATTTCTTTAAACTTGTTCTGTTTAGATGAGTATGTTGAATGAGTAATGAGATCAATATCATGTGATTAACGAATTCTTAATATAATGTCAGAATCATGTTTAAATGATACAATCAATGAAGATCAGAGTTGATAGTGCTTGATCTTTAAAGATAGCTATAACTGAATATTAAGAATACAGAAGAAGATTGATACAAAAGCTTCTATTTATGTAATGTTCAGAGACTGCATTAGACTCAAAAGAAATGTGTTTGTAACATGAGAAGAATGTAATGTAAATGAACAAGATGTTGATGAAAGAAAAGAGTGTTGAGAAAGAAAAAAGAGATTGAATCATATTTGAGTCAAATCTGAGTCAAATCTGACTAACTCGCTAATTAGTTTTAATCATTACGCAGAAAACTCGCTAGCGTTCACTGTGAATTGATTAGAGCTTCAGTCTTGTTCAGTCTTATCAGTCTTGATACGCTCGTAACAGAAAGTCAATGCTGTCATGAAGCATTATTAGATCTGTCATCGAGTTTAAGTTACTTAATTCAATTCAGATTGAGTTTCAATGTTAAGTTGAGTTGAGAAAGATTAACTCAACTCAATCGAGTTGAGTCAGACTCTCAACTCAACTCAGTCAACTTGATGAGTTGACTTGAACTCAATTGCAGATCTACTTTCTATCAAATTTTCTATCAAATTTTCTATCAAAGTGATTAAACTTTCTATCAAACTCTTTATTCAACTCTCTATCATGTTCTCTATCATATTTTTCATCATATTTCTCACTATATTTCTTATTATATTTTCTATCATATTCTCTACTACACTTTCTATCATATTTCTCATCATATTTTCATCATATTTCTCACTATATTCTTTATTATATTTCTCATCAATCTCTCTAACAAATTCTCTATCAAATTGATTGCAAAATTGATTGCAAAAAAAACAAGTTTGAAAAAAAGAGAAAAAGTATACTATTTTTAGTACATAGTATACTATATTTAGTAATAAAAATCGAGTTCAAGCAACTCAACTTGATCTCGAGTTGAGCTTGAGTTGAGAAGAATCAACTCAACTTCAACTTGAACTCAGAATTGAGTTGAGTTGATTTTTCTCAACTCAACTCAACTCTAACTTGATGACAGATCTAAGCATTATCTTTGAGTCTTTGTCAACTACATGCAAAATGATTGAGCTAAGTGACTTTCTGAAGTCAAATTCATCGTCAATAATACATCATCATTAATCACTTTAACATTATTCTTCTTGATTAATTCAAGTCAAAACTCACGTTTAGATTTCAAGTTTTCTGAGTCTTTGTTTGAGAATCTTACATTTCAAGCTTGAAACAAGTTAATCAATGTCAAAGAGTTCATCAAGAAGATGAAGAAATTAACTGAGCATTTACATGATGAGATGTTTATAACTCAGATCATTTATGAATTTAATGTTAATCTCTTTTGTTATTCTTGTTTTAAATACTTCTGTCATGATGTTAAATCATCAACTCAATTTAGAACATAAATCGTCAATGTTTTAAATAATCTTGATTTATTGAATCTGTTTTGCAGTTCAATGAATCAAGTCATTAATTTAGTTAACGTCATTTTAATTTAGTCTCAGCAATTTTGTTTCAATCATCTCAGTCATGTGTGCAAATCTTTGCAATCTTAAGTCATAAAACTATTGTTTAGTCTTGATTCTGCTCAATTCATGTATATAGAAGTTGAGCTTTCGTTCTTTTCTTTCGCTCTTTGTCTTTCATCTTGTACATTATCTGATGTATTGTCTTGTATTTAGATTCTATCAAAGTAATAATAATAATATCAGTCTTTTATATTGATAGTATCTTTAGTTTAGCTCAGTTTCTGACATTACAAAAGATTTACACTTTCTGCAACGTTTTCATATGTTGAAATCTCATCTAGTTATTCTTTCGCTCAAATGAAGTTATCTTACAATCTTTTGATCAATGATGAGCGTGCTGTCAAACAGTTCACTCAAAGTGTGATCGAAAATTCAGTTGAGATCTTTCGCGTAATGCATGAGCTTCAAAATCAAGTTCAACAACATGATATTATCATCTCATTTTTGTTCATTGTTTTCAGTTCTTCAATTTATATAAAGTTGAATTCTCAGTTTCTTGCAATAATAACTCAGATTATTGCATAAATCTTGAACAATCAATCTCTCTTCATCATTCATCTTTTTGCAAATTCTGTCACTGTTTTCATTACTTCTAGATTCAAGAAGCTTTTTGACATATTTAAATATGAGAAGAACAAAGATCAATTGAATGCATGAAAGCAGAGTTTGATACAGCACATAAACATGAACGATGATTGTTATCTCTCTCATCAAGTCAAGATCATCTATGTTGAGTCACGACTCATCATAGATAAAAAGATTCACAATCTAATAAATCAATATCGAGTCAATGATCTCTGTATCATTTTCATCTTTGTAAATTAACAACACAAGTTGCATTATTACTGCAACAATTCTTTCAAGACAGAAGATGCTTATTTATATCTTCGTGAAACTTTGAAGTAAGACATGAATAGCTTTGTCAACTACTACAATCTCTCTTATCAAAAGAAAGAATGTTTTTTGATGAAAGATTTCTCATTGATTGACTGTCTGAAGCATAATGTCAATTATTTCACTTAAGTTATTGTTTTCTTTTGACGAAATTTTAATGAAATTCAATCATTCATTTTTCATCAATGAGTTCAAGCATTCTTTAACATTGATGAAGAGCTTCAGCAGCTTAAGCATCATCAATCTTGCTTCATCTTTGTCATTGTTTCATTCATCAAAGTCAAGAACATCTTTGCATTGACTAGTAATTCTTTGAATTCAAAGATCATCACTTCTGTGACTGTTGTTTTGACAATATCTTCATTTCTTTCTTTCTCATTTCTTGGTGAGTCAATGAATTTAAGCTTTGTCATTATCATCATTCAAAATAAGACTCTGATTGTTTCTGAAATCAAGAAAATCTGCAACAAGTGAAAGTTATGTTACTACTGCAAGTTGCAACATTTGAGCAAAATTATTAAAGAATACTCAAATAAGAAGTTCTTCACTTTGCGTATCATGAACATCTACAACAGTGATATCATCAATATAGATGAAGAAGTCTTGCTGTTTGCAAGAAAAGTTTAGTTTCTGAGCTAAGTTACGCTTAAAGATCTGTATACATATCATCTTGTTTTCTAATCTCAATTCTTTCACTCTCACTTCAATTATATAAAAAGTTTTCTGCTAAATCTGTCTTAAAACTCTTTGAATTTGATTCAACATTCAAAGATAGTCACATGATAGTATTCTGTATTTTACGTCAAGCTCAATCTAAAGTTCTCACTCTCGCTCTGATTGATAGTGAAGTTTTTGCTTATGTCTTTATGAATAAATTCTTTACGTAACAACATCATCTTTTCTTACATTAATTAACTCACTCTGGCAGACTTCAAGAATTTGATAATCAAGTCACTTTAATCAATGATATTACTTATGTTGTTGAAATCACAATAATTCTTGATGAACACATTGAAAAACTATTCTTTTATGTCATTGAATTAAGTCAATATCTCATCATCATGAATCTGTTATGACTTCATCATCACATCATTGATGTCAATTTTGAACACAATATTCTCATCTTGTTTTTCTTCTTCTGTCTTAATCATTGTTGCTCATCTTTCATCAAGATCTATGATCTTAATCAACAAGAAGAAAATTTCTTGTTCAAAGTTAACAAAGTAGCTTTCTTTCAATCTCGCTCTCAATTCACTCATAAGAAGTAACTTAGTTCACGAATCACTCACAAGAAGCAATTCAGTCTACAGATTGCTCACAAGAAGCAATTCAGTTTACAAATCATTCACAAGAAGCAATTCAATCTTCAGTTCACTCATAAAAAACAATCTAATCTTTCATTCACTTGAAAGAGACAACTCAGTTTTCAGTTCACTTGCAAGAAGCAATCTAGTCTTTCATTCACTTGAAAGAAGCAACTCAGTTTTCAGTTCACTTACAAGAAGCAATTCAGTTCTCAATTCACTTGCAAGAAGTAACTCAGTTTTTCATCTGCTCACAAGAAGCAATATAATTTCTCGTTTGCTTACGAGAAGTCAATTAATACTCAGCTTGTTCACAAGAAACAAATTTCGTTCAATCTTGTCTTTCATTTGAAACAAGAAGCTTCTAGTTGTATTCTTCAAGTCATTCAAAAAGAATACTCATCAAAAATCAAGTGTTAAAATTCTTTTTTCTTTAGAACTTTTGTTGTTCTTTAAGCAGATCAATTCAATTAATCTTTTATACAACTTGACATAGTTGAGTTGAGAGTTTGAAGCTTTAATCATGCTGCTCATGTTAAAGACATTGAAGTATTTAACATTACTTTAAAGAAAATCGATGTCTTTTTGAATCTTGAGTCAATCTCATCTTCTAGTTTAAATTCTAACGAGTCAAAATTGCGTCACACAACTTTAACTGTCTGTTCAAAGAACAGCTCAACTTTTGCTCAGTTCTCATCTCACTCTCAAGACAGTACATATGATAAAAATCTTCATCTAAATCTTCATCAAATGAAAAAGAAATTTTATTTAATTGCATTCACGACACAAGAAGATCTTGAAGTCTATTGACAAAGTAAGAACGTCGATTCAGTCACAATTCTATCATTCAGATATTTTGAGTTTTTAGATATTTTCTTCAAGAAGAATGTCGATATCTTGTTTTTGCATCAAGCTTATGATCATGTCATACATTTTAAAGAAGATGCTCAATTCTCAGTCTTCGCTTTGTATGACATGAGTCGTGATGAAATTTTAGAACTTCATTGTTATTTGAATGAAAATCTGAGTAAAGATTTTATTCAAGTCAATCGCTCTCAGATGATTGTCTTTGTTCTCTTTATCAAGAAACTCAAAGAAGAACTTCACTTTTGCGTGAATTATTGAGATCTGAACATTATCACAGTCAAGAATCAATATTCTATGTCTCTGATCTCAGAAACGCTGAATCATTTAAATTGAGCTAAAATTTTTATCAAGCTGAATATCATTTCTGCATTCAATCGACTTTGAATCAAAGAAGAAGATGAAACTTTCATCATCTTTCACACTTGATTTGAATTATTCAAGTATCTAGTCATGCTCTTCAATTTATGTAATAAGTTTATCTCATTTCAGAAGTACATCAACAATATTCTTTATGAACATTTAGATAAGTTTTGTACAGCTTATCTGAATGACATCTTAATCTATTTTGACAATGAACTCGAGCACAAGATTCATGTCAAGCTCATTCTATGAAAGCTGCAAGAAGCAGATCTTCAGATGAATATAATCAAATGCAAGTTTCACATCACTTAAGTTTCATATTTAGAATTGATAATCATCATCAAAGAGATCAAGATGAACTTTTTTAAGATAAACATCATTGTTAATTGATTCATCTTGATCAACGTTAAAGACATTCAAAGTTTTTTAGGTTTCGCGAACTTCTATAAAAGATTCATCTATGACTATAGTAGAATAGTTATCTCGCTTACTCATCTCATCAGAAAAGATGTACTCTTTGTCTGATTTCAGAAATGTCAGATTGCATTCAACATTCTTAAGAAAGTCTTCACTTTTAAGATTATTCTTTGTCACTATAATTCAAATCACAAGATTGTGATAAAAATCAATGCTTCAAACTATGTGTTCAAAAACATTCTTTTTCAGTATGATGAGAACAAGATTTTTCATTCAGTCACTTACTTTTTGAAGAAGCATAACTCAATCAAATGTAACTATGAGATTTATGATAAAGAACTCATGATCATTGTTTGCGCTTTCGAGAAATGATGATCAAAGCTTGAAGACTCTATTTATTCTGTCAAGATAATCACGAATCACAAAAATCTTAAGTATTTCATGTCAACTAAGCAGTTGAATCATCATCAAGCTCGTTGAAGTGAGTTTCTGTTTAAATTTAACTATCACATCGCTTATCATTTCAACAAGATCAATGATAAGTTGAATGCTTTGACACGTCGCTTAAAAGATCTTTTTAAAGAGAAAAATACATTCAATTCTTGACATCAATATCAACATTAAACAATTCTGAAAACTCATGTTTTAAATCTTAATATTATTAAGAATCTCATCTTTGACATCTTCAACATCAAAGTCATGAAGCTTCAGTCACAAATCATTGCTTTAAATTCAATTCAGTTACATCTATCTTTAATTATCTCAGCACTCTTGCAAATTCTAGTTTTCATGAATCTAAAAATCAAAGAATTCAACATTAAAAACATCAAGTCTCAGCTAAATCAAGATATTCTAAATCTTGATGAAGATTTTGCTGACATTCTTACTCAAACATTGTGAGAGTAAGTCGAAATCAATAACAAATTTGCAGCTCAGATAATTGAAGTGCTTTGTAATGAAACATGACATCACAACAAGATCTTTCTAGTTGAGTGTGAAAAACATGAGAATCATCTGTACTTTCAAGAAAGAAAGTACATGCTCAACTCAGATAAACTACATCTTTGTATCATTCAACTCACTCATGATAGTGTCATCAATGATCACTCAGAAAGAGCAAAAAGCTATGAACTGATCAATCAAGTTTACTGATGATCAAACATTTATAAGTATGTTCAACACTTCATATGAAACTGTCATATGTACACACGTTTCAAGCTCTTTAAACAATGAACTCAAGAATGATTGCATTTTCTTTCAATTTTTGAACGTTGTTGATGTGATATCTTCATGAATTATATAAATTCTTTATCGCTCAATATTTTCATGAATATCACATATAAATATGTTCTAGTCTTCGTTGATCATTTTATCAAAATGAGACATTTAATTCTCATCACTTTTATGAAAGTTGAAAAAGTTATCAACTGCTTTTATGCTCATGTTTGAAAACATCATGATTTACTTGAGTTCTTCATGTCTGATCAAGACACACAATTCATTTTCAATGTCTGAAAGCATATGTGTAAAATGTTAAAGATAAATGCTAAGTTATCAATCACATATCATTTTGAGATCGATGATCAAATCAAGAAAGTTAATGCTGTCATGAAGCATTATCTTCAAGTCTTCGTCAACTACATGCAGAATGACTGAGTTAAATGACTTTCTGAAGTCAAATTCATCATCAATAACACATCATCATTAATCACTTTAGCATCATTCTTCTTGATTAATTCAAGTCAAAACTCATGTTTAGACTTCAAGTTTTTTGAGTCTTTGCTTAAGAATTTTACGTCTTAAGCTCAAGACAAGTTAATCAATGTTGAAGAGTTCATCAAGAAGATGAAGAAACTAACTGAGCATCTACGTGATGAAATGCTTATAACTCAGATCATTTACAAATTCAATGTTAATTTCTTTCATCGTTCTTGTTCTAGATACTTCGTTGAAGATGAAGTCTGACTAAATGTTTGCAATCTCAACATCGCTCATCTTACTGTCAAGTTAAATGATCATAATGTTGATCTCTTCAAGATCAAGTGTGTTTTCAAGAATAATTCTCTGATCATTGAGTTAAATCTTTCAGCATTCATGAAGATTCATTCAATCTTTCATGTCATTCTTTTGAATCATATCACAAGTGATTTTCTTTCAAGTTAACATCAGAAACTTTGAAAATTTATTATCATTAAGAATGACAAAAGATTCTGATATGTAAACAGCATACTAAACTTCAAGCATGATAAATGCTATAATTCATTTCTGCTCAAGTATTACATCAATTAAGAAGATCACTTTTCTACTTGAGAGTTTTTTCATCTTCTGAATAATTATGAGCAAACGCTCAATAAATATCATCTCGTTAACTCTGTCATTGAAGAATCACATGTACTGTCATGTGTGATGTCTCAATGTCAATGTCAAGAACTTTAAGTTCAATCTTCATCATTTCAATTCAGCTCAAATCTGACTCAGATCTTGTCTAGATCTGATTCAGACATCTTGTTTAAATCTGACTCAGATGTGATTCAAATGTATTTCAATTTCTGTGCATCATCATGTTAAAATGCGTTTCATCTCATTTTATTCTTCAGACATCTTACTCAAATCTGACTCAAATGTGACTCAGATCTATTTTAGTTTCATCTGTGCTTCATTACATTAAAATGCATTCACATCAATTTTCATCTCATTTCAATCTTCATCTTTGATTCTTTCTCATCTCATTTTATTTCTTCTTATCATCTCACAAAAGCTCAGTCTTGAAGAGAGAAGTTATTATCATGATGTCAAATCATTAACTTAATTTAAAACATAAATCATTGATGTTTTAAATAATCTTGATTCATTGAATCTATTTTGCAATTCAATGAATTAAGTCATTAATTTAGTTAATGTCATCTTAATTTAGTTTCAGCAATTTCATTTTGATTATCTCAATCATGTGCATGAATCTTTGCAATCTTAAATCATAAAACTATTGTTTAGTCTTGATTCTGCTCAATTCATGTATATAAAAGTTGAGTTTTCATTCTTTTCTTTCACTTTTTATCTTTCATCTTATACATTATTTGATGTATTGTCTTGTATCTAGATTCTATCAAAGTAATAATAATAATATCAGTCTTTTATATTAATAGTATCTTTAATTTAGCTCAGTCTTTGACAACTTCATTGAAGATGAAGTTTGATTGAATGTTCACAATCTCAGCATCGCTCATCTTGCTGTCAAGTTAAATGATCATAACATTGACTTTTTCAAGATCAATCATATTTATAAGAACAATTCTCTGATTATTGAGTTAAATCTTTCAACATTCATGAAGATTCATTCAATTTTTCATGTCATTCTTTTGAATCATATTGCAAGTGACTTTCTTTCATGTTAGAGATCTGTCTAGAGCGAGTCAGATAGAGGTGTCATTTAACTAGAAGATAAATGCTAAGAAAGAAAGATAGCTACAGAAAAGAAGCTGGCTACATATGTGTGTTTCTCAGCCGACGCTAGGCTCAATAGAGACTAGTCAAGATGACGAAGCGAG
>JAABUH010002898.1_pt1 | contig 15666 bp, 26 predicted proteins | sample 5559121 | NCBI WGS metagenome assembly JAABUH01 (sample SAMN10711871, study PRJNA513364) | rock metagenome | isolation source: Antarctica rocks | place: Antarctica: Victoria Land, Battleship Promontory nord | collected 2015-12-28
TCACAGGCGTGTCAGCCTCGCACCGTCTGGGCGCCGAGCTCATTATGCGTGTGTGGCCTTCTGTGGCGCAGACGCATGGGTGAGTGAGCTTAGCTGTGCGTTCCGTCTGTGTCCATGTGCAGAGGCGGGGCGGAAAGGAGTCATGTGGTAGGTGCTGCTGCCGCGCAGTGCGATGGAGGCAGGACGTGCTCGGAGCCGACCTGCATTATGACGGGGAGGCCGGAGGGCGGCGAAGCGGTGCGGCCCCTATGGGCCTCTGCCTGAGCGTGGTGCGGCTGCGTGTGTGGTGCTGTGTTGTTTGTGCTATCCTTGCTGTCCTTGCTGGTCCCACTCAAGCGTCCAAGGCCGCGTGTGCGTCCCCAGGTGCCTGTGCGCGTGCACGACGCGTGCTTCACCTCAGGTGGGCGCTGGCACGCTTCTTGCCCGGTCACACACTGGTGCCGGCTCTTGTTAGCAGACGCAAGGCTTTCCTTGAAGGACACGTTGTGCTGCTCGTCTCTGTAGGCGTCCCAGGTTCTTGAGGCCTGTGCTTTTGCAGCAGGGCCACATTTACGCTGAGACGCAGCTGCGCTTTTGCTGGGTCCAACAGAGCTCGGCGCTGACGGCCGCATGGGCGCCCGCAGAGGTGCTGGGGTCGCTGAAGTGCGACTGCGCGGACCAGTTCCGGCTGGCGCAGCGCTACATCCAGGAGCACCCGCCCGGCATCCTCATCTACCTGCAGCAGGAGGGCCGCGGCATTGGCCTGGCCAACAAAATTGCGGCCTACGCGCTGCAGGCACGCTGCCGCTCCGAGTTCCCCCGCCTCGCTGCCCGACCTCGCCACTGTCTGCGGACGCACAGCGCGCGCATGCCAAGCTGCTGGCGTGCCGCTTTGGTTATTTCTGCTGGGGTGAAGGGTTTGCAGCTGGACGATTATACAGGCCCGCATGTCTGTTACTGTACAGGCACCGAATGTCTGTTGATATACAGGCACCGCATGTATGTTGTTTAGGTGAACTACAACATGCAGGCAAGTGCGGACGGAGCTGGGTGGTGCGGGTGCAGGAGGAGGGCTTGGACACTGTAGATGCGAACCGCGCGCTGGGGTTGCCTGACGACTGCCGCGAGTACACGTCTGTGCGGAACATCCTGGCCGACCTGGGCATACGGAGCATCCGGCTCATGGTGCGGCCCTGCTGCGGAGCGCGCGCGAGGCCTGCAAGAGGCCTGGGTACCGCTTCGGTCCTAAACGCAGGCAAATGCAGCTGCGCAGCAGAGCAGTGGGCAGCCTGCTGCTGCACCTCACCCTAACCCTATCATGTGAGCGTTTACCGCCCTCACCGTTCATGCGCAGCCGCAGTGAGTGGAGTGAGGCGCGCGACAGTCCTGTGCGTAAAAGCTTTTGCCACCAGCGCTGTGATCATGATACGCATGAATGGCTGTGCATGCGCAAACGGCTGTACGCGCACGGCGCAGACCAACAACCCGCGCAAGATCGCGGTGCTGGAGGAGCTGGGCGTGGTGGTGACGGAGCGCATCCCGTGCCTGGTCCAGGCGCAGCAGCACTCCCTGGGCTACCTCACCACCAAGCAGGCGCGGCGCGGCGCTGCAGCGCGCCAGCTCTCTGCGGGGGCGCAGAGCCTGACCTCTGCTGCACGTCTGCATGGTATTCAGCCGTGTCTGCTGGGGTGAAAGTGATGCGGTGCGTGTGTGGCGCGAGCCAGACAGTGCAGGCCTGCGATGGGTTGCGTTGCGGCTGTTCAGCCGCCCTGCACGTCGTAGCTTTCGCATCGAAACAGAAACGCGCGCAGCGCGGAGCATGTGACATGCCTGCCGCCGCGCAGAATCGCATGGCGCACCTTATGGACGGCGTGGTGGAGGGCGGCGCGGCCAGCGAGCCCGGCGAGCTGGACGGCAGCTTCTGCTTCTGGAACCACGACGGCGAGCCGCTGCCGCCCTCGGCTGCGCAGCCGCCGCCCACGCCGCCGCGCGCCGAAGCCGGGCCGGCGCCGGCCGGCACGTGATGCGGAGAGGAGGACGTGCGGTCGCTGCCCACCCCAAGCGCACCGAAGCGGGACCGGCGCCGGCCGGCACATGATGCGGAGACAGCAAGGCGCTGCCGCCGTCGGTTGCGCTGCCGCCGCCCACCCCGCCGCGCGCAGAAGCAGGGCCGGCGCCGGCCGGCACGTGATCAAGAGAGGGCGAGCCGCTGCAGCCCTCACCCGCGCGGCCGCCGTCCTCCGCGCCGCGCGGCAAAGCCGGGCCGGTGCCGGCCGGCATGTGATGCGGAGAGCGCGCGCGCTCTGCCTGGCCGCTGCAGGCTGCGAGTCAGCCGCGGCCGCCGCCGGTAGAGCGGCGGAGCGAGCCTGCTGATTTGAAGCCTGCCGTGGCGTGATGGCAGCGGCGCGCCGGTCACGAGCCTCAGCGGGCCGAAGTGGGCAACTCAGGCTGTGTAGCTATGCTATTCAGACCATGAGACAGCTTGAAAGACGTCATGTAGCTTACAGGAACACGGTGCGGGCATGTAGTTTCCCGTGAATGCCACATTTTGGCCGATCTAGCTAATGGCGTCATGGCACATGCCGTCCATGTCATTGTCTGCCATGGTCCTGTGCATGTAACCATGTCCTCACCGATTGGGGTTGGGTGAGTAGAGTAAGTGTTTTGCAGCAACACTTTTGCTGCAGGACCGAAAGTGGTGATGCATAGAGCAGCTTCAGCTAGCACGTCCCTGAAACTTGCCACTCCTCGATGCTATGGACACCCAAAACGTGAAGTGTCCTCAGCAACATCTTTGACGACCATGCTGCAGGCCCACAAGCCCCTCATCACTATGCACAAAGACTGCGCATGTTGTCACCCGATGCAGTGTCCTTTGCTATCAGCTCCCAGCTCAGTACACAGCACAAATCACAGTACGAGGCATTGTCCTTGCAAATATACACTGCCTGCACTCTTGCGGCCTTTGCAGCGGTTACTGCAGCATATAAAAAGGGGACAGGATCACGCCAGGCCGCACGACGACTGCAAGGCACGCATGCAGCTCCTGTCCAAGCAGAGCATCCCGGCGGGCGCTGCTCAAGGCTGCGACGCGGCATAACGCCAAGGCAAAGCCTTCTGCGAGCGGCGTGCTCTAGACCAGATGCATCACAAGAGCACGCTTTGATGTCGGCTGCGATGCCTGCGCTTGTAGAGCAGCGCGCCCAGCAGCGCAGGGCTGCGCACCCTACCCTATGGCTATGCCAGCACAAGCGCGTCCGCCAGCAGCGTACCCAGCAGCGCGGCGGTGCCCGGCACGGACAGGTTGTCGTCCAGCCAGTGATTGAGCGGCAGCGACTCCATCAGCGTGGCGGCCGCCGCGATGGCCGCCACCGGCCCGGCCGCGCCCGCGACGTCGCACTCGAAGAAGCCCAGCACGCTGAAGTAGGCCATTGCGCCCAGCGCCATGGCCGTGCCGCCTGCGCCGCGGCGCCGCGCGACCGGCTGGCGGGCAGCATGCGGGATTTATGCCGCACCCTGCCCTACACGAAGTGGGGTATAGGGCTGAAGTAGGGCATCCCGGCCATCCACCCTGCGACCAGTGGGCTGCATGTTTAGGGTAGGGTTGGGGGTGCAGGGCGCGCGGCGCACCCAGGAACATGGCCGCGCTGCCCGGCCAGCTCTTTGCGCGGTTCCAGGGCAGCCGCGCGCCGGCGCCCCAGCGCCGGCCCACGATGTCCGCCAGCCCGTCGCCGCCGCACATCAGCGAGATGGCCACCAGGCCCACCTGCGGCCGGCCGGCACAGGCGCGCCCCTGTCCCGCCCTGGCAGCCATTCGCTGCAGCTCAAACCAGCCACGCCGTCCGCACCGGGGACTCGCGCCAGAAAACGAGCGTGGCCGCGACGAGCACGAGGACGTAGTACAGCGGGCCCCGCAGCAACTCCATCCTGCGCTCGCAGTCAGCTCTGTGGTGGCACGGACGGGGAAGCTGAGGTGGCATGTGAGCGGCTCCTCGTGCTGGCCTCTGCCTCACGCGGCGGTGCGCAGGCGCGGCGCAGGGGCGCGCCTGTCGCCGCTCCGGCTCATCGCCTTCACCGTGCGCTCATCCTTCACGGCGCCAAAGCCGAGCGCCAGCAGCCTGCGGGAGCGACAGGGCTCCCTTTCAGCACAGCCTGAATGACCCGGCTTCCTGCCATCAAGCAGGAGTACTGTGTTCAGCACAAAAGAACAGCGACGGCCAGGCCGCACCTGACAACGTTCAGGGACGGGACGAGCGCCGCGCACAGCCTCGCATGCGGCTCCATGCTGCATGGGAGCAAGCGTGCACGTTGTTGGAGTGGCGACGTGGCGGCAGTGACAGCAGCAAGCGCACTGACAAGGCACGAACAGAGGAATATGAGTGACGTGGTGCATCAAACACCTCACCTGAACAGCGGCCAGCACAGTGCGAAGCCAGGCCCCGCCAGCATGTGAACCAGCTTCCTGCTGAGCTTCTGTTGGAGGGTGCGCCGGGCATCAGCTTGTAACGGCCAGCGCACAACCGTCGAAGTCTAAAAATAGACGTAGTGCATGGTAGCGCCTGAGGCAAGCGCGGCGCGCGCCTGGTCGAGCCAGCCCTTGTACGTGAAGACGTCAAAGGCTTTGATCAGCGCCGTCGCGCCGAGCACCGCCGTGACGGTCGCGCATGTGTCGCGCAGCGCCGGCGAGTCCCGCAGCAGGGCGGCCAGCTCCGAGAAGACGGGAGCCGCGTCGGCGAGCTGTGCGAGCGGCAGTGCGCTCCTCCGCACTGACGCAGCCCTCCGCCGCCGCTGCTTGCGGTGCGGCTGGCCGCCCGGCTGGAAGGGCGCGTCCTGTCCCTCGTGCTGCCTGGTCAGCCTCAGATGCGCTCCAGCGCCCCCGGCGTGTGCGTGGCCGTGCGCCACAGGCCGGGAATGGCAGCACAGAGCGTTGGCTGGCAGCATACCCGTGCCTCCCCTGCCTAAGCCGACCGCCATGGCAGAGACTGTGCAGCGATGCGTCGGCTGAGCAGAGCCACAGTGGGTGATCACAGGCCCCCAGTGCTGTGTGCCGAGTCACTGTCAGACCCTCTCTGCACTGGAGTGGTTTTGCTGAGCATACATAGATTGGTGGCAGCATAAATCGATTGCTTGTCATTAGAAAGCCTCCCTTGTTCGTAAGCGGGGCTCAGGCACGTGCAGATGTGCAAGCTTGGCGGCCTCTGTCGGCACACGCGCGTGCCATTCACATCTGCGGTCGTGCGCCCAGCTGCAACGTGCAAGCGCGGGCGCTCCCTGCAGTGCTGTCACGCACACAGCACGCGGCGCGAGGCGCTGGTCTGCCTGACGGTCGCCGGCGCTGCGGGCATGAGCCCGGGCGGTGCCGCCAGCGCCGAGACGCTGCCCCTGGTGCCCAAGGAGGAGCTAGCGCCGGGCTTGCAAGTCAGCAGAGTGCGTGTGTGCTGCCCCTTCCTGCCTGCATGCCAGTCTCTGCATCCTGATGCAGTGCGGGGATGTCCAGCAATACAACCTGACACGTTCTCACCTTTGCAGGTCATCAAAGGTTGCTGGCAGCTGAGCGGCGGCCACAGGTGTGGTGCTGGAGCCTGCGCTGAAGACGCTGGCCTGTACCGCAGCCATCTTATACAATACTTGTGCCAACGCGCGCAGGGGCGAGAGGAGGAGTGACAGAACAAAAGGTCTGGCCTGCACCCACATCACCAGAGCGCTACCCAGCGTTTGAAGTGCTCAGGGCACGGCAGCCAACCGACCCTTGGAGAGATGGCAGTGGGGTTATGAGACAGGCGCCAGCGGTCTGCGCACAGGCGCCGCGGCTGTGGACGATTTCCAGCCCTTTGTGGCAGCGGGGATCACCACCTTTGACACGGCGGACATTTACGGCCCTTCTGAGACGCTCATCGGCGACTTCCTGGAGCGCCGCGATGCTGCGGAGCCCCCCGTGCAAGTACTGACCAAGTTCTGCTGCTTCGGCGACGACATGCGGTCCGTGAGCGCCGACTCTGTGCGGGAGGTGCGTGCGCGCTCGCACAGCGGCCCGTCTTTGCTGGCAGCGACAGAATGCAGCGTGTGCTGTATGGGCGGCCCTTTGTCGCTAGCAGCGACTGAGAGTGCAGCATGTGCAGTGTGGGGCACGGAATGTGACATTATCTGTAGGACGCGCCGGCATATTCACTCATCAGCGTCGCTCTAGCGTCCCTGCTCGTCTTACAGGACGAAAGCCTGCGTCAGGCCAATGACAGCATGTGCATGGTCACGCTTACGTGCACATCCGCCAGTCCCACCTGCTGTGCGCGTGCTCGCGATGTGCCCCTGAGTGGGACCTGCACTGACATATCATGGACTTGATCCGACCCCTGCTAAGCCAGTTGTTAAGCGCCGCTGTAATTGCACGTCGTGCACTTAAGCGCCCGGCGTCGTGTGCCATGCAGTCAGTGGAAGATTCGCGGGGGCGGCTGGGCGTCCCGGCGATCGACCTCATCCAGTTCTACTGGTGAGGCGGTGACTCCCACAGGCACATCCGCACATGCGCATGCAAAGCACGCCGCATCCCCACCGACTGCACCCAAGACGGCACATGCCGCGGAGGCCATGCACCAGCTGCAGCGGCCCGACAGGGACCGAAAGCGGCACTATGCCCCGCACTGGCTGCACATGGAATCCAATGACACAGCTCGACGCGCTCTTGCTACTGGCGCCTGCAGCCGCGCCTCTGATGTCCCCCGCGCGCGCCGCGGCAGGCACGACTACGGCGTGCGCAACTATGTGGCGGCCGCGCGGCACTTGGCCGCGCTGCAGGCGGACGGCCTGGTGCACCACGTCGGCGTGACCAATTTCGACGTGCCGCGGCTGCGCGAGATGTTGGATGCGGGCGTGCGCATCATCAGCAACCAGGTGGGCGGCCGCCCTGCCCTGGCCCTCGCTCAGGTCATCAGGGGTCAGTGAGCTGCACTGCTACTGTGCCTGCTTCCTCTCAACTAATTTCCATTTCTGTACGGGTGCACCACGGGGAACACCGCTGTACAGGTACATGCTCTGCGTTGGCCAGTATGCTTCAATCCGCCGTGACCGCCGTTGCAGCCAAGCTCATGATGCAGACCCTTGGCACCACAGCTGGAATATATAAAGCCTGGGTTACGTGCCTGGGTGGGCCAGGACTGGGCATGCCTGCAGCCTGAACGAGACAGAGCCCCTGCGCGATTACCTAAATCATTGGGAGCGCTTCCCGCGCGGGCGCGCAGGTGCAGTACTCGCTGCTGGACCGGCGCGCCGAGAACGGCATGGCCGCGTTCTGCGCGGAGCGCGGCATCCGCCTGCTGCCGTACGGCACCACCGCGGGCGGCCTGCTGTCGGACAAGTACCTGGGCCTGCCCGCCGGCAGGTGCGGGGGCGACGGGCGCGGGCGCATGTCGGGAGGAGCCGCTGGTAATGCAACCCTGCATGGGGTGGGGTCTGCATGAGCACCATCTGCATGCGTGCTGCAGACGCGTGAGCGGCTGTTTCGTGTTGCGTGCAGGCCAGCGCTAGTGGCGCGTGTCTGCGGGACGCGCTCGCGCGCGGTGACCAAAACATTATACGAGAAGTCAGCAATGGCATCTTTCAAGAGGGTTGCGCTTCCTCGGTGGAAGCGTTGATGTAGTGCGCTTCGGCATGCGCGCGCAGGGTGCGCCTGGACACGTCCTCGCTGAGCAAGTACGCGAGCGTGGTGCGCGAGGTCGGCGACTGGGACTGGCTGCAGCGCCTGCTGGCCGCGCTGTCCGGCGTCGCGCGCCGCCACGGCGTCAGCGTCGCCGACGTTGCGCAGCGCTGGGTGCTCGAGCGGCCGCAGGCGCGCCGCGGTAATTTTTGCGTATGCATCAGGGGTAGGGTAGGCTGTAGGTTCAGTTTGGGACTCCGCACCAGGCAGCATCGGCCCCGGCGCTGCGGTGGCTGTGTGAGTCGCCGCAGGAGCCGCCGCTGCCACTCGGCACTACGCCCAGCCGCCTCATCCTGTGCCTGACAAGTTGCTTCCGGCTTTATGTGCATTGGGTCTCTGAGCGCGGCGCCGACCTGTGCTGTGCCAGGCCTGCTGCTGCGGCGGCAGCCTGCCCCGTCGGCCGCGCCACGCACTGGGTTGGCCGCACGTGTCTGTTGTGAAAAAGGGCACTGTTATGGCTGTTGAAGTGCAGGATTATGGCTTCATATACTTAAGATTCACATGCGTCGACGCACACGACCACATGAATATCTGGCAGTGCGAGTGACGCTGCTGCCGAGCAGGTGGCGGCCATCATCGTCGGCGCGCGCAATGCCAGCCACGTGGACGACCACCGGCGGCTGTTCACCTTTGCGCTGTCGGGCGACGACCGCCGCGAGATCGACGCGGTGCTCGCCGAGGGGAACAGGGGCAGCAGCGACTGCTACACGTGGGAGCGGGGGGGCGCATGGTGAGCCGCCCTGTGCATCGGTGCACCTCGGGAGTGTGTTCTGAGGTGACTGCTGCCGAGCAATGCGCGGCTGCGCTCGCTGCATAGACTGCACCAGCATATGGACCGTATTCAGCGCTGTGTACACTCTGGGAGTGCTGAGCGCACTGGGAGTGCTGGGAGTGCCGTCGCTGTCCTACATCCCTTGTCACTGGACATTTTTGGGTCCAAGCTAATCATCTGCTTGTTACACTTGCTTCTGCGTTTCAGTGATCTCTAGAAAGCTGCAATTAAATGAGCACCCATGCTCGCAAACGCCATGCGTTCTGAGTACTGCTGGTTTGAAGCCAGTGGCAAGCAGCACTACGCAATATTCAATAGAAGCGCCGCACGGTTAGAGGGTTATACAAACGCAAAGGTGGCGCTTACGAGGGCGTGGTCGCTAAGTGCCCAGTCACGCGGCCAGACACCTTGGCCGGCCTCGGCCGGCCAGATCTCCGCGGCCTGCCGCCCCGGGCGACGCCCGCAGCCTCTTCAGCTTCTTGCGGGGCGGGACGCGCCCCAGCCCATGCAATGTCTCTGGCAGGGAGGCCATGCGCTGACGCTCGCACCTTTCAGTCCAGGCCCCTCATGCAGCCTGCATGGATGCGGGGGAAGCGCAAAGAGCTACATGCACATGCGGCTGTAATAGGTAGCAAAGCCACTTGTCGCAGCAGGACCAAAGTCCACACAAAGGGAATGCGCATGAGGAGGTCAGCATAATCTTGCATCAGCGTGGCATTAGCCGCGCGGCGTACCACGACGGCCAGGTCGCAGCCGGCGCCGGCCGCAGCCGCCTCGTCGTCCGCGCTGAGCGCAAACAGGTCCGTGCACTCCTCGTCTTCCGGGCTCAGGGTAGGGTCCATGCACTTTCCCTCCTCGAGGTCCGGGGCCACGCCCGCCGCCGCCGCGGCATCCTCATCAGAGCACACGCGCGGGCCAGCTGTAATAGGGATAGAGTTGGGGAAGGGCATTGCAGCAATGCCCTGCCGCGATGCCTCGCCGCTGCAGCCCGCTGCGGCGTGCTGGCCGGCAGAGGCGACTGCGCCCTCGGCCACGGCGGTCGCGGTTGCTGGCGCGGCGGGGCCGCTGCGCGCCGCGGCGGCCGCCAGGGCAGGTGCGGCCACGGGCGTCTCCGCCATGGGTGCCTACAAATGCGGCGGAGCCACACTGGAGATCAATGCGGCCAGCCAGTCGGACTATCGCCAGCCAGGATCAGAAACACGGGTCAGTGTGCCGCCAACCCAGCCTCCACACTTCATGCCATCATCTTGTAGCACTCCCTATCCCCAACTGGGCACAGTGGGCTACAGCAGGCGCAAGTGAGAACCCTATCTGAAAACCCTTCTCTGCACCAAAAAATGTGCGCGCGCCTCCTCGCACGCCTCCTCCGAGCACGACATGAGCTCGGCCCACAGCTGCTCGGCGGTCAGCTTCTTCTCGGCCACCTCGCCCAGCAGCGCCGCGGCCGCGGCCGCGCCGGTCAGCTGCCCGCGCGCCGCCGACGGCAGGTAGCACGCCGGCGCGGAGTACACCTCCCGGGCCGGCGACCACTCGCCTGGCGGGTTGAAAGCAGGAGTCGCTGTCTCAGGTGGTCATTTGCCGTCGCATGTACATGCGCACAATGCAGCACGACTTCTGCGAGGCAACGCAAGTCGAGGCTGGGAAAGCCAGCCTGTCTCAGGTGATCACTTGCCGTCGCATGTATTTGCGCACAATGCAGCACGACTTCTGAGAGATTACGCAAGTCAAGGCTGGGAAAGCCAGCCGAGGGGGCTGGGGCGAACCCTGTGGGCTCAGTGAGACAGGGTCGACACAGGCTAGGGTTAGGTTAACATAGCCTGGTGGCAGCCGCGCTCAGACACAGCAAGTCTCGGACTGTTGCCAAGACCTTGGCCTTTTCAGAAAGGTCGGCGCCAAATAGCACGAGGCAGGCACCGGGGGTGCTGTGAGGGGCACATGCACGGCGCAGTGGCGGTGTGCCAGCGAGACGCGCACCCTCTGTGATGCCAGTGGAGCTGCGGATGCGCGAGTACGCCGCCGCCATGGAGTCCAGGTCCACGCGCCGCTTGAAGTCCTGCGTGCGATATGCGGGGCTGTTGGGTAGGGTACGGTAGGGTAGGGCATTGAAGGGTGAAGGACGCAGGTCTGAGCACTGCTGCATGCCCCGCATCAGCTCAACAGGGTCTTGCAAAGCCCTCACTACTGGTCAAGAGCGTGTACATGGCAGCATTCCTGTGCGCACGACGCTTGCCCAGCATGAGCGGTTGCTCAGCGCCTTGCTCGGGCCGTACGCCATGTATGCCGTGCACGCCGCATGTGAAAATGCGCGGACACTGATCTGCCCCTGTCGCCCTTCGCCCGGAGCAAATTTTTTGCATGCAGCGAGCTGACAAACGGCACGCGCTCGGCGGCCCCGGGCCTGGTCGGGGGTCGCCGCCGGGCGCGCCTCGTAGCGGACGTTGCCATCGCTCGTCCCGCACATCAGCTCGCTCGTCAGCTCGCCCATCTCGGCCTGCCGGCAGCGGCAGCGCCTCGCCACGCGTCGCAGCCCTTGGTTACACTCCCCGCTCTCGCAGGCGCTCGAGTGCACTCCGCCACGAGCCGGAGCCCACGAGCGCAGCAGCATCAGAAGAAGCGCACGGGTCTGCCTTGGCTCCCGTGAGCACCAGAGTGATGAAAGAACCTACGGCTCCAAGACAACATTTTCCTTTCATACTAGTTTTAAGGAAGGGGGTTCTGCGTGTGGCGAACGGCACGTACGACACCATACATGCCACCACTGAGAAGCTGCGGAATGCTCCTGCTTCATGCTGCCGCGCAGCGCAGCCGCCCAGAGTGGGCGTGCGCGCCTTGGTCAGGCCGACGGTGCCCTCGCCTGTCAACCCCAGCTGCTCCATGGCCCAGGCGAAATCGTCCAGCGTCACGCGCGCGTCGCGGTTGCGGTCGAAGAACTCGAATGCGGTCCGCTGCTCGGCCAGGCCGGCCTCCTGCGCCGCCGCGCGCGCGCGCGGCCTGATGCGGCGCTGCCCGCGCGCGGCCCCGGCGCGCGCTGCGAGGCGCGCGCGTGCTGGGTGCGTGCCGGGGCCCCGCCTGTCGATGATGCACACTGCCGATGCCTGCTATTGAAGCAGTGCCCGGAGCAGACGTGCATGGGAGCTGTGCGCGCCTTTGCAGGGACCCAGCGACTTCAGTGCAGACCTGGCAATCAAGCGTATCAGGACGCAACCCCATAAGCGGGGTGACATTTGAGCGCGCCTGCAGCTTGGCGACCACCATGAGCCAGATGGCGCCCCGCCAGTCCGCCGTGAGCGAGCGCTGCCGCTGGTCCAGCGCGTTCAGCAGCCTGCGCGCGCGCGCCAGTGGCACAGTTCAGGCTTAATAACATGCACGAATGTCCACACCCCACCAGGAAGTCCGCTCTTAGCGCAAACTCCCGGTCGGGAGACGCTGCCCCGCTTGTCTGACAAGCGAGAAGCGCGGCAGGCAACGCAACCGACCATGGGGGTCGGCTGGGAGCTGGGGAACTGCCCTGGGCGGTCATGGGGAGCACACCATAGGTGGTCCACGGCTCCATACGCGCTATGGTGGTTGGCACATGCCATCCATGCCTGTCCCCCAACCCTACTCTAACCCTAACCCTGAGCGGCCATGGGTGGCGCACCAGATGTAGTCCACGGCCGCATACGCGCCCTCATGGTTGGCGTGCGACACCCACGCCTGCCCGCAGCAGTGCTCGTCGTACGCGCTGCGGAAGCCCTGCCGGCCCCTGGGCCGCGCTTAGGCCCAGCGTGGTGCGACGCCTCTCGCCTACCGTGCGCCCAGCCTTGCCTGCTCACGGACCCAATGTGGCCACCAAATTGCAGCCAATCGCGCAGCCGTCTCCCTCGGACCCACAGGCGCCGGGGGTAGTCCCGCTCACATCCATGACCGGTACCATCGCGTGCGGGTCGCGTCTGGCAGAGCAGGGTAGGGTAGGCGTAGGGGTAGGGCTAGGCAGGGGACCCGCGCCTGGCTGCGCAGGTAGGAGCCCACGCGGCCGCGGTGGGAGCCGTTGCAGTCGCCGCACAGCAGCACCGCACGCGGCGAGACGCCCCAGGCCGACCGGTACTCCTGCGCCGGGGCGCGCCGGCACACGCGGCTCGGGCGCCGGGCGGCTGCAGAAACGCGCGCAGTGCCACCCGCGCAAGTATCACACCCTGTTACATAGTGGATAAGGCCCAACCCCTGGACAGGGCCCAAATCCTTGCACCCCATACCCGGTTCCATGGTGGGGCCCGCGCCTGCAGGTACTCCAGGATCTTGTGGACCTCGCGCAGGCGTATGATGGTCGAGCACGCGTTGTGGGGGTAGAGGAGGTGCGTGTTGACGACGACGACCTCCTGCGCAGGGTCATCGTTAGGTCCCCGAAGCCTGACGGCCGACCCTGGGCCGTGCGTGAGCGAGGCGGCGGGTGCGGTGGACGTGTCGGGGCTCGCAGCGGGCGCGCGCTTCATTTACGTGACGCAGGAGCAGGCCCTGCTGGGGCACGAAGCGTGCAGGCCCGCTGCCTTGCCCCCATACAATGGGGCGGCCGACGCGCTGCATGCACTTGCGCGCGGCGCCATAAGTGCCAAGGGTGCCAGGGGTCCCGCACTGGCGAGTCTGGCATGCCTGTCGGCGCCGTGCGGGTCTCGCAGCTGTGGGGCACGGCAGTGGAAGAGCAGCACAGATGCAGCCGCCTCCGCAGCCCGGGCGGGCGGCCGGGGGATGACGGGAGGCTGCGCGCGGGGCCGCACCAGCGAGCCAGGGCGGCACCGCGGCGGCGCGGCGGCGCGCAGGCGCAGGCGCAGCAGCGACGCCACGCGGTCGGCGCAGTCGTTGAACAGGATGGCGCGCTGGTCCAGCACCTCGAATGCGGCCAGCCGCACCGCGGTCAGCAGGCCGTCGCCTGCGCGCGCGGCAGCCCATCCGTCAGTGCGCTTACAGCTATGCGCCCTCCCGCGCAGCAGCACATGAGTCAGCTGCACCGCGGTCAGCAGGCCGTCGCCTGCGCGCGCGGCAGCCCATCAGTCAGTGCGCTTACAGCCATGTGCCCTCCCGCGCAGCAGCACGTGAGTCAGCTGAACCGCGGTCAGCAGGCCGTCGCCTGCCTGCGCGGCAGCCCATCAGTCAGTGCGCTTACAGCCATGCGCCGACCGTCTATCAGTCTGCTTCGGGCCGAAGCCTTTGGCCACACGCCCTCCCACGCAGCAGCCCGTGTGTCAGCGTGCTTCACCCGTGAGCCCTCCCACGCAGCAGCCCGTCTGTCGGTGTGCGTCAGCCATGCGCCCTGCCACGCAGCAGCACGTCTGCCACCTGGCGTGCATGAAGCAGCGCCCGCTCCCTGCCTGTCGAGCGAAACGCCCGAGCACGCGCAGCTGTCAGACACGCCCCTCACCTGGCTGTCCTGCGACTCTGTTAAAGCCCAGATTTGCATGCAGTGTGCTTGGTCAGCACTCTCAGCAGGGCTGACTTCATTGCAGGTTGCTCGCCAGGGTGTAACGGGGCCCCACCCCCTTCTCTACCCCGCTCACACAAGCGCGGCGCGGCGCACCGCGCTGCACACCCGTCCAGCCGCTCGTCCGCGGCAGCTCCGCCACGTAGTAGCCCGCCGCCTCCAGCGCGCTCACGTACAGGTCCCTCACCGCCTCGCCGCTCTGCCAGAACTCCTGCAGGGGCGCGGGGGAGCTGAGGGGCGGAGCGCCGGCGAGCGCCACGACGCAGTGAGCCGCTTGAGCTTTCAAAACAGTACCTGCAGGCAGTAGATGTCCTGCCGCCGCTCCAGCAGCAGGTCCACGAGCGCCTGGTTGCGCGGCATGTACACATCCGGCTCGCTGCTCTCGCGGCCCCTGTCGCGATGGCGGGCTCGTGTACAGACGGTGCAGCTAGCTCTCTTGCACGGCACAGCGGCACGCACTGCAAGCCACTGCAAGCCACAGTGGCACGTTGCCTATGCTTGGCATGCTGCATGTGCATGCGTTGCCCTGGGTGCCTGCTCCGCAGCAGCGCGGTTGCACAGAGAGGGCGGCTCTATGTGCACCTGGCTGTGCGCTTGTATATGGGCGCCAGCACGTTCAAGGTCGCGCAGTTGAAGCTCGCGCGCCTCTCCTGCACCGCGCCTGCGGTCGCCCGCGCAGCGACCCGGGCCGCCCGCCGCCCGCAACCGCAGCATGTCCTCCTGCGCAGCACGCACTCTCACAGACTGGCTGCGCAGCGCAGGCTTCATGCAGCTCTTTTCGAGTGCGCACGCACCGTTGCAGAGCTGCGCAGCGCCCTGGAAAGGCGTGGAGCAGTGTCAGCGGTGGCATGGCCGCTGATGCTACACTTGGCCCCACACTTTTCCAGTAGGCTGGCCTCGATAGAAAAAAATCTCAAGATAGAAATGTTTCTAGGGTGCCCAGTTTTCTGGTCATAATGACCAAGGATCCAGTGGGGTGGTGCACAGTGTTTGTGCTGAAACGAAGGCCACCATCAATCTTACACATGACTGTCAGCCGACTCCGCTACGGTCCCGAGCGGTCGCGAGGGCTCTGCAGCAGGTCCGGGCTCAGCAGGCTGGCAAAGGGGTCGCTCGCAGCGCGCGCCCCGCTCCCCCCCGACCCGCTGCTCGGCTGGAGCCCTGCAGCGGCTCCACCCGCGTGGCCGCCAACCGCTCCGCCCGCCGCGCCATCGAGGCGCGGGCTGCGCCCGGCGGCCTGGTCGGGCGGCCGCGCGCGCGGGTCCCGCCCGCGCGCCGCCGCGCCGGCCGGCGAAGCGGGCGCGGCGGCGGGGTCGGGGCTCGCGCCCAGCGGCGCGGCGGTCGGCAGGGATGGCCAGTGGCCCGACGCGACGGCCGCCTGTGCTATGCCGTGGCCGTGCGGTTGCAGGGTCCCCGGCAGCCCGCTGGCGCTTTGGCTGCCGCACGCTTCCGGGCCGCTCAAGAAAGCACCAGTGGCGCTGCCGTGCGCCCAGGCACGGCCCGCCGGCTCGCCGCCCAGCTCCCCCGCGGGCGCCACGGCCTCACCGGGCCAGGCGGCCTCGGCCCGGGCGTCGGCCCGAGCGCCCGGACCGGGGGACCACGCGGCGCCGGCGCCGGCCTCGCCCGGGCTGTGCTGGGACCCTGGGTCAGTGTCCCAGCCCTGGCCGCCCGCGCTGGCCGGGCCGGGGCGCACCCAGTCAACCACGCTCACGCAGACCTGCGCCCCTGGCCCCTCCCCCGGCCCGCGCCCGCCGTCTCCGGCGCCGCCCC
>JAABUH010002899.1_pt1 | contig 15666 bp, 13 predicted proteins | sample 5559121 | NCBI WGS metagenome assembly JAABUH01 (sample SAMN10711871, study PRJNA513364) | rock metagenome | isolation source: Antarctica rocks | place: Antarctica: Victoria Land, Battleship Promontory nord | collected 2015-12-28
GAGTAGCCCGGCACTTCCAGTGCCGGGTCATGCGCTTCCGGGCCTTCGTTCCCCCGCCGCCTTCCCCCGCTTCCACGCCCAAGCCGCCGCCAGCGGCAGGGTGAGGCAGGCGGCGTAATAGGCCACCATCCCCGAACCCGCGCCCAAAGCTCTGTTCAGCCCCAGCTTGTCCAGGGCCAAGATCGCCAGCGGGTGCATGACGTAGATCGCCAGCGATTCGGCTCCCAAATAGCCCAGCAATGCCGACAGCCTGCCGCGTCCGAGCGCGGCGGCCAGAGCGAGCATCAGGAAACTTATCCCCGCTGTGTAGCCCCACTGCCCGAACTGATACAGAGCCGTGTTGATGTGCGCGTGGGGCAGCATCGCCGCCACGGCCAGCGGGGTGTAAACGGCGAGGGCGGCCAGCGTCACGATGCTCGCCCCCCAGACGCCCCGGCGGAAGATTTCGGGCCAGCGCGCCGCCTGGCCGAACAGCCACAGGCCCAGCGTGACCGGCAGGATGTCCCACAAGATCGTCGTCTGGAACCGGTGGAGGAAGACGTAGCGGTTCAGGCTGTAGACTCCCGCCTGCAAGGCGACCGCGACGAGGGCGACGGCCCAGAAGGGCGGGCGGCGGCGGAACAGAGGAACGAACAGGGGCAGCAGGACGTACATCTCCAGCACGAGCACGAAGAAGTACAGGTGGAAGTACGCCGTCCCGTTCTGGAGCAGCGTCAGCGTCTGCCGGATGCCCGGCGCGTGCTGGTGTTTGACAAAGACGTTGACCGCGATGTAGACGGCGCTCCACAGCAGGTACGGCGTCAGTGCCGTCTGGACGCGGCGTCTGGCGTAACGTCCCACATCGTTCCCGCGCGCCAGGCTCAGGGCGTTGACAAAGCTACTGAGCATCAGGAAGCAAGGCACGGCCCACTGCCCGTCCTGGTTCGGCACGGCCAGCGCGTACCACGCCCAGGTCGGCGGAGCGGGGGAATGGGGCGGGTGCAGGACCGGCAGGAAGTGACCTGAGACGTGGATAAACAGGACAGCGAGGATCGCAAGCCCTCGGCAAACGTCCAGCGCGCCGAGACGCGCCTGCCCTGCCCCTTCGCCGCCCCGTTGCGCTCCCGCCTCCGTCTGCCCTGCTGCCCCTACGTCCTGCGCCATGCCCGTCTATTCGCCGCCGCCTGCGGCTAATCCTGCCAGCGCCCTTTGGGCGCGTCGGCGGAGGATAGGGTCGGCCTCGTCCGCCAGAAGCGCTTCTAACGCTGGACCCGTTCGCGCATCCGGTCGCTGCTGCGAGAGGTAGAAGACTGCCCGGCGGCGGACCGCCCGGCTCCGGTCCGACCGCGCCGACTCGATCAATGCCCCCACCACGTCCGTATTCAGCGGGCACTCCTTGCAGCCGTCGCAGACCAGCGCGTGCATCGCACACCGGCGCACCGCCTCGTGCGGGTCGAGGCGCATCGCCTGGAGCAGCGGCCCGATGCAGCGGTCGTCGGCCACATGGTCCAGCAGCAGCGCGCAGGCTGCCCGGACTTTGGCGTCCGCGTGCTCCAGGCCCGTCAGGAGCGCCGCGATGGCCGCCTTGCCGCGCGTCGCCAGCGCCTCCGAAGCCGCCCACGAGACGGGCGGCGTCTTCAGGTCGAACGAGCGCTCCACCAGCAGCGCGACCAAATCTTCCGGGGCCAGCGCGTCCAAGTCCCTTCGCCGGTTCGTCCCCGGCTCCGTTTGTTCCTTTGTCGGTGTCATGTGTCTCCTCCGTTCGGCAGAGTCAGTCTCGGGGTCATTGTAGCGCACCGACCGGGGGGGTCTGTCAAGGGGGCGAGGGAGTGGCTTTTAGCGTGGCGTCAGTAGGAAAGCGTGCCGTTGACCATCCCGCATCCCGCTGCCGGCGATCTGCCCCCGGCTGTTGATCGCCTGCGCTTCTTCCAATGTCCAGCCGGAAGCGGCGGGCAGCAGTGCGTTCAGGTCCTGCATCTTGCGACCTTGCCAGAGGAAGGCCCGATTATCGGATTGGCCGACGACCGCGCCTGCGTTGTTGATCCCGTGGGCCTCGCTGCTGCGGCTTCCGGGCAGCGTCCCCAAGCCGGTCATCCTGCCGCCGCGCCAGAGGAAGGCTTCGGCGCGACCGCCGGTGTCAGCCAGGTCGGTGTCAACTCCGTAGGGGCGGCCTGTGGCGTCACTGATAGAGCCGGCGACTTCGCCCCGATCGTTGATGCCGTAGGCATAGCTGTTGACCCAGCCCGGCAGCGTCCCCAGGTCACGCTGCCGGACGGACTTTCCGATCACCCGCCACAGGCAGGCGTGGGTGAAGAAGGTGCGTGTGGGCACGCGCCGCACGGTCTCCTCAACCCACTTGCCCTGCCGTTTGACCAGGCGGCCGACCTCAACGTAGGGCGCCCCAAACATGCCCCTGTTCACGGTACTCCAGCCGACGACCTGCGCCGAGTTGTTGATGGCGCGGGCCGTGCTGCGGTTGCCCGCCGGGACATTGCTCAACGTGCCGAGCGGGATGAGCCTGCCGTTCTTGTAGAGGAAGCCCCGGTAGCCGTCTAGGCCGACGATTAGGCCCCGGTCATTGATGGCATACGGCTCAAAGGAAGAGTTCCGCTGAGTGAGCTGGCGCAGCCTGCCGTTCCCATAGAGGATGCCTCGGGCAAACTGGAGGCCGCTCATAACTATCGGGCCGAAGCTGCCGGAACTGCCGACGACCTGCCCGTGACTGTTGATGCCCCTGGCGACGCTGTAGGCGAAATCTTCAGTACCTTCTTTCGGCAGGGCGCCGAGGTCGGTCCTCTTGCCGCCGCTCCACAGAAAGGCGTGACTATCTCCACCCACGACCTGGCCCGCGTCGTTCAGCGCGAACGCGCCCATCTCTACGCTGCCATACTTCGGGGCTTGCAAAAGGCCGAGGTCGGTGATTGCATACTGCGGGACGGCGGGTGCATCCCCGACGGCCCGTAAACTGAGCAAAGCCACCGTGAACGCGAAGAGGAGCAGTTTCGTTTTCATAGCTTGATTTCTCGCGGCGTCAGTCGGAACATCCGGGGCTGGCCGTGGAACGTGCCATAGCCGGTGATCCTGCCCCGATTGTCTATATGGGTTGCCTGTGCCAGCAGCCAGCCGGAATGCGGGGGAATGCAGTCATTCAGGTCATACCGATAGCCGCCTGTCCAGAGTAGGGCGTGGGCGTCATGGTAATAGTCCGCCGGTCCCTCACCTGAATCGCCCACGATGTCCCCAGCGTTGTTGACAGCCATCGCCCAGCCCGTCCCCAAATCACGAACTTTCCCGCCGATCCAACAGACGGCATGACCGAGATTGTCCATACTGCCGGGGAATGAGTCAATGGTCGCATCGCCTACGATCACGCCCCGGTCGCTGATTGCAACCGCATGGGTGATCTGGTAGCCAGGTAGCGTTTCCAGGGCGCGCATCCGGCCCCGCTGCCACAGGAACGCGCAATCCCTGATAACGAGGTACGCGCCGCTTCCGGCGAAACCGCAGTAGCCGACGATCTGGCCGTGCCGATTCCTGGCGAGAGGACCTGCAAACTGATAACTCGGCAGGGGCCGAAACCGTTGGTGACTCAGCCCCGGCGGGGTCTGGTCAATCAAGTAGGGACGCTCCACTCCAGTCCTGACGCTTCCTTTCGCGCCGGGGAGAATGCTGATTGTTGTCCGGCTCCTGCCTGGACGGATCTCCCCAATGTCCGCCACGCCGTAATGAGGGCCACGGCTTTCCGCAGAGGGACGCCTGGCATGAGATGTGTATGGACCGTAGCCGACTGGGGACGCCGCTTCCGCGCCTGTGATCGGCCTCATGTCGGCGAAGCGCGCACACAGCCAAAGGAAAACTATGGTTGTAGTCAGGACGATAGCGAGCGTGCAAACGAGTGACTTCATGGCGGGAGACCTCAGTGTGGCGTCAGCAGGAAGGCGCAGGGCTGGCCGTGGAAGCGGCCCCTGCCGGCGATCTGGCCCCGGTCGTTGATGGCGTGGGCTTCGTCCAGGGTCCAGCCGGAGGCTGGGGGGAGGAAGCGGTTCAGGTCAATGGTCTGGCCGTTGTGCCAGAGGAGGGCGCGCTGGCTGGGGGCGTCCGGCGCGGGCGCGGCGGCGCCGACGGCCTCGCCTGCGCTGTTGATGTCGAAGGCGACGCTGTTGTCCAGGCCGGACACGGTGCCTAAGTCGCACATGTGGCCTTCGGTGGTCAGGAAGGCGTGGCGTGTTCCGCCCACGCCGGTCTCGGAGTAGCCGACGGCCTGGCCCCGGTCGTTGATGTGGTAGGCGAGGCTGTTCGCGCCGCCCAGCGTCCCCAGGTCCTGCATCTGGCCGCCCGACCAGGCGAAGGCGTGGGTCTGGCCGAAGACCGACGTGTCCGCCTTGCCAACGACGACGCCGGCGTTGTTGAGGCCGTAGGCGCGGCTGTACGGACCGCCCAGTGTCCCCAGATCGGTCATTTCCCCAGTGTCCCAAAGGAAGGCGCGGGCAACCGTCGCCCGCCAGCGGTCGTGGCCGCCGGTTTCGGAAGAGCCGGCGACCTGGCCGGCATCGTTGACGCCGCGCGCCTCGCTGTAGGGGAAGCCGGGCAGCGATCCGATGCGGCGGGGGACGCCGTCCCACAGGAAGGCGCGGCCCCGGCCGGGGATGTTGTAGGAGGCCCCCGCCGCCTGCCCCCGGCTGTTCAGCCCGTAGGCAATGCTGGCGTGGTGCTTGGGCAGTGCGCCGAGAGGCAGGGGGCGTCCCTCGTCCCACAGGATGCCGTGCGCTAGATTGTCGGGGCCGGGCGCTGCGCCCGCGATCTGGCCCGCGCCGTTCAGAGCGGTGACATCGCCATTCGTCAGGCTGCCAAGGTCTGTGATCCCGTAGCCCGATGAGGCGGCGTCTCGGGACGGCGCGGCGGGCGCCACCCGGACAGCAGCCGTCAGACGCCAGGGCAGCAGGAGCGGCAAGGCGCAGGCCAGGAGCCAGCGGGCCAGTGAGCGGCTCTCGTTCCCGCCCCGCGTCAGCCCGATCAGGCGGCGGCGCAGGCCGTGGTAGCCGGGCGAAAGCCCCAGCGCGGGCGCGCGCGTTTCGCCGGACGCCACGCGGAGCAGCAGGTGGGCCAACCGGACCGTGGACGCGCCTGTCGCCCCCAGCGCCAGCGCGTCACAGGCTTCCTCGCGGGCCGCGCCCCACTCGGCGCTCGCCCACCAGGCCAGCGGATGAAAGAAGAACAGGGCGCGGGCCAGCGCGGGCAGCAGGGCGAGCCAGAGATCGCCGCGCCGGACGTGCGCCATCTCGTGCGCCAGAGTTAGCCGCAGCTCCTCGGTCGTGAGCGTCTGGGCTAAATCGGGCGGCAGCAGAATGGCGGGTCGGAGCCAGCCCGTCACGCAGGGGGTGCGGCAGGCGGGGTGCTGCAAGACGCGCAGGGCGCAGCGCAGCCCGAGCGCGGCGGCCAAAGCGTCGGGGTCCACGCCCGCAAGTGGCGCAGTCGAAGCCGCCCGTACCGTCCGGGCGAGATGGACGCCTTGCCGCAGCATTGTCAAGAGGAAAACGGAAACGCCCGCCAGCCAGCAAACCAGCAGGCCGAGCGGCGGGGAGAAGCGCGGGCCCTGTGCGTCTGGGGTGGGGCGGCTGTCACTCCTCTTTGGGGTGAAGGACGCCCTGCCGCCGGAAACAGCGGCTACAGGAGACCGCGCAGTAAAGGGCAGGGCGGCATTGATCTGTACGGCGGGCGTGAGGCGAACGGCGTGCGCGGGGAGCAGCGGCAGGGCGATCGGGGCGGCCCAAAACAGGTCGAAGACCAGCTTGAGGCAGGCCAGCCACCAAAGACCGGCGCGGACACTCGCCGGCAGCCGCGGGACAAGGCGGCAGAACGCGCCGACGCCGAGAATGAACAGGCCGCCCCACAGGGCAGCGTGGACCAAACGGATCGCACAATTTGCCGCCAGCCCCAGAAACCCTTCTGTGCCCATCGGCCTAGCTCCTCTCGGACTCCTGCGCCTCGATCAGCTTCCGTAATTCCGCTATCTCGCGGTCCGATAGACCCTTCGCCTCGCTGAGATAAGCGACAAATGGCGAAAGCGAGCCGCCGAGAGTCTTTTCGACGAAGTCGTGGACCAGGGTCTGCATCAGCTCGGTCTTGGCAACGGTGGGCAAATACTGGAACGCGCCTCCGTCTTTGCGGCGGGTCAAGAAGTTTTTCCGGCGCAGGCGCTCCATCATGGTCAGGATCGTTGTCCGCGCCAGGCCGTGCGTCTCGCCGAACTTTTCGGCCACCTCACGCACGGTAACGGGCGCGTGGTCGGTGACATAGCGGAGCAGGGACAATTCCTGGTCGCCCAGCGTGGGCGGTTTGTTCATCGTTGGGGTTCCTCCCTAGCGGATCAAAGCACCGACAGTATAACACAGGACTACGCCCGTAGTCAAGCGGAAAAATAAATTTGCACACCTATTGACTACTTATGTAATCAGGTGCATAATGACTACGAAAGTAGTCTAATGACCCGGAGGTACACCCATGTCATCCGCTGCCCTGCGCCACCTGTTGATGCTCCTCTTCGCTGCCCTTGCCGTCTTTTGGCTCACGCCGCCACCGGTGCGCGCCCAGGCGTCCGACACGCCGGCGATCAACGCTTACTGCGAAGACCCCTCCGGGCAGCTCCCGCTGCGCGAGATTCGCAGCCACACGGTCATCACGGGACCGGTGGCGAAGACCCAGATCGCTTATGTGATCGCAAACAAGAACACCGTCCGTACCGAGGTGGGTATCAACTTTCACCTGCCGCCGGAGACCGTCCTGACCGCGTTCGGCTACTATTACCGGGGCCGGTTCATTCATGGCAAGATATACGACACGAACGAAGCCTGGAAGATTTACACGGCGGTCACCAGCCGGGGCCGTGATCCTGGCATCATGGAGCGCAACGGTGCCCAGGACTACCATGTCCAGGTGTATCCGGTCGAGGCGAGCCGGGACCTGCGGGTGGTCGTCGAGCTGTCCCAAGCGCTCGCCACGGACCGGACAGGAGCGCATTTCGAGCTGCCGCTGACTCAGGAGGCGGACGCTCCTTCGGATGTCCAGGTGCATTCGGATGTCGTAATTCAAGGCCATACGCCGCGTGAGGTCTCGAGCAGTGACGACGCCCACACGTCCAAATCGGCACATGGCGGCGGGGCGCAGGTGCGTCTGGCGGGCCGATGGCGGGCTGTGCAGAACTGGACACTCATCCTCAAGCGGCAAACGCCGGGTGTCGCGCGGTCTGTCTTCTCGGCTCTGAACCCCTCGCGCCGCAACGGCTACTACGCGCTGTCCGTTGTGGCCCCGTATCGCCTGGTCAGTCCACGCATCACCCTGAGCAGCCGGCCCGGCACGGACGATACGCTGCCGACCCGCTTCGGCTCTGTTCCCGCCTATGGGCGGCTGTTTCTGACGGGCCGCTACTCCGGGCTGGGGCCGCTGGGCGTCACGATCCGCAGTCGGGGCCGATCGCCCCTTCACTTGGTCGTTCCCCTGAGCGGTCAGGTCGTGCCCGAGCACGACAACCCGGCGGCGGGGCTGTGGGCGGACAAGCGGATCGCCGCGCTCCAGGCCGACCACACCCGCAATCACCGCGCGCAGATCGTGGGCCTGAGCAAGCGGTTCACCGTCGTCAGCCGGTATACGGCGCTTCTTGCCATTCCCGCTGAGGAACTGGCTTATTACCGCAAGGCGCTGGCGCATCAGAAGATCGGCACCAACACGCGCGCGGTCGGCGGGGGCGGCGGCGACCCATATATTGCGGTCAAGGCGCCCGCCGACGCCTTGCAGGTCGTGGCCGTGTTCCCCAACGGCGACGTGAAAAACCTGCTCTTCGACGCGGCCAAGAACCTGTGGGACGGCCGCTTCGACATTCCCTTCGGCACACCGGCCGGCGAGTACCGCGTGACGGTGATCGTCGTGCACAAGAATGGCGAACGGAGCCGGTTCGCGCTGCTCTACCAGTACCTCACCGGCGGCCCGAAGGCGGACAGTCTCACGGCCCTGCGCGCCCATCCCGGCGGCCCGTTCCGGCTCGCCGTCACGGGACACGGCATCGCCCGCGCCGTCGCCGTCCTGCCGTGGGGCGACCGCGTGGACCTTGCCGAGTCCAGCGATGGGGGCTGGGGCGCGTCGGGGCGCGTTCCCACCGATTGGCCGAAAGGAACGTCGCTGATCACGCTCGTCCTGCTGGACGGCGCGCACGACCGGACGGAGGTGAGCCTTGATCTGGACGTGCGGTAGGAGAACCCACCTCCTTGTTCGACTCGCTCGCAGGGGTCCTCCCGAAGCGGGAGGACAAAGAGGTTCCGATAAAGTCGGTGGCTTAACCTCCTCCCCCTCCCGTTTCGGGAGGGGAAGCCGCTTGCGGCGGGGTGGGTTCCTCCTCGCCCTGCTTCTGACGGGCTGCCGCCCGGCAGCGCCTCTGGTAGATGTCGTCCCCATCTCCGCACCGCCGCCTGCGCCCGCGTCGCCATCCCTGTATACTGCCGTCGGCGCCATCCATGCCCTTGCGGCCTGCCCGGACGGGACACTCTGGGCGGCGACGGCGGGCGGCGTCGTCTGCTGGAAGCCGGGCAAGCCGCCGGTCCGCTGGACGGCAGCGGACGGGCTGGCCGGCAGTGATGTCCGCGCCGTCACGTCGCCCGGCGCGGGCGCGCTGGCGGCGACCGAGACTCGGCTGTGCGGGATGGAGACGCCCGGCAGTGTGCGGGAAGAGGCCATTCCCGCCGGCGAGGAACTGCGCTGCCTGCTGACGGAGCGAAGGGGAAGGCAGTGGGTCGGCACGAATCGAGGTATCTACGTTCACACCGGGAGCGGCTGGGGTCGGCGCTACCCCGATGAGACGTGGCGCATGGCCTCGAATGGAAAAGAAGCCTGGGCCGTGACGGCGGGCGGCCTGCGGCGGCTGGGCGACGGGCGGCTGTTCCTGCTGCCCATCGCGCGGGAAGAACTGGGGACGGTGACGGCCCTGGCGGCGGGGCCGGAAGGCGTCTTCCTGGCAACGGCCCTCGACTTGTGGCGGTGGGAGGGTGTTCGCTGGATCAATCTGCCTCTGCCGCCTGGCTCGCCTGCCAGCCACGTCAGCGCCTTGTGTGTTCAGGAGGGGGCGTTGTATGCGGGCCTGTACGGCGACGGCGTGTATCGGTGGGCACCCGGCGGATGGCGGCGCCTGCCGGGACAGCCCGCGTCTCTGAATGCCGTCACTGCCCTTGCGCCCACGCCAGGCGGCTTGGCGGCGGGGACGCGGGCGGCGGGCGTCTGGGATTGGACGGGCGGCGTGTGGAAGGCCCGCGCCCTGCCCGCCGCGCTGCCGTCGGGGGACATCTACGCCCTCGCGGCTTACCGGGGCGCGCTCTGGGCGTCCACCTTCGACAGCGGCCTGCTGCGCCTGGACGACCAGGGCTGGGGCGTGGTGACGCGGGCGGACGGGCTGAGGGCGGACGCGCCGCGCGCCCTAGTTGTCTTCGGGAATTCGCTGTATGTCCGCCACACGACCGGGCAGCTCGACTGCACGGACGACGGCCGGACATGGCACCCGGCCTTCACCAAGCGCGACCTGCCGCGCTCACTGGTTTCGGCCCTGGCAACGGACGGCAGCCGCCTCCTCGTCGGTGGCTGGGCCGGGTGGTCGGCCTGGGATGGACGGACTTGGGAGCACCACGACAAAGACCCGGAACTCGCGGGGCAAGTGGTCACAGCCATTGCGGCGCGGGCGGGCGAGGTCTGGGTCGGAACGCAGAAGCGGGGGCTGTTCCGCTACGCCGACGGCCGCTACACCCATTTCTTCGAGGCGCAGGGTCTGACCGACGACTGGATCACCTGCCTTTCGGCCACGCCTGCCCGTGTCCTAGCCGGCACCTACACTGGCGGCCTTCTAGAATGGGATGGCGCCCGCTTCGCCGTCCGGTTCCGGCCCGAGAAGTATGCTATCCGCGCCATCTGCCTCCAGCCCGGAAGCGAACACGCGCTGGTGGCCACGCCGCTGGGCGTGTATGGGGAAGGAGCGGCAGGGTGGAAGCAGCTCGACCCGTATCTCTGCGGCGGGGCGGAAACGCAGGCGTTGCTGCCGACGCCGTCAGGACTTTGGATAGGCAGCCGGACGGGATTGGCTTATCGGCCCGGTGGGGGCGCTTTGCTTGCATCGGACCGCCCTCTGGGGGTAAAATAGCGACGTACCATGAAACCAATACGATTCACTGTCCTGATGGGCGCTGCTCTGCTGCTGGGCGTTGGGCCGATCCGCGCCCTGCCTTTGACTAGTCCCGCCCCGCTGAAGGCGGCCCTTACGCCCCAAGAGAATGCGCTGATCGGCGTAACCCTGCCCCCAAAACTGGCGGCGTCGCCTTTGATGCCTGCCCTCGACATGAGCGTCCCCTTTTGGGGAATGAACGCGCTGCCGTGGGGCCGGATGGCGGACCCGAGCCTGCGACTGACCGACTGGCGGCATGTCTTTAACATCGCCGCGCTGGGGGCATTCGACGTGCCCCTGCGTGACGACCCCGCCGAGCGGGCCAACATCCTGCTCTCGGCACAGGCCGTGGACAACGTCACGGTCGCGCCCGGTACGGAGTTCTCGTTCAACGCCCAGGTGGGTGAGCGGACGCCGGAGCGTGGCTACCAGGATGGGCTGATGTTCGACAACGGTCATGTGATCCGGGGGACGGGCGGCGGCATCTGCCTGGTGGCGACAGGACTGTACAACGCTGCGCTTCATGCTGGCCTGGAGATTACGGAGCGGCACCCGCATTCGGGCCTGGTTTCCTATGCCGCGCCCGGCTGCGATGCGGGGATCGTGTACGACCAGGAAGACTTCAAGTTCCGTAACACGACGGCCAGACCACTTGTGATCCGTGCCGCGCCCGAAGGCGACCACGTCACTGTGCGCCTCTTTGGTCATACGCTGCCACCGGGTCTTCAGGTGATCGTCAAGCCGCTTGCGCTGACCACGATACCCTATATGGTCGTCACAAAGACGGACCCGGCGCTGCCACCCGGTCAAAGTGTCGTGGACCAGAAGCCACGTTCGGGCTACGATGTTGTCCTCGCCCGGTTCTGGACCCAGGATGGGCGCGTCGTCCGGCGCGAGATCGTCACCCGTGAGCGGCGCGCGCCCCGAAACAAGGTCGTGCGGATTGCACCTCCGCCGGTCGTGCCGGACCCGCTGACCGACTTGCTGCCGCTGGGACTGCTAATGCACCCAGATAGCCCGGCTCCTGTGCCGCCTGAGACGGATGCGCCGGTTGAGGAAGATAGGATAATGAAGACCCACTCCGCCGCACCTAGCGTCAGGGCGGTTTCTTCTACTCTCAGTCACTCCGTCGTCCCGCGCGAGATGCTGGACGAAGTTCAGCGGGAACGCTACGGCGCGATTACAACTTCTACATTGGCTGCTGCCAGCGCGTCGGGCAGATCGCCTTCGGGCGGGGCATCCGTAATCAGCAGGTGGGCCGTGGACAGCGGGCAAATGGAGGCAAAGGCAACAGCGCCGAGCTTGCCGCTGTCGGCGACAACCATGACCTCGCGGGCACAGGCGATCATGGCGCGTTTGACCTGAGCGGCATCAAAATCCACCACCGTGTAGCCCGCCGCGGACGAGACGCCGTTGACGCCCAGAAAGACGCGGTCCACATGCAGCCGGGACAGAAATTCGGCGGCTAACGGCCCCAATGTCGCCCGCCGGTGGGTGTGGACTGCGCCGCCGATGACCAGGGTCTCGACGTGGCCCGCCGGGGCGTCCATCAGCTCCCAGGCGGCTTCCAGGGAGTTGGTCACGACGGTCAGCCCGACTCGCTCCTTCAGGCGAACGGCGATCTCATAGGTCGTCGTGCCGGCATCCAGGAGGACTGTTTCATGGTCCCGGACGCGGGCGGCGGCGGCCGCGCCGATTCGCGCTTTTTCGGCCTGACGCGCTCGTTCGCGCTCGGCATAGGGCGGCTCGTACCGCGTTGTCTCGGGCAGAATTGCCCCGCCGTGCGTTCTTCGGAGGAGGCGGCGGGCCTCCAGCGTGCCCAGGTCGGCGCGGATCGTGGGCGCGGAAACTCCCAGCGCCTCGGTCAGCGCCTCGACGGAAACTTTGCCCGCACGCTTCACCCGCTCTAAAATCTCGCGCTGCCGTTCTTCAGCGTACATAGGTTTCGTTTTGTTTCCTTTCGCCCTTGACTTTTTTCGATCTGCGCTGTATGATAGGGCCATTATAGCAGAAGAGAAAACAAATGAAAAGCCGTGCGTGACGCTGGCGGACATCCAGGCCGCCTGGCCCGCCATCCGGGCCGTCGTCCACCACACGCCGGTCGCGACAAGTGCAGGCATTTCACACCGCGTCGGCGGGGGCGATATTGTCCTCAAGTGCGAGAACTTGCAGCGGATCGGCTCGTTCAAGATCCGGAGTGCCTACCACCGCCTCTCACTGCTGACTCCCGGCGAAAGCGCGCGGGGCGTAGCCGCCATCAGCGCGGGGAACCACGCCCAGGGCGTCGCGCTTGCCGGTCGGACGTTCGAGGAGGCGGCCATCGCCTGCGCGGCGTTCGTCGCCGAAACGGACTCGGTCTTCATCTCGCCCTATGACGACGATGGGATCATCACGGGGCAGGGGACGCTGGGGCTGGAACTGCTCGAAGACCTGCCTGATGTCGAGACCGTGCTGGTCCCCATCGGCGGCGGCAGCCTGTTCGCGGGCGTGGTGACGGCCTTGAAAGAGACCAACCCGCATATCCGCCTAGTCGGCGTCCAGTCGGAAGGCGCGGACGCCGCTGTGCAGTCGTTTCAGGCGGGTCATCTGATGCCCCGGCACGCGCCGCTGCGGACCATCTGCGACGGCATCGCCATCAAATCCCCCTCCCCACGCACCTTTGGGTATATCCAGAAATACGCTGATGACGTGGTTGCCGTGCCGGACGGGGCCGTCTCCGCCGCTTGCTGCTGTTGCTGGAGCGGGCCAAGCTGGTCGTCGAGCCGAGCGGCGCGGCGGGCCTGGCCACCTTGATGGCGGGCCGGACCGAGGCGCGGGGCAAAACCGCCGTCCCCCTGTGCGGCGGCAACAGGGACGCGCTGGCCCTGGCCGACCTGACCCAGCGCGAGATGCTGCGCGCAGACCGCTACCTGCGCCTGCTGACGGCCTGCGACGACCGGCCCGGTGCGCTGGCGGGCCTGCTGGACGTGGTGGCGGGCGAGCCGGCATCATCACGGTCAACCACAACCGCCTCAGTTCGCACAGCCGCCTGGGTGTTACGGGGGTGGAATTGCTCGTGGAAGTGCGGGACCGGGCGCACCAGGACCGCATCATCGCCGCTCTGCGGGAGCGGGACTACCCGGCCGAACGGCTGGATTAGCTGGCTCCCCAGCCCGCAATAATGGGGGAGTCAGATAGAGTGGGGCCAAAGTTTCCTACTCCCCCATTATTGGGAGCTGGGGGCTACCAAAGGAGAAAACACACATGGCAACGGAACCCCTTATTGCGAAAGGTTTAGAAGGCATCACGGCGGCGGCGACACGGATTGCCGAAGTGGACGGCCAGAACGGCAGGCTGACCCTGCGCGGCTATGATGTCGGCGAGTTGTCCGGCAAAGTCACGTTTGAGGAAGTCGCCTACCTCTTGTGGAACGGCAAACTGCCTAACAAAGCTGAGTACGATGACCTCAAGGCCGAAATGAGCCAGGCCCGCTCCTTGCCCACGCCCGTCCTCGCCGCCTTGACCGACCTCGCCCCCCATGCCGAGGGGATGCACATCCTTCGCATGGGCGCCTCGATGCTCGCGGTCGGCGATCCCGATGTGGATAGCCTGGACCTCGCCTCGGCCAAGCGCCGCGCCGCCCGGTTGCAGGCCCAGATGCCGGCAATTGTCGCGCACACCTGGCGTCTGCGTCAGGGACAGGAGATCATCACGCCTAAACCCGAGCATGGCCTGGCGGAAGGCTTCCTGTACATGCTGGAAGGAGGCGAACCCGAGCAGGCCCGCGTGGACGGCTTGAATGCCTACATGGTGGCCGTCTCCGAGCACGGCCTGAACGTCTCCACCTTCTGCGGGCGCGTCGCCATTTCCACCGACTCCGACATGGTCTCGGCCCTGACCGCCGCCGTCGGCGCCCTCAAAGGCCCCAAGCACGGCGGTGTCCCCGGCCCCGTCCTGGACATGCTGCGCGCCATCGGCTCGCCCGACTACACCGCCGCCTACATCCGCGCCGAAATGGCGGCGGGCCGTCGCATCATGGGCTTCGGCCATCGCATCTACAAGGTCCGTGACCCCCGCGCCGCCATCCTGTCCGCCGCCGCCGAGAAAATGGCCGCCCTGACGAACGACTACGAACTTTTAAACCTCACCAAGTCCGTCGAGCAGACCACGATAGACGTGCTGGCCGAACTCAAGCCGGGCCGTGACCTGTACGCCAACGTCGAGCTATACGCCGCCCTGATCCTGCACGCCGTCGGCGTTCCGTCCCCGCTGTTCACCCCCGTCTTCGCCGTGGGCCGCACCTCCGGCTGGACCGCGCACATGATCGAGCAATTGGAAGACAACCGCATCATCCGCCCCAACTCCGTCTACGTCGGCCCCCACGACCTCAAATGGCAGCCGATAGACGAGCGGGCCTAGCGCTCCGGTACAATGACAACATTCGAGACACGAGGAGGGATTCTCATGGCGACCGTGACACTCATGCCGACGACCCCGAAAGCCGTCGAGTATCCGACCAGGGATGGCAAACCAATGGCTGAAACCGACAAACATGCCGAACTGATGATCTACGTCCGTGAGGCTTTGAAGATTTACTTCAACAACCGAGCGAACGCTTATGTGTCCGGCAACAACTTTGTCTACTGGCAAGAAGGCGACTCAAAAGCGCGCATCTCTCCCGACGCCTATGTCGTGTTCGGTCCGCAACAATACCTAAGGAACAACTACAAAGCCTGGGAAGAAGGGGGCCGTTTGCCGGATGTCATCTTCGAGTTTACATCGCTCAAAACGCAGCGCGAAGATACCGATAGGAAGCTGCCCCTCTACGAACAGACGCTGAAAACGCCTGAGTATTTCCTGTTCGATCCTACGGGTGACTACCTCCACCCCCGCCTGCAAGGTTATCGTCTGGAGGGAGGGCGCTATGTCCGGCTGGAGTCGGTCTCTGGTCGTCTGCACAGTGAGCAGCTTGGGCTGGATTTAGTACAGGACGGCGAGATGCTGCGCCTGCATGATCCCGCGACAGGCGAGTTCCTGCCGACGAGTCAGGAACAGGCGAATCTTATCCGGGAGCAGGCGGATCGCCTGGCGGCAGAAGCCCGCCGTGCCGAAGAGCAAGACCAGCGCGCTACCGCCGCCGAGGTCGAACTGGTGCGGCTGCGAGCGGAGATTGAGACATTGAAGGGACTGTGCTGAACCATGCCTAACTCTGCTCCTGACAACATTTCGGAAGACGCTCCGTATCTGCTAGACGATCAGGCTGAACGAGAACGCCGGATTGAAATGTTGACCCTGCCGCACATGAAGCCGCTGACGGACTATCTTGCGTCCGTAAGAGACAGGCAAGGAGAAGATTACCGGACGCCGTACTTTGATCCCTGTGACGGCGGCATCCAGGCAAGAGCCTTGTTTTTGCTGGAAGCGCCGGGGCCGCAGGCCGTCGGGTCAGAATTTGTCTCACGCAACAACCCCGATCCAACAGCTCGAAACCTGTGGTATCTGATGCGGGATGCTGG
>JAABUH010002900.1_pt1 | contig 15665 bp, 26 predicted proteins | sample 5559121 | NCBI WGS metagenome assembly JAABUH01 (sample SAMN10711871, study PRJNA513364) | rock metagenome | isolation source: Antarctica rocks | place: Antarctica: Victoria Land, Battleship Promontory nord | collected 2015-12-28
GCACCCCCGCGCGAGGTTGAGGAGACGGCGTCACTGGCGGGGTCAGGCGGAGGCCTTCGTGGGAGTTGGAATCCCTGGTGAAGCCTTGCAGCAAGATCGTCGGGGTCCACATTTGGCAGTGCAGTGGCTGACAGCGGGTCGCCGGCGGCGCGCGGTCCAGCATGCTGCGACAAGGGAAGCCCCGGCCGGCCGCGCGCGCGCGCACCGTCTGGAAGTCCAGCGCAACGGCGTGCGAGTGCTCGAACTGGTTGATCATCTGGGCTGCCCACGCGTACTTCAGGAAGTCCAGGTAGCTGAACCAGTGCCAGTAGCTGGGCTGGTCCTGCGGCCGCAGCAGCAGGCCCACGAAGAAGAGCAGCACGGTGACGTACGCCGGCAGCGCCGCGTTCGCGATGTCCATGTTGGGCGACACGGCCGCGATGAAGTAGCCGAGCGCTGCGCGCGCGCGCGTGCGCCTCAGCGGCCCTCGCCCCCACAGTGTGCTTTTCCAGGTGGGGTGCAGAAAGACAGGAGGGTACGAGACGGCACAGAATGTGCAGAATACTGCACGCTATAACAGTCACTCTAGCAGAAGCAACGTTCTCGCGTGCACATGTCGAAAGTGTCATGATGACAAGCATGCAACAAGCGAGCCACGCCTGCACACATGATGCACCCACTCGCAGTGCCCTTGCCGGGAGCGAGCTTGCGCAAAAGGAAGACAATTTGTGACGGGGCTGCACCGGTGCCAGTGGACGCGGTGCCCAGGCGTGGGAAGCCATACCAGGACGCTGAGGTAAAAACATCCCCTGAGAGCAGGGGGCGCAGGCGCGCACCAATGCCGGTGGACGTGGTGACCAGGTTGGACAGCCAGAAGAGCAGGTAGGAGCCGCTGAGCTTGCAGGGCGCGAACACGATCGCGGTCACCACCAGCGACAGGAAGAAGAAGATGGTCAGCTCCTCAATCATCTTGGCCACCAGGTACGTGATCGGGCGGTACAGGCCGTCGTTCCGCTCCCTGCGCGCCCCGGCGCACAGTCGCCGCAGTGTGAGCGTAGCACTTGTCGAGCTGCAGACGTGTCCTGCCGCATGTCTGCTGGACTGCTGACTCCCAATGCTGCGTCGGAGATGCGTTCGGAATAGCCCTCTCTTGGCTCCCAATATGTGAATGTTCCGCTTGCCTTGCTTGCCACATCGATGATATGTCAGTGGACGACATATTGCGCATGCGCTTCATCCTGAGCAGTATAGGGAGCACTGTGCTGCCATGCAACCACCAACCACCAACCGCGTCAGCATGTGTCCAGGAGGAGAGTGAAAGACGTGGGTGACAGCAGAGAACAGGCGCCAATCGTAAAATAGATATGACTCTCTGCATCTAAGCAGGCCAGCGCCAGGCTGGGTTGCGGTTGTCGGCGCGCACCGCACAAACAGCGGGCGCTCCAGCACGATGGACGGCATGTAGCTCGCGGCCGCGTAGCCGGGCAGGATGGTCCACAGGAACAGCACGGCGGTGATGTTGTTCACGTTGCTGGGCGCCGTGTTGGCGCCGACGTGCCAGTACAGGCTCATCATGATCAGCGCCAGCACCACCTTGTCCATGATGCGCGGGCCCAGGAAGCTGAGGTCCTGGACGTCGCGGCCCATGCGGTACTGCGCGCGCGCGAGCGCCGGGGCTCAGAGCCGGATGCGCCACGCATGCATGCACACGCGACGAGCGGCCTGACGTGCACTGGCCGCTGCGGCGCGCGAGACGGCTGCCGCGCGCCCCGCGTTTCGGGGCCGCAGCACGGTGCACGCATGCGTTCCTCGATCCTTAGCTCGGGCCGCTGCAGCCAGGGCGCCAGTGCATGTCAGCTGATTAAACGGAGTTGACGAGCTGTCCTTCTCATAGAGCAAGCGCATGCGCGCAGCAGGGTCCACACGCCCCAGACCATGGGCGATCGGCAGCCCCTCTCGTCCCTTCTGCCCTTGACATCTGGCCACCCCTGCGGGAGGCGGGCGCGCACGCGCAGCAGCGTCCACACGCCCCAGACCATGGGGTTGGCGGTCTCGCGCTTGATGGCCAGCTCGGCCTGCACCTCCGGCGACGGTGCCGCCGCGTCGGCCTCCATGAGCTCCGACAGTAGCAGCGCGTTGCGCACGCGCAGCTCGCTGCCCTCATACCGCGCCGCAAAGTCCATGTGCTTGCCGTCGCGGTCGGCCTGTGCGGCGCGCGTGCGCGGCACTGAGTCAGCCGTGAGAGAGCAGCAGGCAAACGCGTTGATGCCCTAGTGTTGCATGAAGCGGAGCGTGGTGCACCGCAGTAGGAACACATGCGCCAGCGGCTTGCAGGGTTTTGTGCATGGCAGCCCCGGCCCCCAACCCCGGCGCGCCTTGGTGGTCAGGTCCACGATCCACTCGGCCTTGTTGTGGTAGAGGCCCTTGCTCCCGAACGGCGTCGCGTCCGGGCACGCCTCCTCGAAGTAGTGGATCGCGCTCGGCCCTGCGCGCGGCCCGCGCGCCCGCGCCTCGCTCACGCGGAGTCCCCAGGTCGGCGCGCTCGGGCAGCGCGCGCTCATAATACCATACCCCTACCCTGACACATTCTGCCGGGGCGCACCGTTCTCGCCGAAGTACACCACGTTGCCGCGCAGCAGGATCATCAGCGTGTCGAACAGGTTGAAGCAGTAGGGCGTGGGCGAGTGGATGGTCGCGCAGATGGTCATCCCGCTCTTGACCAGCGACTTCACCACCGTCATCACCTGCGCCGCGCCCGCGGCCGCATCGCGCCGGGGACAGCGCTGCCACGCGCCGACAGCCATAGAAACATGTGGTGGTCATGACCGGGTTGCGCCTGAGCAGCTGCTGAATCTTCTTTCATAGCTTTCCTGAATGAGTGCGACTTGCAGTGGGTGAGTCCGCAGACCGCTGCTCTGCTGTTGGCGACGGTGTGACACAAGGTGGGCAGGGACCGCGCCGCTGCGGGCGGCGCACCTCGTTCGCGGTGTACGAGTCCAGGCCGGACGTCGGCTCGTCCAGGAACAGCACGCGCGGGTTGGCCACCAGCGCGATGCCAATGTTCGTGCGCTTGCACTGGCCGCCTGGCGCGGCGCGGCGCGCGTCAGCCCTACCCTGACCCGAGCCTGGCGCGCGGTCCAGCCACGGCGAGGCAGGCACCCCGGCAGCTCCCGGGCGGCCGCTCCGAGGCCGGGAGTGGCCGGCAGGCCGGCCGGCAGCGCGCAGCGTCGCCGGCGCCGCGTCGCCCGGCCCGCACGGGCGGGCGCCCCGCGCTGCTCTGCCTGCCCGCCCATGCCTCTCTGCGCCCGCGCCGCCGCCGGCCGGCTGCTCTCATGCACTGCCCGGCAGCTGCAGCGCGCACGGGCCGCGCCTAGCCTCCGGCTGGAGCAGGTCGGCTGCCAGCTCAGGCAGGGCGGCCGGGCGGCGGCCGGGCGGCGGCACGGGCGCGCGCCCGAGATGCCGCGCGCGACCTGGGAGCCGATGCGCGTGTCGCGGCAGGTGTTGAGCGCGAGCTGGTCCACGACCGCCTGCACCTTGCGGCACTTTGCGCGGAAGGGCACGCGCATGTCCACCTTCATCTCCGCCGTGTACAGCAGCATCTCGAACACGGTCAGGTTCTCGACCAGCGCGTCTGCGCGCGCGCGCGCATGAACCTCGAAGACGGCGATATTTTCGCCGTGCGCGTCTTTGCGCGCGCGCGCGTCGGGCCGCCGCGGCCGCGACGAGCGCCGGCCCGCGAAGGGAGCGCCGGCCCGCGCCGGCGCGCGAGGGCGGGCGCGCGCCGGGCGGCGCAAGGCGCGCGGCGCACCGAACTGCTCGACGTAGCCGGTGTAGCGCCGCAGGAAATTCTTGCTGGCGTGGTGCCCGCCGTACAGCACCTTGCCGCTGATCGCCCCCACCGTCTTCCGCCCCGCCAGCACGTCTGCGGCGCGCGGGGGGCGTCAGGCGCGCCAAAGCTTGCGAGGCGCGCAGTGGCCACGCACGCGCTGTCATCTGCAGCACCGTCAGCACAGGCGCGCACCCAGCAGGGTGGTCTTGCTGCTGCCGCTCGGGCCCATCTGCGCGCCGCGCACCGCACCGCTTGGTGAGGCGTCTGCCCAAGCTCGCTTTGAAGAGGAAGCAGCTTTGCAGCAAGCGCTTGGCGGGGCTGCGATCCAGCGCGTCAGGCAGAGAGCGCGGCGGGAGCGCACCAGCGCGGAGAGGTGGCCGGGCAGCAGGAAGCCAGTCACCTTGTTGAGCAGCACTATCTTCTCCTTCTTGTTCGCGTTGTTCGTCACGCGGTACGTGAGGTCCTGCGCCGAACGCGCCCCGCGCATCAGCGGCGCGCCCGCGCCGCCCGCATCGCGCGTTTCAAGTCAGGGTACGCGCTCTGCGCTGCCGCCCGCCCGGCTGCACGCCGCGCGGGCATGCTGAGCATGCGCGCACTCCGCACCTTAAAGGTGCAGTTCAGGAAGCCTGCCTCCCGGAAAGCACGCTGCTCCCCCTCGCCAGATGTCTGTGGCAGCACATCGCCGTCCAGCGTATCCCGCGTCTGGTGCCGGACGGTGAACCTCACGGATGTTCCAGGCTGCGTTGCCTCCGCCGCTGCTGCCGAGGGGATCTGAGCCTCCATGTCCATTGCTCGCAGGGAGGGTCCTGGGCCTTGCATCTCTTCCCCCATGCCCTGCAGGGGCCGCTCCCTAAGGAGCCGCCACTGCCCAGCACTCCCTGTTGTCCCTCAGCAGTAGCAGCTTGTGTGCAAAAGGTTTGGGGGCTGCCACCTTGGCGCAAGCTTGCAGTTCTGCGCACGCCCGCAGTGCCGCTGTGTGGTTGAGCTAGCGTATGCAGTACACGCAGCAGTACAGCAGTGTCTCAGCCCCCTGCTCCTGGTGGCCACCCTCTCCTCCAGCTGCGCTTGCCAAAGCAAATTGGAAGGGTTGGCGCAGGACCCACTTAGGGCTGCACTGAGTCATAACAGACCGTTTGGGCGTCTCACCAAGTACACAGGTGTTGCAGGCTGGCCAGTGACATATACCTCACGCAGTGCTGCCTGCCGTTTACGCCCGGCAACTAGCTGCAGTCGATGCAGTCCGTGAGCTTGTGGTCATCGCCGTGAACAGCTGCAGGCGCACCCAGCGACTCGTAGGAGCTTGTGAGGAGCATTGATAGCTCTGTTGAGTGACGGCGAGGCCTAGGGCCAAGTCCCCCTTTGAGCAGTTTCTTGTAAGGTGGCTCCCCCAACTGCAGCCAAGGCTGCCAAGCGGGGAACTCTTTCCATTTGCATTTGCTGCTAGGTGGGTGCTGTCACGGGACTGCCTTACAGGAATGCAGGGCTCACGTGGCCAGACAGCGCACTTGGGTTGCCCTGCAGCGAGGGCGGGTCCGGCAAGCCGCACCGCTCCTGTCCCTTGGCTCACTTTTGGCATTTTGCTGCTGCGCAGGACACAAAGCGGCAACCCGCGGAGGCCGCTTGCAGCATGCAGGCCGGCACTGATGTCCGCACCATGGCACCGAACGGCCACGCCCCGCCGCCAGCTGCTGCAGGACCAGACCTTCCCGGAGCAGCACAGCCAGCCGAGTCAGGCGCTGCTCAGAACGGCGCAAACGCGCACGGCGGCCCTGAAGCACTGGGGGGCGTCCCTGCGGCTGCTGGCGGCCCCGGCGCGGCCGGCGGCGCTCTCTCAGCTCCCGGCGCGCCCGGCGCGGCGCTCGGCGCCGGGGGCACGCCCGGCGTGCCCGCCGCGCCGGGCCTGGCGCAGGCGCAGAGCCAGTACAGCGCGAGCCCGCCGGCCGCGTCTGAGGACGCGGCCAGGGCGTCGGTCGTTGACGTGCTGAGCAAGGACAGCGTGGCCGCTCGGGCCGGATCGCCCGGCCAGGCGCTCGCGGCGGCCTCCGCCGCCGCCCCCGCAGAGAAGGCAGGCGGCCCCGTGCCGCCTGCCGCGGCACAGCTGCATGTCCTGACGCGTCGGTTGCGGCTGGTGGCCAGACGGGGAGCGTCACTTGTAGCTGGACGCGCGGGCAGGTGGTGTCTGTTGCCTACGAGCCTGCTCGCGGGCGTGCTGCAAGGCCGTGCGGGCGGCGTGCGGCTGACAGTTCGCGTGCGCGCAGGCGGCGGGTGTGCTGCCTGGCACAAAATCCGCGCGCAACCCCTCCGTGTCGGTCAACCTGCGGGACGTTGGCGCGGGCGCCGGCCACAAGGCCAACCTGCGGGAGGGCGTGATGTTCCGCGCGTCGCAGATCCTCAGGCGCGCTCCGCTGGCCCAGACAGCGCCTGCCTTTCAGCTCCATGTCTGTGCTGCAAGATCGGCACCTGTGCTTAGCCGCTTCCAGGTCTTTTGCTTGCTGTTGGGATCTGCAGTCCATAGCCCCTCTTTTACTGCAAGTCGTGGACTGCAGCGCTTTGCGCTTGTTTGACCATGCTGCCAGGGTGTCACACAGGTCGCAAGCGACAAGGCGCCCTTTGGGCAGGCTCCTCACCTGCATGCCCAGCGCTGTGTCACCCGTGCCCGCCGCCCTGCAGCGCGGACGAGATGCGGCGGTACGGCGTGCGCACCATCCTGGACCTGCGGCGCATGGACCGCCCGTGCAAGCAGGCCGCGGCAAACAAGCACGAGGCCCGCCTGCGCCGCATTGGCACCGTGCTGAGCAAGGTCCGGCGCCGCCCGTGACGCGCGGCTGCATGGTCAGCACGCGCGCCCGCCTGCAGTGCCCGGGCGCGATGTGAAGTAATGACGGTATCCATGCAACAGAGTGCCCCTGCATCATCGCGCATGGTCATTGACCGGCGCGAGCGCAGCCGGCTCCATGCGCCACCGGCCAGACAGGCCCCTGGACACAGGTCTGCGCACAAGGGCGCGATGCGCAGCGCCCACAAGTCCTGGCTGTACTGCACTCGAGTCAGACCGCCCCTGACCGGCCTGAGTTGGCGCGCGGGCAGGGCCCGGACCTCATCTACCCGGAGAAGGCCAAGGTGTACGCCACGCGGGGCCAGCCCAAGCCCTGCCTACCCTGGTGCGGGCCCTAACCCTATCCCCTGCTGGCCCCGTGCTGACCCTGCGCGTGCCCAGCACCGGCAGCATGCCCAGCTGTTCACCTTTCTAGTTTCGACCGTGGCACCATGGAGGCCGTGGGGCGCTTATTCGGCCGGGTGTGCGCGCGCGCCCGCGCAGCCAGCAGCACCTGGAGGAGACCATCGGCTTCCGTGCGCAGTCGGTGGTGCACGCGGACCTCATCCCGACCTTCGTCGGCCTGCGCATCTTTGCCGCCATGCCGCAGCGCGTGCGCATGCGCGCGGTCATGGCGGCCTTCCGCGGCAAAGGTGCGGCGCTGCGGCCACGCCATGAATCTTGCTGAGCCTGGCTCCGTACCCAGTGCTGCATGTCTTTGCTTGCATAAGCGGCAATGTCAGTGTGCTGGGCGTTTTCTGGTGTTGAGTGACCTACATGCGCTGGCCCGGAGGCACGCGCCGGGTGCAGTGACACATGAAGGAGGATGTATTTATACTAAAATAGGAATGCGCTGCGGCAGGCGCCTCGTCTGTGATGGCGCCAGCGGTGGCGAACCCGCTCTACATGGGGTATACGGTGCGGCATCGCGCCTGCCTATACAGTGGCTGTCTCCAAACGGTGGCAGAGCATAGCGCATGGTATGGCACGCCGTGTGTGCACAAGCAGGAGCTGTGCACGCGTGAAGCTCGTTGATGTGACTTCCCTGGTGCTCCAGGTTCTGTACAAGACGATGCTGGAGGACTCCAAGCGGGGGATCGCCACGGTGCGCTCGAGCCTGCATTTAGCCTCTCTTCGCTGTACGCTAGCGCGCTGCGCTCAACAGCTGCCTCCCCAGTCGCATGCTCAGCCACGAGCGTGCTTTGTTGCTCAGCCGGTGTCTCATACCTGGACTGTTGACGGTTGGGTGGGTGCGCAGGCGCTGCGCGTGTTTGTAGAGGCCGAGAACTACCCGATCCTGATCCATTGCATCCATGGCAAGGACCGCACAGGTGCTCCTGGCCCTGGCCTCGTGCGTGTGGGGTTGCAGAGCTCGCCGGTCGTCGCGCAACGACAGCGACAGGGGTGTTGAGGTCGCCGCTGTCCGGCAAGCAGATATCCTGTCTGCACCAGCTTGCTGGCTGCCTTGTGCCCAAGGAACATGCATATATACACTGCCTTCACACGGCAGCTGTATGTGAAAACAGTTGTCCGTCTGATACGTCTGATACGCGGAGTGCGCAGCCTGGATGCCAGGTTGGCCGGGGTCTGCGGTGCAGGGATCGTCGTCATGGTCCTGCTGCTGCTGTGCGGCGTGAAGCGGGAGGCCATCGTGGAGGACTACATGATGTCCGAGCAGGTGCTGAAGCAGAGCCGCATGCACGACGAGCTCGACCTGGACGGTGCGCGCCAGGGTTCCTGTCCTCATGACCTTGCGCAGCAGGCTGGCCCTCATGACCTTGCGCGGCTGGCCCTGCTTGTAAGCGTTTCAGGTGCAGGTTGCACAACGGTTTGTGGCGTGCATGTGGCTGGCGGTCCTGAGCTTGGCGCAGGGCTTGGCGTAGGGCTGGGGTTAGGGCAGCTGGAGATCCCAAGCTCGCGACCACCATGGCGCCATGCACTTTGGTTGTCGGGGGTGTCAGCAGCGCCTGGAGCCGCACGTGCACAGTCGCGGTGCATGTAGCGGCGGTGCAGTGCGGTGTCAGCGCGGTGCGTGACGCCGCGCACGCGCGCGCCGCAGTGTACCTTACCGCCGACGACGTCATCGCGGCCACGCGCGACACCATGGAGGCCACGCTGGACTACCTGGCGCAGAAATATGGCGATATCGATAACTACGCCCGTGAGGCGCGCGCCCTGCAAGCTCGCTCACCAGCCGCCCGGCAAGCGCGGCTGTTAGCCTGGGTCGCAGACGTGGGGCTCTAGCCTTGTATGCTGCAGCGACTGCAGCTGCGCAGCACACGGGGAACCCTCCAGGGGCCTGGCCCTGCCACGTGACTGTTAGGCAGTATCAGACAAAGCCCTTCACTACGCCCGAGGCTGGCCACGACAGCTCTGCTGTGCCTCGCGGCTGATTGTTTCTGAGAGGCCTGCCTCCGCGCACTCTGCTGGTCCCGTCGCACAGCACGCCCCTGGAAGCCCGAGGAAGCAGGGAGCAACGAGGGAGAGCGCGGCGCAGTGCGGCATGGAGGCGTGGGAGCTGGCACGCATCCGCGTCAACCTGCTCAAGCAGGCCGGCCCGGACGACGAGGCGCTGGCCGCGGAGGGCAAGCGCGACGTGCTCGCGCCGCTCAAGAACCTGCTGCAGCCAGTGCTCTCGGCGTCCAGCAGCCTGCGCCGGCCCTCGCAGAGCTCGCTCTCATCGAGCGTAGAGCGCCGGCCGTCGGCGAGTCGCGCGTCCGCCAGCCCTGCGGGGCCGCCGTCGGTGACGGCACACTAGCCCCGGCGCGCCTCGTTGCACTGTGAAGCGCGTTGGCATGAGCGAGCACTGAGCGCAGGGTCTGGCCGTGCCCAAGGCCGTCTATTGTACTCGCTTTGGAGGCAGGTTCTCCATGACATTGCATTTCGCATGAGAGCTATTTGACCGCTGTTGTTTTAGCATGATGATGGGTCCCCGGGGGGCTTTCAAATGTTTTGGGCTGTGCTTGAGGCTTGCCTATGTTGAAAGGTGCAAGGCCCTTGCGTGCCGTCTGCAGCAGCTCTAGTTCAAGCACCTCACACCAATGTGACAAAAGTGATACGGTTTGTACGGGGCGCGGGTGTTCATGTCTGGGGTTGCATCAAGCCAGCATGCCTGCTAACAGTGCGCACGGGATGTTGTGATTTGCCATTTTCAGTATGCATGTGTTGTGTCACAACAGTTGTGATATACGAGCAATACGCATGTGGTGGCACAGCAGACATACAATGTCTGCTGTGCCGCAGGCAAGCGCAATTCGGCGCTCCTCGTGGCATGTGGGTTTGCAGGCGTGAAGGATTTGTGCCAGGACGTGTTCTACACGTCGATCAGGCTTGCTGAAGATGGCGGCCTATTTCTGCTTCTGCTGGAGTGCAAACATTGCACATGTTTGTCACAGTATGTGATGAAGTACAAGCACTGACCTAACAAGCAATGACACTGATGCACGTGGTATGCTTCTGGCCTCATGAGCTGGCAGATGGGCTGCAGGCACCTCTCTCTTGCAAGGACGCGCGCACAGCTCGTCAGTACAGCTCGTCACGTTACAGTGCCTGAAAACAAGATCGCGTGACATTCCCGGCAGCCTATGTGCTATGTGCCGTGCTGATGAACCAGAATACGAGCTTCCAAACTGGCCATGACAATGAAGTGCTGCCATGAAATGGGGCCAGGCCGGGCCCACAGAGTGGACGCACCAAGCGGAAGCAACACCCTCAGCAACCTAGCCAGCCCGACACGCGCCATCGGGCCCCCCGAGCAGTCTGCTGCTTCAGCCTGGCGGAAGCAACAGCGCCGCCGTGGGCCATGAGCGTGTCAGGGCACCAAACAAGTGCCGCTCCAATACACCCAACCAATGCTCAGTACCGACGGCACATGGCTAGACCACCAAACGCAAAAAGTTCTGCACCAGGACCAGCTCACCCCGATGCGCCAATTGCACCTGCGCGAGAGAGGGTGGAGCGAGGGGGCGGTCATAGGCTATAATGAATGCTGGGAAGGTGCAGAGCCAGTCCTCCAATGAGCAGAAGCGCGGCCAACCCCCTTGCATGCTGTCTCTCCCCTTCAAGAGCTCTGCAGCTGCAGGCATGCAAGCCCGGCCCGAATGGATCAAATGAATACCAATCCCGCATGCGTTGCTGACCGTATTGCGCCACCGCGCCCGTATTCAGCGAATAGAGAGCACACGGCGGCTGTTGGTACACAGTCTATTTCAGTCTGGGTCCGCGTCCCGCCCCCCGCCGTCCCGGCCCTTATTTGGAGGTTTCACCGCTGCTCATTCACAGACCCTGCACAAGCGCACACAGCTGCTTTACCCTCCACTACCAGAACACTGTCTTTGACAGGACATGCAAGCATGCAACTGTGGTGTTGAGACGGGGGACAGGCATGCATGCACAGGCCATGGCTGCGCCGACAAGCAAACTCGATAAACTCTACCACACGTGGGCGTGAGCATGCAAGGGTGCCCACAGGCGAGTGTCGGCTCTCTGCTTGCAATGCATGCATGACACAGGAGTGCATGTTGCGATGCAAAGCGTCGCTAAGCATGCACACATCATGAACATGCATGCTTGCAACCTGGGTAGAAAGGCGCGCACCGGACCGGGCCACACAGCGGCGCCATTGGAGCTGGAAAAGAGCTCGCGGCGCACAGCCTCAAAGTCCATACATGCTGAGTTGACGGACGCCATCGATGGCAGCTGCGGCGCGGGCGCGTGCGGCGGCGGCGGCGAAGCCGCGTGCTTGGACGGCGCCGGCATCGGCAGGTTGGCCTGCGGCGCTCTGCGTTAGCGGGCTTGCCAATGCAGCCCCATGCACGGCAAGGGTAGGCGAGGATGCAGGGCCTGCTCAAGTGCATGCCGGTGCATGTTCAGCGTCCCAGCGCGTCAGCATTGCAGCTGCTTGGCCTCCAATGGTTGCTGTATCATCATCAGAAGTGGTGCATACAGCGATTTGTGTTGAAGTTTAGCAAGCATGCCCCATGCGGCTGGCCGTATTAGCCTGCGACTGCCGCATCAGGCAAGTGATAGGGTGTTGATAAAATGACAGGGGACGTCCAGCAGTCAGGGTCGCGCTACGCCGCGCCGCGCACCAGCGGGGCGGCCGGGCCGGCGGCGAGGACCTCCAGGCGCGCGCGCAGCGCGCGGTTCTCCTCCACCACGGAGCGCGCGGAGGCGGCCAGCTGGTACATGTGGTTCAGGTACACCAGGCGCTCCTGCTCCAGCTTGGCCACCTCCTCCTCCAGCTTGGCCACGGTCTCCATGCGCCGCTGCCGCAGCCGCTGCGCGGCCTTGCGGTTGCCCTCGCGCCTGCGCCACAGCCGCGTGCGTGAGCCAGGAGCGCGCTCACGGGAGCAGGGCACTGGGGCGTTGAACAGGCCTGTGTCTTCGGGACGGCTGCACAGCGAGCCTGTCCGCCCTGGGCCAGGGCCCCTGGCGACGGGTGGCAGCCCGGGGCTGCAAGGAGGGGCCTGCGCGCCTGCGCTGCGCCTTCTCGTCCTCCGTCAGCGCGCGGCTATGTTGCACTTTGATGCGCTTGCCGTTCGCGCCAGCGGCACCGGCGGCCTCGCTGTCCGCCGGCGCGCCTGCAGCCACGTTGCACTCGTCGTCCACGCTGCGCTTGCTGCCATCGCTGGCCTGCGCAGCAGCGCACTTTGTGTTGTCAGCAGCGCATCTTGCCAGATAAAGCACGCGTGCGCCACTCCTTGGGCCCACTCCTTGGCTCCAGCTCCACCTCGGCCAGCACCAACTACTTGGGACGGACGTCAGAGCAGGGAGACGTCCGTCAGCAGAGCTGGGTTTATGCCAGGCGGCAGCGAACCTGCTCGTCCTCGCGCACACCGCGTCCGTCGGCGCCGACGTTCTCGGATATGTCCTCCACTGACGCGTCCGACGAGCAGCCCGCCTGCTGCAGGTACTGCTCCATGCTGCGCGTGGAGACAAGACGCCCGTGGGTTTCCCAACCGCCGAGCTTCTGCCTGCTTCCGCTGACAGGCCGGCCCCCTTCCGGGAACATGGGAAGTGCTCTGCTCCGCAAGCACAATATCAATAGCCGGCAGGCAGGCCAGTGCACAGGCGGACCCAAGCACACACATGCGGTGACGCCCCACATCACGCGATCGCGCTGGCCCCCTCCCAGTGCAGAGCAGAGCAAAGGGCAGCAGGCAGCCTGTCTCGAGCTGCCTCAGTGAGCAGCCAGCGCACCTTGACGCGTGGAGCGCGGGGTTGGCTTGCCTTTCCGTCATATTCGCTATGCTCGACTGGAAGTGCATTGCGAGCTGGCTGTAGTTGAAGTCTCCTCCCATGGCCTGCGGCAGGGACTGCAGGCCCAGGCTGTGCCCAACTTGCGCTGCCATCGTGTTCTCCGAGTGGGACAGCACAGTGCCTGGTCCTGCCTAGCAGCCGCGGCAGCGCCGACCGTCGCGCGGCTTACACATCTCTCGTCCGGCCTGTGGACTCGGTGCAAGTTGCGTGTTGAGCGGACGTTGGCAGCCTCCTGGCGAGCCCTATCCCAAGCACTTCCTGACCTGGAACTTTCAGAATCAACTTCTTGAAGTAGGACGGGGTCCCATCAGCCAGGGTTTGTAACCAGTTACAAATCCAGATTTGTAATGGAAAGTGGGCCCAGCAGGACGTGCAAGGCCTTGGTGTGCAAATGTCCAGTCCACTCCAGTCCACACCATAGCATTCCAGTGCATGTCAGCGGTCCGCTGGTCCAGCAGTCAAGCAGACCAGACGCACCAAGTCCATCAGAGTCCAATCCACGACGAAAATGACAGAGACGTGGGACGACTACACTTCTGACCATCAGGCCGTCAGACGCCCTGCACACGGTCTGGACTCCCAGGCACCCCACAGACAAAAGCACTGCGGCAGAATTTCTGCACGCCCAGATATTTTGCGGCCTGCACGCACCAGCCCCGCGCCGACACCTGGGCAGCGCCGGCCCACGCTGACCAGCCAAGGGGCTGCCGTGCTCAACCCCCGGCGCCTCCCCGCCACGCTCCACACCCCTCGCTCAGAACTGGCCAAACCCTGCCGCAAGCTTCTCCTTCCTGCGCGGCGGCCAGGACCCCCTTCAGTGCAGGACACCTGTTGCCTAAGCAGCCCTAGATGGCTGCGACAAGAGAAGAAAAAAACCTAATGCGCCTGGGTGCGCGACAAGGTGCGCGCACTCAGAGCCTTCCGTCCCTGGTGTGCCGCACTGCTATGCAGAGTGTCAGAGCCGTTGGTTGCTATACAGGGGTTGCTCGGGCTTGCTCGGGCCTACGATACCGCGTAATAGGGGCCCAGCGGCCTGAAGGCCCCACGCTGCTAGTACATGCACGCCAGGATAGCGCTCGGCCCTCAGGAGCGTCTGGGTGATGGGGGCCGTGCCAAGTTTGTGCAGCCTGCCAGGGTCAGCTGAGCAATGCAAAGCGCACACAATACACAGCCACCGGCAGGGCTCAAGCAGCAGGCACTATGTTATCTCCTACGCCATGTTGCGCCCACTGCAAACACCCAGGCACAACGGCGTGGCGCTTCTGCCTGAGGAGCAGCTAAAGCGCTCGTATGCCTGCTGGAGGACGTGCACTTGAGCCGTGCAGTGCTGAGGAACGGCAGAGATAACTGGGGCAGAAAGCTGCAGCTACTGCGACAGCCCTGCCGGCTACAAGCCCCAGGCGCAGAGAGGGGCCGCGGGCTGCGCACTTGTCCTTCTGCCGTGACGCCCGCTTGCCCATGCCCTCTGTAATCTCGCGCTCCCGCTTGATGGTCAGCAACTGCGCAATCTGCGCAGGCGCAGGCGGCAACATGCCGTCAGCGGCTGGGGTGCCAGGCGCGCGACAGCAAACGGTGCAAGAGCAACATGCGCGGGCGCCGTGCACGCGGCCGCAGTCCCGGCGCGCACCTTCCGCGCGTGCCAGCCAAACTCGTGCGACTTGTACGCCTGCGGCGCCAGGCGGCCCTGTCAGCGGCGCCCCGGCACAGCAAGGGCCCTGGCCGGCCACCATTCGCGCTGCAGCCGCCCGCACGCAGGCCGCAGGCGGCGCTGCGGCGCGCCTGGCGCGTCTTCTGCGCGACGCGCAGGTCGAACAGGGCGCGCTTGCTCTTGTACACCTCCGCGCCCAGCTCCTCGTCGGACAGCCCCCGCAGGTCGCCCGCCTTGGTCGGCTTGGCCATCGCCAGCACAGCCATGCCTTGCCGCGCGGGCGCGGGCGGGAGCCGTGCGCGCTGCGCCAGGCGCGCCGCGCTGCCGCAGCGGAAGCAGCTCTGCGCGCCCGCCAGGGGGGCGCGCGTGTTCAACAGCATCCTGCTGTCGCCTGCAGCACTGCTCTGCTAGCTCGCACGGTGGGCAAGCGCTTGTCAAGCAACCTGGCAAGTCAGGTTGAGGCTGCCGGGCAAGCCACCTTGGACTTTCGCATGGAGAGAAGAAGAAGAGGGTCATGTCGCATCCCATCGCAAGGCCCGGGCCCGTAGCCTTGTAAGTCCTCCGCTTGCTCTAATATCTCGGCGGGGAGGCCACAGCTGGCGCCTAGAACTGGTGGCAGTTCGCCAGTGCCAGCGGGCGGGGACGCTGCAGGTGGCCAGCCGCTGGTCAGCTTGCAGCGTGGGGCAGCTCCAGCGCTGACCGCTGCCTGAGCAAGCGCGTGGGGACGGGATGTGCTCGGCAACAGCCGTGGGCTGCCCGCACGTGCGTGCCTACAAGGAGGCCCGCGGGGGCGGCGGAGAGGCGTTCCGGGCGCTGCAGCGCACGCTGCTGCTGCTCTGGCGGTCGCGGGTGCTACCCAAAGCCAGTCCCTGACACTTTTGCAGAGCTGTCGCTCCGCACGTTCGAGCACGTGCCTGCCGTTTGTTGGCCCATGTTGCTCAGGCAACCTGCTGTGCTATGACAGCACCGTTGCTAGGCTCACTGCGCACTTGTGGAGCGGCAGCTGAGCGGAGCGGCGCCTGCCACGGTGTGCCTGCACTGCGCGGCCACAGCCAAGTCGCTGCGGCAGCACTGCCAGGGCCACGCCGCGGCGCTGCCGGGTGCGCCGGCAACCGCTCCGCCTGCACGCCAGG
>JAABUH010002901.1_pt1 | contig 15664 bp, 17 predicted proteins | sample 5559121 | NCBI WGS metagenome assembly JAABUH01 (sample SAMN10711871, study PRJNA513364) | rock metagenome | isolation source: Antarctica rocks | place: Antarctica: Victoria Land, Battleship Promontory nord | collected 2015-12-28
GACGGTGATCCCCGCCTCCTGCTCCTTCAACACACCGACGATCTGCTCCTCGGTGAACCTCGATTTCCTCATTCGTCCGTCCTCTCAATGGGTCGGACTCTACCAATCGCTGGAGGAGTTTCAGGGGTCAGGTCACCAACGTTGCTGCTACGAGCCGCAAAGTAGCGGTCGGCGGCTGGGGTTCAGACGCCCTGGAACAGGAGCTGGCCTGAGTCGGTGTCCAAGGCGGGTAGGTCAAGGAGCAGGCACGCGGCCATGTCCAGGCGGAAAGTGCCATACGGGTTGACGTGTCCCCAGGCCAGCGGCGTCAACTGAGGTGGCTCTGGAATTCTGGACAGGTCGGCTGAGTGGATTTCCTGCCTGACGGCGGCCAAGGTGGCTGCGGATCGGGAGAGACGATGAGCAAGCGAACGCGCCGAAACCACGCGCCGGCCTTCAAGGCCAAGGTGGCCTTGGCGGCCATGAAGGGAGAGAAGACGCTGTCCGAGTTGGCGCAGCAGTTCGATGTGCACCCGAACCAGATCACGGCTTGGAAGGCTCAGCTCGTGGATGGCGCCGCCGAGGTCTTCGGTTCGGAGGCGAAGGCAGGCCTGGCGGTGCCAGCCATCGATGTGAAGACGCTTCACGCCAAGATCGGCGAGCTGACATTGACCAACGATTTTTTGTCCGGCGCGCTCGGCAAGGCCGGCCTTCTGAGCGCAAAGCGATGATCGACGGCGATCACGGCCTGTCGATCACCAAGCAGGCGAAGGCGCTCGGGATCAGCCGCGGCAGCGTCTACTATCTGCACCGTCCGGTGTTGCCGGCCGACCTCGCCGTCGTGCGGCGGATGGACGAGATGCATCTCGAGTTCCCCTTCGCGGGAAGCCGGATGCTGCGCGACCTCCTCAATCGGGAGGGGGTCGAGATCGGCCGCCGGCACGTCGCGACGCTGATGAAGCGGATGCGCATCGAGGCCCTGTACCGGAAGTCGAACACCTCCAAGCCGGCGTCGGGCCACAAGATCTACCCCTACCTGCTGCGCGGCATGACGGTGGACCGCCCCGACCAGGCGTGGGCGATGGACATCACCTACGTCCCGATGGCTCGTGGCTTCGTCTATCTGGCCGCCGTGGTCGACTGGTACTCGCGCCGGGTTCTGGCCTGGCGGCTCTCCATCACCATGGAGGCGGGCTTCTGCGTCGAAGCCCTCGAAGAGGCCCTTCCCTCCGTTCGCCACCCCGCGATGCTTCGCATCCGGGGCCCCTGGCTCTCTTCGCCCGGCATGGCAAGCCGGGCATCTTCAACACAGATCAGGGATCGCAGTTCACCAGCCACGAATTCACCGGCGTGCTGCTCAAGGCCGGGATCGCCATCAGCATGGACGGCAAGGGAGCCTGGAGGGACAACGTGTTCGTCGAGCGGCTCTGGCGCTCGATCAAATATGAGGAGATTTACCTCAGGGCGTATGACACGGTGAGCGAGGCTCGGGCCTCGATCGGCCGTTACTTGACCCTTTACAATGGTCGCAGGCCGCATTCGAGCCTTGACCGGAAGACGCCGGACCAGGCCTATTTCGACAGGCTGCCGCAGATCGCGGCGGCCTGAACCCGGCAGGCCTCCACTCACCGAAGCGACAGACGCTGTTCAGACAAACCGAGCCACCTCAAAGCGCGGGCGACGACGACCCGATGTAGCGCGGCGATCTGGATGAGCGCGCGTATTGCCTCATCCGAGAATGTTCCCGAAGGCTGATTGTCGTTGCCATGAGGAATCACTCTCGTCCGGGCCTCTGACGAGGGGGCTTGAAGGTTGCCAGCACGCTCTGCCCCTTCGTCGGAACGGCCATCTCTCGGCGAGGGACTGGCTACGCGGTCAAGCCCCGAAGCCGCGGAGCGGTGCGCCGGCGGCGCAGGGCTCGCCAGCGTAGACGGGCGCATGCCGTCTGAAAGTCAATCCCCGGCATCCTCATCGAAGCCAATGCGCTTCTCCGACCCACGTCCGGACCGACCCAGGAACATTCAAACGCGGCAACGACAATCAGCCGTGGGGAACATTCTCGAATGAGGCAATACGCGTCTCACCTTGATTGATGCTGTGGAACGGCCCCCTACGACAGCATCCAAGTGCTAACGTGGTCGTTGCTGGCAACGCCACAGGTAAGGAGCCGTTCCATGAAAGAGATTACCACGATCGGGCTGGATCTCGCCAAGCAGATTTTCCAGGTCCATGCCGCCGATGTCGAGGGAGCGCCGGTAATAAGCCGAAAGCTGCGGCGCGCTGACGTGCTGAGCTTTTTCAGGAAGACGCAGCGTGTCTGGTCGGGCTCGAGGCGTGCGGTGGCGCACACTATTGGGCGCGCGAGATCGCGGCCCTCGGGCATGAGGTGCGGCTGATCCCGCCGGCCTATGTCAAACCATACGTGAAACGCGGCAAGACGGACGCCGCCGACGCCGAGGCGATCTGCGAAGCGGTGACGCGCAAGACGATGCGCTTCGTCCCGGTCAAATCGGCCGATCAGCAAGCGGCCGCCATGGTGTTGAAAACCCGCGAGCTTCTCGTGCGCCAACAGACCCAGGCCATCAATGCGCTGCGCGCCCACCTTGCGGAACTCGGCATTATCGCCGCGGCCGGGACGACGAAGGTGGCCTCCTTGATCGATATCGTGCGTGACGAGACCGACGCTCGTCTCCCGCAGGCGGCCCGTTTCGCCTTGAGCGAAATCGCCGATCAGATCGAGGGGCTGAGCCGGAAGATCGGCAAATTGGAACACGCCATCGTGATGGAGGCCAAGCGTGACGACGACATGCGGCGTCTATGCACGATCCCCGGGGTCGGCGCCATCATCGCTGCCTCGATCAAGACCACGGTTCCCGATCCGGGGGGATTCACGTCCGGCCGCCACTTCGCGGCCTGGCTCGGCCTAACGCCGAAGCCCCATTCGAGTGGCGGCAAGGAGCGGCTCGGCGGGATCTCGAAGATGGGCAATCCGATGTTGCGCTCCCTTCTCGTACTTGGCGCCACTTCGGTCCTGCGACATGTCAAGGGTAACGCCAGCGCGCCGCCGTGGCTGAGCGCGCTTCTGGCAAGGCGTCCCTTCAAGGTCGTCGCTGTCGCGCTGGCCAACAAGATGGCACGGATCATCTGGGCGCTCCTCACCAAGGGCGGAAAATATCGAACATCTGGGAAGACAAGCGAGGCTCACGCTTGAGCCGGCGGTCGACCAGGACGAACTGACCGGCGGTCTCGCCGGCCAGAGGCAAGGTGTAGTACCGATGATGAACCATTGGGACGAAATCCCGACGCAGGAGAGGCCATGCGCGACGATGCGCTCACAGCGCGTTTGATTGATTAGGCCACTTGTATCGGGGACTTCATCAAGCCCGGCGGTGTGATGCCGCGCTCAAAGGCCGGACATATGACCGCATCGTCCTCGATCGGGGCGTCGTCTGAAAAAGCGCTTGCCTGCGGGGCCGTTCCACATATGCCGCGCTGCACTTACGCCCGCTCCCGCATAGGGCGGGGGCGAAAACGGGCTTAATCCAGCGGCGCCACAGTATCCCCGTTCGTGCTGTCATTTATGGCAGGACGGGGGGCGGAAACAGGGCTTAGATGAAGAAGAGGGAACAGCTTTCCAGTAAGGGCGGCGTAGACGAGTCGCATGTTGATAAGGTGCTGATGGGCTACTACATACCTCGCCTCAAGCTCTGCTACTGCCGCAATGCTTTCTGGGCTGTTATCTGCAACTTGCATTTGGCTGGGAGCATCTGACGGGCGAGCACGATCTTCTCGGCCGAGATCGCCAATGGGAGACGGGATGGACGCCTTTACGGTGTTTGGCGCGACTCGCCCCATATGATCGCTGTTTGTCAAGACTGATGCGGTACTGTCCAACAGGCCCGCTCCCTCTCTCTTTGGCGGCTCGCGGGAAGCAACCGGGACGGATCGCGGCGGAAGCACCTCGGTTACCGGCGCGTCCAGAAGCATCGGCCGAGGGACCGGAAGGGGTACGCTCGCCAGGACGCGCGTGGGTCGGGGAACAGGGAGAGGCACGCTCGCCAGGGCATGTATGGCAAGAGGCCGCGGCGGAAGGTCAGACTCCTTTGTCGGACCCTCATCGACCCTAGCCGTCACGCCGGAAGAGGGCGGCAAGGGGTCGGCTTGTTTCCGCTTGATCAGGACAGCCTTTCTGTTCAGCACAGTGGGTGAGACGGGCTGGTCTGGCGTTCTGGAGTTCGTGTCTACTGTGCGAGGCTGTTCGACAATCGGGTCTGTCCGTTCCTCGACATAATGCGATCCGAGCCAAGCTCGGCAGAGGTCGTTGCAAGGAAGCGGCTTACGATCATCGGCATAAGCACCCCCAGCTCGCGCATGAGGAGCCATCCCAACGGACACGAGCGGCACTCCAGCAAGAGCGACACATAGCTGTGCTACGACTTTGCGTGTTATCGTTCTCATAAGCGCGTACCTTCGACTCTAGAGAACGCCTCCGACGACAGAGCGTGGACGGTCTCGCGTTTGCGCGGCCATTCACCCCGCACCCGTCTCGAGCAGGGGTAATTGGCTTTCCTCGCATCGGTGACCAGAGGCGGCGACTAAATGTTACCCCGCCACGGTGATGAGCCCCGGCGGTGCCCCGCCCGGCAGGATCGGGGGGAACTGTCGCGCCGTTCACGATCGGCGCGACACTCGGCACTCCACCCCGAGGCACAAGAACATTCCGGGTTCGCAGGGCGGCGCCAACGAGGCCGTAGTCTTCGGCAAGATTGCTGGCGCTGGACGGGAGGCCGGGGGACGAAGCCGATTTCGATGCTGGGCGAGAAGATCGACGCCCTGTCCGTGAGCGGAAGCCTTTGAAGCCGCTCAGGGAAGGCCACGGCAGGGAATTCAGGTTAACGCTCAGGGCCCGCCCCGACTCCGCGGTCAATCCACCGCGGGGGCCACGCGCCGATCGTGGCCCTAACCTCGGCAAACGCCATGCCGGCCCGCGGTCGGCGGCGCGCCAAGGCTCCTCCCGGTTCCGCCGGCGGGGCGCCCATCTTCGGAGCATCTATGAACAAGCCCGCCACCAAACCCTCGACGCCCGCGCCGGCTCCGCGCCGCATCCCGATCCGGGTGGTGAGTCGGGCCGCGATCGAGCGCCTAGTCGCGAGCTTCAACGCGAGTACCGTCCATGCCGAGTGAATCCCGAAACGGCCGATGGTTCTGTGACATCATGGCGGCGGAGGTGGGAATGATGGTGGTGGCGGGGTGAGGTACGGCGATCCTTCTATTCCGGGCCGGTGGCATCGGGCACTTTGTCCGCGTCCATGGCTGCCTTGAATGCAGCGCGTGCTTCCTCTACCTCTTTGTCGAGAGGGTCTTGACCCATCCCGAAAGCGGCTAAGACGGTTTTGAACCACGCCGTCATGATGGCGAACATCGAACTAACCAAGTGTGCGGCCCATCGTGTCGCAGGTTCTGATCCCTAGCAAATGCGATGCCATACAATTAACCAATGCGTCATATGCGTCCGCAGCAAGGGGTGCGCTGCCGTGCTCGCCGCAGACCTAATCCGAAACGGTGCATGGGTCGGCATCAGGCGCGCGGCCGACACCGTGTGCGACGAACTCGACGAACTCGCCATGGTCATCACGGGCAACCGGGACGCGCTCCTGGACCCGCTGCATAAGACGCCGTAACCAAAGGCGTCATGCGTGTCGGGCATGACACGCCGAGCCTAGGGCGGAACAGAACGTCGCATCCGTTGTAGATCGGGTCGGCGCCGTACATGATTCGTTCACAGCCTCCCGCTTAACGAACGCGCGGTTTGCCGGGAGGCTATCATCAACGACAAGGTCGCCCGGAGGCGACCACAAGCACACGGCCATAGCCCGCTACGCCATCAAGCGGATTGCCTTGGTGTTGGAAGGTCGATTGAAGGACGAGTAAGGCTTCATGTTTTTCTACAGCTATTTTTCCGACCGCGGTCGCGCCCTCCTGGCGGACGAACTGAACGTGAACGACCCCTTTGCCCTATCCCCCGCGGAGATCATCGAACGTATCCTGATGGCCGGCTACACGCCCGCCGTGGGATGGCCGAGTTCGGAGCCGTGGCCTCAGACCGGCACCGTCACGGAGGTCCGCAGGGACGGGTCGAGCTTCCTGGTGGCCGTGTCACGGGATGAGGAGATGACAGGGCTCCAGGAGGCGCGCTACAGCGGTTACGACCGGGAGGAATGACGGCGGCGGGGTAGCCCATGTGCGGACGGTTCACAAAGCGGTACACCTGGAGCGACGTCCTTTATGCAATGGTTAATCCTTTACGAAATCACTTGGTACAATCCGATATTCGAAGAAGTGCAGGTTTAATTCAGAGGTGGCTAAACACAGTAGAACAGCACGGCTCTTGCCGGTCGCCGTCATGCGCGCCCGGACTTAGTTGAGCAGACGAGCCTTTTGGAGTGACTATGGTCATAATTCTCATCCGGCGTTTCGTAAAACAGAACCGGGAGCAAGAGTTTTTGGCGTCGTACAAGGCGCAGAAACCAGTTGGCAACCCAGCCTTCAAAGGCGAAACTCTCACTAGAGTTAACAGCGAAGATAATCTTCCGCCGGGGCTTACAACTTTTCCCTTGAATGAGCCTGAGTGCATAACGTATTTGAACGTCGCGCAATGGACGTCTTGGGACGCGTTCGCCCAGCAATTTGACATGACCACATCGACCGTCTTCGACCCCGCAATCGAAACGCAACCGCGACAGCGGGTGGCTCTCAACGTCGTGGCCTCATCGATCTTACATTAGGAGGCTGGCCCACGCGGCGGTAAGATACGATGATAGCCGAAGCACGGGACGATGGCCAAGCTTCGACCATCGTGGAACGGTGGCGAGCGTGGGGTAAGGCGGCTCTCAGCGGGATAGACTGCCGGCGGACCTCGCAACACACTCGACCTATGGCTCGTCTCCGCATCGTCCTCACGGCCGTTCTGGCGAAGGACCGATCTAACCCTCGCAGAACACAATAGGAACAGGGTCGTTCAAGCTTGCGCGAGGCTTGTGGCTCGGCCTCGCTTTGTTCCGGGCATTCGTGGGGCGGGGCGCACGGCGCTCGATTGGTCAAGATAGGCCGCAAACTGATTGCGACCGGAGGTGCTGCAGCCGGCGGCGGAAAGCGCGTTGCAGGAATGGACCGTGGACCGACGCGTGAACCGCACAGGGGAGGGTGACGACGATCCGACGATCGCGGAGGCGGTGGGGATGATGGGGTGATCTCTCGAACGCCGCCCCGACTCGCGGCAGTATCCCTTCATGAACTCGACGCCGATTGCCCCGTTTCGGGCTCGACAAATCGGACCTCGCATTCAAGCCCCAACTGCTTCGCCCAGCCCGCGACCGTGCCGATCGTCGGGTTGCCCGTGCCGGCCAGCACCTCGTAGAGGAACGGGGTCGAACAGCCGATCAGCTTCGCGAAATCCGTCTTCGTGGGGGCACCTCAAGGTTTGTTACACGAACAGCGGTAGGGCGAACACTTGAAGAACGCGGCGACTGTCGGTCTACCGCTCGATCGGCTTACGCCACCTTGGTCATGTGCTCTGCACCAAGGTTGAGTGGTCTGAACCCGTCCTCGCCGCCGCGGTTGGTCGCGTTCTGCCAGAGATAATCGCCTGTCAGGCTGATGTGCCGCCAACCGAGCGGCGCCACATGCGCGAGCAGATCGTCGGACGCGGGCTCGCCCGATCGACGCAGGTGCTCAACGGCGCGGCCCATGTAGAGCGTGTTCCAATACACGATGGCGGCCGTCACGAGATTGAGCCCGGAGGCTTTCAGCGCCTGGTTCTCGAACGTTCGATCGCGCAACCGGCCCTGTTTGTGCACGAACACGGCTTGCGCGAGATAGTGTCGGGCCTCGCCCTTGTTCAGCCCGGCCTGGCACTGCTGCCGGAGCGCGCGCGATTCCAACCAGTCGAGCGTGAACAGCGCCCGCTCGATGCGGCCCACCTCCTGGAGTGCGAAGTCGAGACGATTCTGGCGGCGGTGCGCGGCCAGCTTCTTCAGCATGACGGACGGCAGCACGGCGTGCGCCTTAATAGAAGCGGCCAGCCGGACGATCTCGCCCCAGCTCTCCCGGATTACCGCCGTGTTGATTGGCCGGCCGATGAGTGGCGCCAGCGAGGGGTAGTGACCCTGGCCCTCGAACGTGCCGAGCTTGCGGTCGGCGAGGTCGCGCAGGCGTGGCACGAATCGGAATCCGAGCAGGTGCGCCAGGCTGAACACATGGTCGGAGCTGCCGCCGGTGTCGGCGTAATGGGTGGTCGGCTCGATGCCGGTGCCGTGCGCGACCAGTCCGTCGAGGACGTAAGGCGCCTCCGCCGCGGTTGCCGAGATCAGCCGGGCGTGGAACGGCGCGTAGGTGTCGGCGACGTGGGTATAGATTTTCTGCCCGGGCTCCGAGCCGTAATGCACGTTGACGCTGCCCGCCGAGCCGCGACGACCGCTCCTGAAGAATTGCCCGTCCGAGCTCGACGTGGTGCCGTCGCCCCATAGTCGGGCGAGCGGCAGTGCGGCCTGTGCGTCGACAAGGGGTCGTAAAGCCCCTGCGTAGTTCTCCTCAGACAAGTACCAGCCGTGGGTCCAGGCGAGCTGGGCGTAGGTGACGCCCTGGCTAGCATTGGCCATGCGCTCGATCCCAAGATTGGTCGCGTCCGCCAAGATGGCCGCGAGCAGCGCTTTTGGATCGGGGTGGGTCCGCCCGGACCGCAGTTCGGGGAACGCCGACGTGAAGCCGGTGCGCCTCGCCACCTCGGCCAGAAGCTCGGTAATGCGGACCTTCGGCATGAGCCGGTCGACGAGCGCATCGAGCCGGTCGGCCGCGGTCGGGGTGGTCGCCGCGAGAGGGGCTACGCGCAGTTCGTTGCCCTTCAATTCGACGCCATCGAGCGTGCCCCGCTTCAGCGCGTTCCCGAACCGGCGCAGCCTCCAGTCGAGCAGCTTGGCGCGTCCGTCGAGGTAGCGGTCCACGTCCGTGTCGAACGGCAGGTCGGCCGCGATCACCGCGGCGTCGGGGCGAGGCAGCAGGTACGCGTCGAACCGCTGGTGGTCACGGGTGCCCTCGACCCAGAGATCGCCAGAGCCGAGCCGCTCGCGCATCATGGCTACGGTCGCGGTCTCATAGCGTCTCCGGTCGATGCTCCCGCCCTCGGTAATTGCGACTTTCCAGCTCTTCGGGAACGGCATGGGCGCGTCGACCGGCACCTCGCGTTTGCCGGTCGCGTTCAGCTTGCGCACGAGCTTGACGGCCGCGAGCACGCCGTCGCGCGTTCCTGCAGCCTTGAATTGGAACGCGTCGAGAAAGGCGGGCGCATAGCGGCGCAGCGTCATGTATTTGTCGGACGCTCTTACCAGGGGCTCGTCGCGGGCGAGGTCGGCGAGCGCGGACACTTCATCCGCTACCCCCATTAGCCGAGCCCAGCCGACGCCTGTCTCAAGCGCAGCCCAAGGATCGAGCCCGTCCTCGCGCGCGACGCGGAGCGTGCCGATCGTCGACCCGAACAGCCGCATGAGGCGGCCCACGTCCTTGGTGGTCGCCTCATAGCGCCGTTTTTGTGAGGCACGCGCTTTGGCGAACAGAAGCCCGGTCTGCTTGCCGAACATCTCGATCGCCGCGTCGGCGAGCCGGGCTTCCAAGTCGATCAGGGGTCACGCCATAGAACGGGCAGGATAGCACGGTAGCTTCTCGGGATTGGCGTACCGCCCTGGTGGGAATAACCAGTGATAATTATGGCGTCCGGTTCCGCTTCACGATCTCTGCGACGGTGTTCTTGCTGAGCCCCACCTCGCGCCCGATCAGCCTGTAGCTCCGGCCCTGTGTCACGAGGGCGAGAACCTTGGGGGCGAGCCGATCCGATTTCGGCCGCTGCCCGGCTCGGCGGCCGAGCTGCGCACCCCGTGCCTTGGCGGCGGCGATGCCCGAGCGGATGCGCTCCACCGTCAGCTCGCGCTCGAACTCGGCGATGCCGGCCAGCAAGGTCGCCATCATGCGCCCATGGGGCGTAGTGAGGTCGAACGTCATCCCGTTCAGCGCTACCAGCGACACGCGCCGGGCTTCCAGTTCCTTGAGTGTCGCCAGCAGGTCGGTCGTGCTGCGGCCCCAGCGCGACAGTTCCGTCACCAGAACCGCATCGATCTCGCGTCGCTGCGCCAGCGCCAGCACCTTGCGCCGCTCGGCGCGGTCGAGCTTCACGCCCGAGGCGGTTTCCTTGTAGGTGCCGACGATGTCGTACCCCGCCCGCTCGGCGAAGGTGGCGAGATCCCTCTCCTGGCGGCTGCAGGACTGATCGGTGGTCGAGACCCGGCAGTAGAGCGCCGCGCGCTGTCCCAATTGAACCCTCCCCGCCGCGCGGCCCGCAAACCCCTGTTTCCGCACGGGTCGGAGCCGTAGCAGACAGGGTATAGCTCAACTGGGACAGCCTGCCATGCCGAGACGCCGCGTGCTCACCGATGCGCAGCTCGACAACCTGCTGGCCCTCCCGACGACGGAACCCGACCTCATCCGTCATTGGACCCTGGATGCGGCGGACCAGGTCGCCATCACACGACGTCGCAGTGGCCCCAATCGGCTCGGCTATGCCCTGCAGCTCTGTGCCTTTCGATACCCTGGCCGGCTGCTGCGGCCGGGCGAAGCCCTCCCGCAGTCGGCGCTGCAGTTCGTTGCCGATCAGATCCACGTCACCGCCGACGAACTTGCCACCTATGCGGCCCGACGCCAGACCCGGCAGGAGCAGATCGACGACCTGCGTGAGACGTTCGGCTTCCGCATGTACGGGGCCGAGCAGGCTCGCGAACTCTCGGCGTGGCTGCTCCCCGTGGCGCTGGCCACGACCGATATCCTGGCGATCACGGCAGCCTTGATGGACGAGGTGCGACGACGTCGGATCGCCGCTCCCGGACCCAGCGTGATCGAACGGCTCGTCGCTCTGGTCCTGGTCTCGGCCGAGCGTCACGTCGCGGATCGACTGACCCGTGACCTTTCCCCCCGTCAGACCGCTGCCCTCGACACCCTTCTGGCCTCCGACGAAGGAACACCCATGAGCGTCCTGGCCTGGGCACGACAGCCACCGGGCGCACCGAACCACAAGGCCCTTAAACGCATCGTCGATCAGCTGACCCGTCTGCGCGAGGTCGGTCTCGATCCTGCCTGCGCCGACGGCGTGCATCCCGAGCGCCTGCGCAAACTCGCTCGCGAGGGCGGCCGTTTCACCGGACAGCACCTGCGGTCCCTCTCGTTGCCGCGCCGCAGGGCGACCCTGGTGGCGACCGTGCTCGACACCGTGACGCGCCTGACCGACGACGGCGTCGGTCTGTTCGACCGGGCGGTCGGCCGCATGTTTCGGCGTGCCGAAGCCCGCGAGGAGGGCGCCGTCCTGCGCGACGCCAAGGCCGTCGGCGACAAGGTGCGTCTGCTGGTCCGGCTGGGCGCTGCCCTGATCGCGGCGAAGAAGGAGAAGGCCGACCTGGACGGCGCCGTGGCGACAGCGGTGGGCTGGGACAAGCTGGCGGCCGGCATCGCCGAAGCCGAACGTCTGTCCCGCCCAAGCAAGGTGGACCTGCATGCCCTGGCTGGACGGGCCTGGCCCGTGTTGCACCGGCTCGGCCCCGTGTTCCTCGATGCGTTCCGGCTCCGCGCCATTCCGGCCGGTGTAGCGACGCTGCGGGCGGCCGAGGCGCTGCGAGACGTCTATGGCAGCGGCGGCCGGACATGGCCGAAAAGTCTGCCGACCGGTTTTCTCCGACCAGCCTGGCGCAACGCGGTGCTGGACAACGAAGGACAGGGCCAGACCCAGCATCGCCGCACCTGGGAGGCCGCCACCCTTCTCGCGTTGCGTGACCGGTTGCGGGCCGGTGACATCTGGGTCGAAGGCAGTCGGCAATGGCGTGCCGTCGAGGATCAACTCCTCTCGCCAGCCTTGTTCACCGCCATGCGCGAGGCCGGACCCTTGCCGGTCGCCGTGCCGGCCTCCGCGCTGGATTACCTGGCCGAACGCCGTGACCTCCTGGAGCGACGCCTGAAGGAGATCGACGTCAAGGCCGGCGCCGACACGCTGGAGGATGTCAGGATCAAGGGGGGCGAGTTGAAGATCACGCCCCTGAAGGCGATCACCCCGGAGGAGGCCGAGAAGGCAGCGGAGCGGCTCTATGCCCTGGTGCCGAACGCCCGCATCACCGCCGTCCTGGCCGATGTGCATCGCTGGACTGGGTTCGCCGACGCCTTCACACACCTGCAGACCGGACGGCCTGCCGAGGATCCGCGTGTCGTGCTCACCGCCATGCTGGCCGATGCGACCAACCTCGGCCTGACCCGCATGGCGGATGCCTGCTCGATCGCCGGCCACCGCAAGCTCGCCTGGACGGCGGGCTGGCACCTGCGCGAGGACACTTATCGTCGGGCCTTGGCCACTCTGGTCGATGCCCAGCAGCGCCAGCCCCTCGCCGGCCTCTTCGGGATCGGCGACGTGTCCAGTTCCGATGGCCAAGCATTCCTGACCGCCGGCCGTGGCGAGGCCCTGGGCGCCCACAACGCCCGGCACGGACACGGCCGCGAGCCCTCCGCCCTCTTCTACACCCACGTCTCGTCCCGGCACGCCCCTTACCACACGGCGTCGATCCCACCCTCGGGCGAAGCCGCCTATGTCATCGACGGCCTGCTTATCACGAGGCCGATCTCAGCATCGCGGTCCATCACACGGATGGCGGCGGGGTAAGCGACCACACCTTTGCCCTGGCGCACCTGCTGGGCTTCCGCTTCGTCCCGCGCATCCCCAATCTCGCCGGCCGCAAACTCTACGCCTTCTCACCGGCCTCCACCTGGCCGACGTTGGCGCCGTTCATCGCCGGCCGGATCGACGAGAAACTGATCGCGACTCATTGGGACGATGTACTCAGGCTGACGGCCTCCGTCCGCACCGGCACGGTCAGCGCCTCGCTGATGCTCAAGCGGTTGGGGGCCTATCCTCGCCAGAATGGCCTGGCCCTGGCGCTCCGCGAGATCGGGCGCGTCGAGCGGACCCTCCACGCCATGGACTGGCTGGAGCAGCCCACGCTTCGGCGTCAGGCGACCACCGAACTCAACAAGGGCGAGAGCCACAATGCTCTGGCTCGTGCCGTCTGCTTTCACCGCCTCGGGCGGCTGCACGATCGCACCGCCCAGGCCCAGCACCATCGGGCGAGCGGTCTCGCGCTCGTCACGGCGGCGATCGTGCTGTGGAACACGATCTATCTCGGCCGGGCGCTCGACACGGTGCGCCGCGGCGGCGACCCGATGCCGAATGCGTTGTTCGCCCATCTCGCCCCGCTCGGCTGGCAGCACATCAACCTCACTGGCGATTATCTCTGGGGCGCTGACACCGGCGTCGACACGGATGGGTTCAGGCCGCTGCGCGGTACGACCAAAGATGCATCTCTGGTTGTCAAAACGTGAGCCTCGGGACAGTTTCGAGAAGCTGCCGTGCTATCCTGCCCGTTCTATGGCGTGACCCCTACCGGGGCTTCATGAGATGCGGCCATCCGGCATCGTGCCGGGTGCGGGCTATTTCGATGGCTGTGAGGAGTGGGAATTGGACAAGACATCACCGCTCAGTTGGCACCAGGGCGCATGGCGACGATCCCCGCGGTACGTGCCCGGACCTCTGGCGGTGCAACGCAGGTGGCCACCGCCTCATAGCCCTGCCCACCCGGATACGGCACGACGCGAAGCGGCACTCTGTGGTTGGCCGGGCATAGGATGACGACTTCGGTCGGCTCAAGCGCGTCGAGATCGAGGATCGCCGAGGAGCGTGTCATAAGGATCAGCGCACGCTTGCTCGTCCCTCGAAGGCGCAGGTGCGCCATCACCGCCGTCTGCGTTGCTGCGCTCAGCCCTTCCTCCACCATGTCGATCACGAAGACCGCGGGCGTCTCAGCCTCCAGCGCGACGACGAGCGCGGTCAGCGCATTCGAACGCTCCGCCCCGTCCTCGACCAGCCACGTCAGCCTGCGCTCGACCTGCTCCGCGAGGATCGCGTCATCGGCAAGGCGCTGCGCGACTGCAGGGTCGGACAGGCGATCAAGGCCGAGGAACACGGCTCCAGGCAACTCAGCCGCGAGCCGTTGCGCGAAGCGCGTCTTCCCGCTGCCGAGCGGCCCCGTAATGAACGCGAGCCGAGGAACGTCGTGGAGGGCGAACCACTCTCCGTTCCAGGGCCACGGCAAGGCGAAGCCGACCGTCAGGGGGGCATTTTGGGCAACCGCCTGTGCCAACGTCGGAGGTACTGGTGCGCGACCCTGAGTGAAGTCCGCGCGGAGCGACCTGACCCGTTCGAGGGCGGCGGCCGTCCGCTGGCCCTGCTCACTCAGACGGGCCTCGTGCGCAGCGAGGCCAACGTCCAGATCTTGCGGCTTCCCGTCGAGAACTCGCGCAACCTGCGCGAGGCTGAGACCGAGCCTACGCAGTGCAACGATCTCGGCCGCACGTGCCATCGCGTCTGCGTCGTAGGCCCGCCATCCCGTTCGCGTGCGGTCGGGGACAAGCAGACCGTGCTGTTCGTAGAGGCGCAGCGCCTTGGCGGAGACGCCGAGAGCAGCGCTTGCTTGCGCGGGAGTGAAGCTGCGGAGCGACGGGTTCATGGCTCACCTTGGATGGTCGAACCCAGCTTCTATCGGACCGGCCGCAGGGGCTGGGTCAGGGGTCTACGGTAAGCCTGCCCGCTCTCACTGGGCCGCCGGTGCCTGACCCGAAGGACTGATATGGGGTCGGATCCGGCCATTCTGCCGCCTTCAACGATACCCCGGAGAGGCCTGCGAACAGCCCGACATCCAACCCGTCACATGCGATCTCGTGAGAGCGTTTCGAAGCCTGCACAGGCCGGACACAGCGTACTCATGCCAACGACGAAGGTATGAAACCCATTCAAGGTGCGTGGTCGGTGGGCAGCGCCGTTTCCACTTTGAGCGTTTCCATCGAGATGTAGGCGGCGACGTCGCGCAGCTCCAACCGCCGCGTCAGGTGCTTGTACACCACGTCGTAGTTCTCGACGTTGGGCAGCACCAGCTTGAGCAGGTAATCGAAGTTCCCGGTCAGCCGGTGCGCCTCGACCACTTCCGGCACGTCGGCGATGGCGGCGCGGAAGGCGTCCACCCAGTCCGCCGCGTGCTTGCCGCTGCGGACCAGCACGAACACGGTCGTGGGCACGCCCATCCAACGGCGGTCCAGTAGGGCGACGCTGCGGAGGATGGCACCGTCGTCCTTGAGCCGCTGGATGCGCCGCGAACATGCCGACACCGACAGCCCCACCCGCTCGGCAATGGCGGTGACAGGCGTCTCGGAGTCGGCCTGAAGCAGTGCGAGGATGCGCCGGTCACGATGGTCAAGCATGGGGCGATTGTGATGCCATTGTGCTGCCCATGCAACAAATCGGCGCCATGGGCTGCAATGGCGCGCGCAGTTTGTCATCTTGGCGATGATTGTCGCTGAAAATGCATCCCCTTCCTGCCTTCCCGCGCGCACTCTGGCGCTTGTCAAACGAGGGAGCAGGCGGTGAGGAAGGTTGGGCTGATCGGCGGCATGAGTTGGGAAAGCACGGCGGTGTACTACCGGCTCATCAACACGCTGGTGCGCGAGCGGCTGGGTGGGCTGCGCTCGGCCGAGATCGTGCTGCGCTCCATCGACTTTG
>JAABUH010002903.1_pt1 | contig 15650 bp, 26 predicted proteins | sample 5559121 | NCBI WGS metagenome assembly JAABUH01 (sample SAMN10711871, study PRJNA513364) | rock metagenome | isolation source: Antarctica rocks | place: Antarctica: Victoria Land, Battleship Promontory nord | collected 2015-12-28
CAGTAGTAGGGGCCCTGCGGCCCGGGGTAGCCGCACGTCGGCCAGCCCAGCGGCCACTTGGTCGTCGAGTTGAGCAGCGTGTACTCCTGCGGCGCGGCGCGCAGTCCCCAGGTCAGCCGCGCCGAGAGCTCAGGATCCTGCAGCGAAGAAGCTACGCCAGAGGTGCCTGCAAGAGCTACCTGTCATCTCAACCTGCTTATGGATGCACAAGCTTTGTGAACGTTGCACTCTACTACCTGTACTCTACAGCGTTTCTTGTGCAGGAAGCAAGGGTCACTGCAGCACTGGGCAGCTGAGAGCACACATATGCATATACGGCCGCCAGTGCTGCTCGGGCGCACCTGCTCGATGCCAAACCAGGGCTCCTCCTTGGCAGCCTTCTCCATGGCCACCGCGCATGCGTGGCGCGTGTTGGTCGGGATGGGCTTCATGTCTGCGATGTGCTTGCCGTCGGCCGTGTCGCGCGGCGGCTCGTACGCGTCGCACATCACCTGGCACAGCAGTCGGGCGTCAAGGAGCTGCCGGCAGCACAGCGCGTGTAAAGACTCAAGCTGAGCCATAGCGCAAGGGCTCACCAGGATGTTGGGCCCCGGCCGGAAGGGATCCTGCCGCAGCCGGGCACAGCCACGTAAGTTCCAAGCGCTCGCGGCGACAGCCCAGGCTCAGACCAGCGCAGCTCCTTCAGACAGCAGCGCCGCTGCTCCACCGCAGGCAGCGCTCGCTCTGGTCAGCCGTATGCAGCGTGCGAGCGCGGGCGCACCTTGTACATTGCGCACGGCTTCAGGAACACCTCGCTGTCCTCGCCTGCGACAGCGCACGTGCTGTCAGGCCCGCACTGCCGCAAGGTGCAGGCGCTCCTGCGCTCCCTGCCCAGGCTAGGCGGCGCCTGTGGCGGGACGGCGCCGTGAGACGTTGACCTAACACGAACATGCTCAACCGGCAGTCGGCATGCCCCAGCCTCGTTGCCTCCCCGTGGCTCCCCAGACGCCGCAGCGGAGCCAACCACACCAATGCAAGCTCCCGATACGGCAGCATTGCGCCGAGCAGCGAGCACAACGGCCGTCGATGGTCCAACCCTATGTTCACGTGGGTAAGATGGCGCAATTGCCTCGCCCCTCGCCACACAGGCACGGAGCTTGCGCGCCGCGGGGGCGCCCGGGCGCCTTACCGGGTGCCTGGCCGGTGGAGGAGCCGTCGTAGTTCCAGATAGGCAGGTCCTTGACGCTCTTCGCCTCCTTGTTGAGCACGCGCGTCTTGGAGCGCAGGTCCTGCCCGCTGCCGCCAATCCACACGTACTCCGCGAGCATTTTGCCATCCTGGGGCAGGTTGTCAAAGCGCGGCAGGATGAGGGGGTCCAGCAGCGGCTCAATACGGCCGAGCGTGCCGTACACCAGCCCGGGCTTGGCCATGGTGGAACACGCGTGGGTAAGTCGGTGTGTAAGGCAAAGGAAGGAGGCACAGTGTGAGGCCGAGGAAAATTTTGGCAAATGGATTTAGCTGACCCTGGTCGAGCTTTGAAACTCAGCCGACAGCTAGCCGAGGACCTTTTGGCAACAAGGGCTCAACACCCAGGCTCAAAAACACAGCGCCAGATCAAACACCACGCAGACCCGCCTAAGCAACTGGGCAGCCACAGGGAGGACAACACTCAAGGCACACAGGGGGCGAAACCATGCAGAAGCCTTATCCTCTGCTCACAATGTGCCGGTCGATGAGCTCAGTGTTTCAAGGGACTTCTGACCAGCATGCCAAACCCCACTTCTTTGCTATGCGCTTTCCGTTTCCTCAACGCGCCGCGCCCTCACCCTCGGCAAAGCCCTCCTCGTCCTCGTCGTCCTCATCATCCCCCTCTTCCCCAGCCCCGCCCGCTCCGCTGCGCAGCGGCGCCGCCGCACCGCCAGCTGGTGCCCCGGGCGGCCCGCCACCTGTGTCCAGCCGCAGCCGCTCAAGCTCCGCTGCCTGCCGCCGCGCCTCCAGCTCGTCGCGTTCCTGCGCGCAGCTCAATCACACTTAACACCAACCCGCCCTGTATCCTCAATAGAGCCAATCGCGCCCCAGCGCATAGCCGAGTTCTGGTACTTGTAAGATGACGCTGCGCCAAAGCAGCTAAACGCGGCGCCGCTGCGCAAGAACGCAGCCGGCAGATGGCGGAACTGCTGGCGAGCCTGCGCCGGCGCACCCGCCGGCGGCGCTGCAGCTCGGGCAGGTAGTGCTGCTCGTACTCGCGCGCGCAGGCGGACACCGCCGCGAAGAAGTCGTCCATGCCCTCGCCGGTCGCCGCCGACACGCCCACGGTCGCCAGGCCCTCGTAGAACTCCTCCAGCACCTGCGCGCCGGCGGCGGGGTAGGTCATGGGTGGAACCCTGTCTTCCAGCACCCATGTGCCGGCATCAGGGTATGTCAGAGCAGAAGCAGAGGCGGGCGCGCGCACCAGGCAGAGCGAGCGCGAGAGCTCGGCCGCGTACGTGGAGTCCGCGGCGATCGCCGCGCGGAACGCCTCGTAGTCGCGCATCCAGGCGACGGCAAAGTCGTGCGCCATCACGTCCACCTTGTTAAAGACCAGCAGCAGCGGCAGCTGCGTCTTGTACAGGATGCTCACCGCCTGCGGGCGCCGGAAACGCTCAGTGCCGGCAGCGCGGCTTTGCCCGCACCACGTTAGACCGAGCGCTCACCCGCATGCCTGGAAGCAGCGAACGCAGACCTCGCATCACACTGACACCTGCAGGGTCTGGCGCCTCAACAAAAATTGGGGTTTTAGGGTAGGGCTTTGAACCCTTTTGTGTTCGCGTCCGCACGCCTGCAGCATGTTGCTCATGAAGGTCTGCGGGTGCGCGCAGCGCGGCGTGTCCACCACGAACGCGACCATGGTCGGAAAGGCCGAAGCGAGCGCCTCCGTGATGATCGCGCCCGATGCCGACCAGGTGAAGATCTCGATCTGCCCGGGCGTGTCCGCCACGATGAAGCGCGGCGGCGGGTCGCGCGGCCGCTCGCACAGCGCCACCACCTGCCCGGCCACATGCTGGGGCCTGGGAAACCCTCGTTTTGGATACGCCGGCCGGGGGTGAGGCTGCTGCGCGCTGGTCGCCAGGGGAACACCTGCCAGCGGCGCTGGCCCAGCGCTTCAAAACAGGTCGCGATGCGGCAGACGTCTGGTGAGACATGTTTGCTCGGCGGGAGGCAGGCGGCCAAGGGCTGCGCCCAGCGGAGCGCGCCTGGTCGAAGCGCGTCGCAAACAGGTTGAGCGCGGTCAGGATGCCGCCGTTGGGCCCGAGGTTGTACTGCTTCATCACGTTCTTGTAGTTCACCTGCGCACACCACGCGGCGTTGCAACATCTGCAACAGCGGCCGCAGTGCCTGCCGAACAGCCAGCCTGCCAGAGCGCGCGCGCCCGCGCACGCACCGTGTCCCGCACGTCGATGTTGGGCTCGTACGGCGTGTCCAGCACCGCCGGGTCCAGATTTATCAGGTAGCTGGCGGTGCCCCGCTCGTGCAGGTGCGCGTTGATGCGCTGCATCAGCGTCGTCTTCCCAGAGCCCGCCATGCCTGCGCTGCACATCGCGCAGCTCAGTTCGCCTCACAGTGACAAGCCTGCCTCGTACAGCTGGTGCGCGTGACAAGAAGAAGCCTTCACTGCAGCGCTGCTGCAGGATCTTCACACATTGCTTTCACATTGCCTGAAAAGCGAGCTCTTTTACCCCGCACTCGGGCGTACCTATGACGAGCACCACAACGGGCTTCTCCGCGCCGCCAATTGCCGCTGCGTGCGCGCCATTGCTCGCGGCAGCGGGTGCGCTCGTGGACGCCTCTTCCTCTGACATTCTGAGCTGCTCTGCTGAGTCCTGGTCAGGCTGCCTGCGATCCGGCTGGCCGCTGACTGTTCCCTCCCGCCTCGCTAGCGCCTGCATGGGCATGGGAAAAGCTCACAAGATACCGAAATATTTGGCGCAGCTAAAAATAGACCGACATATACAGCGCAACTCGCTCGACCAGAACGGACGCCTCACGGCTCGATGTGTCACTAGGACACCCGTTTGCAGCTCCTTGCTCTGTCAAGGCGTGCGCCGGAGGCAGGACTGTCCATCAGCGCACTTGTCGCTTTGCTGTGTTGAAAGGGCAGTTCGCCTGGCCAACCCCTAGAAAGTCACGGGTCTCATATAGGCAAGCTCCGGAGCTGCACGGGCGCCACAGCATGCCGGGCATGCCCGCCCCGGGCCGCGCGTACCTGCACGCCAGCAGCAGCGGCAAGCCCACTGCTGCTGGCGCCAGGGACTGCGCGCCTGTGCGCCCGGTGTCCGCCCGCACGTGGCAGAACACCATCGGGAATGGCCTGCCGGGTGCGCTGCTGCGGCTCCCTGCGCGTTCTTTGCTGCAGCACGCTGCCTATCCAGCGCATAGCTCTAGCGTCGGCCTGGAGCACAACGGCTCACTACAGCTTCGCAGCCCTGTGCTTCCGCACCGGTGGTGCAGCCTCCGCCAGCTACCAGGCCTGCACAGGCGTGCAGCCACAGGGGCTGCCAGGCGCTTCCCAGGCTTCACTGAGTAGTGCCGGTGTGCAGAGGCGGCCGCGCCGGTCAGCCTGTACCACAACGACCTGTACGCCGAGCACTGGGCGGGCGGCGACGGGAGCCGCAGCAGCTCGGGCGCGGCCGCCGGGCCCGTGCACGACGGGCCGCATGCCCCGTTCGCGCCCGCCAGCGTGCACCACGCGGCCCTCCCGGCACGCCGGGCGGCCGCAAGCCCTGTGCCCTCCTTCTACCCGCCCGCCAGCGCGCGCCGCGAGACCCTACCCTACAGGGTAAGTCTGGAGCAGCCGCTCGAGGGACGCGCGACGGCCGTTGCCCGCCGCGCGAGCGCGCCCGCGCCCGGGTGGCCGCCGGCGGCTGCGGCGCTGCAGCCGCTGGCGGAGCCCAAGGACGGGGGCGCCTCGCCGCGCGCGCCGCCCACGCCGCGCCTGGCGCACCACAGCGGCGAGGCGGCGGCGCCCCTGGCACGGCGCTCGGCGGCGTGGCACGAGCCGGGCCGCGCGGGGCATGCGCAGGCGGCGCTTGGCGCTGGGCACCTGGGGCAGCGCCCCCGGGGCGGTGGCGCCCGGCCTGCCACGGCGCCGGGGGGCGGCGGGGCGTCAGGCGGCAGTGGGTTAGGGCTAGGGCTAGGGTCGACAGGCGCAGGGCCGCCGCGGCCGCCCTCGCCCTGCGCGCGCGTGCAGGCGCAGGTTGCGCTCAGCCAGCAGAAGCGCCTGCTGCGCATGCAGGTGCGGGAGCGTGGCGGCCCCCTCGCGCGGTCTGTGACTGACTGGAGCCCGCCGCCGGCCTGGCCAGCTAGTCAGCTGCGGGTGCAGGCGGTAGATGCACTGTGGTGAGGTTCCACAGTTGGCGCTTGTGACGCTGCATGCATGTTTGCACGCCCGAGGCCCGCTGTCCTGCACCCGTTTGCATGGGAGGCCGTTGGAACGGCCTGCTGGCACGCGCGCAGGCATGCACCGCGGCCGCGGTTATAGCGCCTGCCGTGCAGCTGCCGCCGCCCCTGGCGCTGGCCAGCGCCGTGCCTGCGGGGCGGGACGCTCGCAGCCGCACGGAGCCAAGCGCGGAAGCTGCGCCTGCTGCCGCAGCACCAGTGCGCCTGCAGGCGGACCCAGCCACAGCCCAGCACCCATGTGCAGAGTTTCTTTCCTGCTGCTTACGCGCTGCTCCCCTGGCAAATGGCACACCTCCAACGTAGTGCCCATCAGGTGCTGGGCAGACTCGACGTTGCATGGATCTAGGGATTACTTCGCATCCACGCATCGGCCACTGGCGGCTCTTGACGGGCACAGACGCCTGCACGCTGCCGGCAGGCGCAGGGCGGGCCGGCCGCCGGCGCGCGCGCGGCCGCCGGCCTGGCGGCGCGCGGGCTGGCGGAGGTGTACGACCCCGAGCTGGAGGCTGCGCGCGGGCGCGCGCGCACGCCGCGCGCGGACCCCGCGCTGCGGCTCGCCGCCGCGCCATCCATGGTGGCCGAGGACGCGCAGCTCGGGCGCGCCGCGCGCGCTTGGCCCCCCATTTGCGCCGCGCCCCAGCCCGGTCATTAATATCAGTGCCTGCCAAAACATCTCGGAACATGTCCGTGCACGACACTCTCACACTGGACTAAGCAAACCACCCTGGACCGTATACGCCCAATGATGCCGGACTCTCGGGCTCACGAGATGGCAAGGTGGTCGGGCGGCCGCACGGCTCATACAGACCGGCCATCCGGCTCTGACGAGCGGCCTCTTTGCCGTGGAGCGCAGGGCGTTCCTGATGCAGCCCGGCCCCGGCACGGGCCCGATCCAGTGCGTGCTCACGCGCGCGCGGCGCGGCGCCAAGCTGTTCCCCGAGTACGCGCTGCACCTGGAGCTCGGCGGCCGCTTCCTGCTGGCGGCGCGCAAGCGCCGGAAGAGCGCGGGCGCGCACTACCTGCTCAGCCGCGACGGCCAGGCGCGCGCGCGCGCTGCAGGCGGGCGGCGCCCCCCAAGCGTCTCTGCGCATCCTGTCTGCTGTCTGCAGGGCAATGCGACGCAGCTGCATGCTGAGCAGCTTGCAGTGTACGGCGTATGGGGCAGGACGCCTCCCAGCGGAGGCACACACAGCTCAAGATGGTCACTGGCAGGGTTGGCAGGCCGCTTGGCTCCTGCAGGTCTCTGAATGGCCGGCGGAAGCCGCTCTGCACGCGCACGCCATGGCCAGCAACAGGGCACTTACAGCCGCTTACAGTGCCAAACCCGGCCTGCGCAGGACCTGTCGCGCGGCGGCGACAGCTTCTGCGGCAAAGTGCGCGCCAACTTTGTGGGCACCGAGTTTGTGTTCTATGACCGCGGCGCCAAGCCCGGCGGATTGGACCTCGCCCCCAGTGCGCCTCCTGCCGCTCCCCTGCACTCTCACGACGTTGACGGAGACTCCAAGGTGGCATCCTGTTGCCCCGCGCTCACTGCGCAGCAGCAGGGGCGGTTCTTGCACACTCTTTCTGCGCGTCTTGCTGTTCTTGTTGATCACATCGCAGGCAGCATTTCCTGTCGTTGAGCCGCCCTGCCCTGGCCCATGGCCGACGCGGCCATTTAAGCCCTGCATGGCCCATGCGGCACGACCGCATGGGGCGTCACACCTCGCGCGGCCATGCCTTGCTGCCAGGACAGGCACACGGCGCTCAGAGCTGGTGACGCTGGCAGGGGAACCGCTTGCAAGGCGGCAGCCGCTCAGCCTTTGCTTGGAAAGTCAGCGGCGCTGCGCGGCGGTCAGCAGGCGCAGGGACCGCGCAAAACTGGTGACGCTGGCAGGCGAGGCTTTAAGTGAGGCCAGCAGACGCTCAACCTATGCTTAGAAAGTCAGCGATGCTGCGCGAGGGCCAGGCGGGTGCGCGCGCGCAAAGCAGGCAGCCGTGGCGCACCAGCCTAACCCTAACCTTAGATACTTGGCGGCGCTGCGCGGGGCCAGGCGGGCGCGCGCGCACGGAGGTGGCGGCCGTGGCATACCAGACCAACCCTTGCCCAAGACACTCAGCAACGCCGCGGGGCGCCAGCCGGGGGCGCGCGCGCATGGAGCTGGCGGCCGTGGCATACCAGCATAACCCCAACTCGCACCCTAGATGCTCAGCAACGCTGCGCGAGGCCAGGCGCGCACGCGCGCGCGGAGCTGGCGGCCGTGGCATACCAGCCGCACCTGCTGGGCGCCAAGGGCCCGCGGCGCATGACAGTGCTGCTGCCGCGCCTGGACGCCGCCGGGCGGCGCGCGGCCTTCCGGCCCGCCGCCGACGGCCCTCGCGGCGGCATGCTCGACAGGCGCGCCCCCGCGGCTGGCCGCCCAGTGCTGGCGCAGAACAATGGGTCAGAGTCCGCCCATGCCCGTGCACAAGCCCACACTCACAACGACCACCCACAATGGCACCCCACTGGGCAGCGACGCTGCGCGCGCGCGCGCGCGCGTGCTTACGTAGTTGTGCTGGAGGCGCGCATGCCCGCTCCGTGTAATGTCCGGAGCCCGCGGCGGCGGGCGCCAGGCAGCGGCGCGGCGAGGACGCGGGCCGCATCACGGTGCTGCGCAACAAGGCGCCGCGCTGGAACGAGGCGCTCGGCGCGTTCTGCCTCAACTTCGGCGGGCGCGTGACGCGCGCGTCCGTGAAGAACTTCCAGCTGGTGGCGGACGAGGACGCGGAGCACGTCGTGCTGCAGTTTGGCAAGGCGCGCCCGCCGCGCGCGCTGGTACTCCAGTGAAGCCGAGAGCAGAGTGCCGGCACCCAGCAGCGGTCAGGCCACATGCGCTGTGCAACGCTGAGCGCCGTGCTGGCCAGGGGCGCGCAAGCCTGGCATGTAATGTGCATGCACTTGTGTGTCCGTCTGCACCTCAAATATGACTGCATAAATTGCTGCCTCCTGTATCAAGTGCACGCAATTCTGCGCACGCAGCGCCCTTGTAATACGCCATCCCGATCTTGCGATTGTTTTGTGCAATTTGCGGGCAGCCACCATGGTCCCACAGTCTGCAGTACACAGGCAAACAATCTATTTCACGCAAAGCTCTGGGGGCGGCAGGTGGGTCCAGATACGTTCACGCTGGACTTCCAGGCGCCCATGTCTGCCATGCAGGCCTTTGCAGTGTGCCTGTCGGCTTTTGACCACAAGCTGGCATGCGAGTGAAGCCGGCGTGCCGAAGGCCCCCTCTGAGCGTGTGATATGTTTTATTACACCTGGCTATGTGGGCCATGATTGTAGAGCCTGCCATGTGCATGTTGGACAGCAGTGCGCAGTAGGTAATGGCATGGGCCAGCTCACTGAGCTGCCTGTAATACCAAAGGCGCAATCTCATGTTCTCTGTCTCTGCGCACGTGCCTCAATGTCCAAATTACCGGCCCCTTGCTTACAACCGCGGGCCCGCTCAGATCAAGGCGGGGCCTGTCATACACATACAGAAGCCATACAACTGGGCTCAGGGAGGCCTACGGCAGACTGCAAGACTGTGACAGATCTGACGCCAACCTATGAAGCATTGCCCAAACCTGCAGGCCCGGGCACACAGAAGAGCGCCGCAGAGCGTAACATGCCTGTTCCTTTGGCAAAGTTGACCCTTTCCGCACTCCGCACTCCATGGACATTGAGGTCAAAACGTGTGGCCACTTTGGCACGGCCCAGTTCAAGCAGCAGCTGAGGGCATGGATCTGCTCAAATTCAACAGCGGAACAGGTACACACGTATATCATGCAATCCCTCAATCATGTATTTATCCGGACGATCAGCAAATAAAGCTGGCAGCTGACGAGCACACGGCACCGAGGGCGGGACCACTGCCGCCTGTCAAGCATCGTAATGGCGGTGCTCATTGAATATGAAGGACGCGTACTGCTTGGTGACCTGCCGCCCGCGACACGCCCTCACCACCTGTCCGCTGACAAACGCGGACATGCGGCTAATAAGCCACAGCCAGCATGCATTCTCGGATGCATGGCACATCAGGCACAGTCAGCACAGCACGAGGGCACAGGACCGGCACGCTGACCCTGCAGCCACAGGATGAATGCCAGTGGACCTCGCGCACCTCCTTCAGCACGGGCAGCGTCATGTAATCGATGATGCTGGGGTTTGCGCGCACGAGCTCCAGCCACTCGGCGGGGCTGATGATGCCGTCGCCCGCGGTGTCCGCCTGCGCAAACGTCTGCGCGCGGCCTCCCGGCGGTGAGCAAGCACTTGGGTTCTGCTCAGACATTCGCGAACGCCTGACCGATGCAGAGCAGCGCTGCAGAGCAGCGCAGCGACCTCCTGAGCGAGCGCAGGGACAGATTGCCTGTCCAATGCCTACAGCAAGGCCACCACATCATGTGACACGCACGAGGTGGATGCAACCTTTGTGCATGACGTGCACAAAAGGTCGAAACTCATTCCTGTCACCTTTTATTATTCTTGGCACTCTACATTTCCTACCTGCAGCTGCAGACATGCATGTGCTGACAGTAATCGAGCGCATGCAGCAGGTCGCACAGGCAACTGGCAAGCGCAGACCTGCTGCACGATGTTATGGGTGGCAGCCTCGTCTAGGTCGAGCGCGGGGTTGTCTGCCAGCAGCGCGGACAGCAGGCGCTGCACCTCGCCCGGGTTGATCGAGCCTGTGTCGTCCAGGTCGTATATGCGGAACGCAACTGCGAGGCGCGACCGGCACGCTCAAGGATGCCTTGAGCTGGCAAGGGTCAGCTTGCTCCACACAGCAAGGATGTTCCCTTTGCGACCCGTGAGCAGCCTCCGAGCACCCTACCCAGCACACAAGTGAAGCGGCGGCGCACAGCGAGCCTTCTCGTCGAGCGGCGCGTTGGGGTGGAACACCGAGAGCGCGCGCACAAACTCGCCAAAGTCGATGACGTCGTTCTTCTTCGTGTCGAAGACCTCAAACACGCGGTCCGTGAACAGGTTGCTGCGCTGCTGCGCCTTGAACAGCGCCAGCGCGAACTCGTCCTTGTGGATGCGGCCATCCTGCGTGCTGAGGATGCTTGGCTTGCGTGCTGGCCGGCGGTGCAGTTCACTTCAGTGCAGCATACTGCACTAAAGAATGCCACGAAAGGGGTCTGCGCACGTGGTGCAGCGAGTTGCTGAGCTTTTGGAAGAGCTCCTGCAGCGCGTAGACTTCGTCCACGCTGACTGTAGACAGCCCCAAAGAGCTCACCACCACGCACGAGCTTGGTGCAAAGCGCAAATAAAAAAAGCACACGCGTGCAGTTGCACAGCAGAGGAGCAGTGGTATGGCGTCGCTTACAGTGAGTCTCTGCGGCGAGCTTCTCAGGGCTGTCGGGAGGCGCGCTCTGGGACTGGCAGCAACCCATGCGCTGCAGGCTGTCACATCATATGGCGAACAAACCAGCGTGCTAGCGTTGCTGGTCGCTCTACATCTTTCTGCAGCAGACCGCGCTATAAGCGGTACGTCTCACCTGCAGCGCAAAACTGCCTAACCTAACATGACAACCAAGCGTCAGTCGTGCAAGGACGTTATAATGCTGAACTGTGCTGTCCTGCAGTCCGTGGTCTTAACATACGTTCCTTGCAACGGACCTTGAAGTTTTGCCTTGGCTCTTAAGAGAGAAATAAGTTTCTGGAGCCCCCTGCATTCCTTTGGATGTAGGGTGACATGTTTAAACATCCAGCCTTGGCCTAGGCCTGAGCATATAAAACAACAATCAACAGACTCAGGGGCGGCTCAATCAGCTATCAAATATCATCAGACTCTGGTGACCGGTGCTCCTGCGAGCACCTGCAATAGTGCTGCAGTGCCGCGCAACCATGGCGGACTATGCTTACACAGACTCAGAGCTGTTAGCGTGCTGCGCATCCCAGCGGTTTGTAGATGCCATGTTTGCACGGTTGCACGAAGTTCGGACATGTGAGGACCTGGTCGACATTGCAAAAGAACTCTGGTGGCATGAGGTACGCCTGCCCCGCTTTGCTAGGAAGCTTCGTCACTTGCGGTGGCCATGCTAATTCAGTGCTTTGCAGGTGCCTGTGTCTGGGTGGCTGGAGGCCTTTGCAGCACACCCACAGATTGGTGACACTGCTTCGCTGCGGTCATCGCGTGGTGCATTTGCTGAGAGCAGCCGAGGAGAGCAGGCAGCAGCACTGGCAACAGCTGACGGCGCTGCCCTGCGGGTGCAACCTCACCTGTGCGCCTGCTGGCCCAACTGCAGGCCTTGCGCCAGTGTCTTGAGAGGCGCTTGGATTGCAGGCTTTGGCAGACAAGAACGACGCCTACCTCAAAAAGTTCGGGCACATCTTCATTGTGTGCGCAGCGGGAAGGTCGGCGCGGCAGGTGCTAGACAACATGCAGACACGGTGCGCAACACACGCGTGCCCAGCGTCTTGCGGCTAGACCTGCAGCTGGACCTGCAGCTGATGCGGCTGTGCTCTTGCCCAGGTTTTATAATCCGCCGCATGAGGAGCTGCTCGTCGCGGCTCATGAGCAAGTGAAGATAACCGAGCTGCGGCTCCGCAAGCTGTGGGTCGAACGGGGCGGGCGGCTGTCACCGCCAGCCAGCCCAGCCGCCGGGCGCGCGGAGCAGCGCGCAGGTCTGCTGCATGCGCACCTGGGTGCGCAGGCTTGGCAGACCAAACTTTGTCTGCGAGTGCCAACGACTCTATGCATGCAGCAGGGAGGCCAGGTCTTGAACTGCATTCCTGGTCATGCAGCGCAGTGGGACCGACGGGCCGCGCCCGCCTCGCAGTGCTCACCGCCTGCCTGCGCAGCGCCAGGGGAGGCGCCGGCCGCCAAGGCCGCCCGCACGGAGCCGACGCCCGCTGCTGCACGGTCTCCGATCACCACGCACGTGCTGGACATCGCCAGGGGCGTGCCGGCAAAGGGCGTGCATGTCGAGCTGCATCGGCTCTGTTCCCCACGGAACTTCCTGGACCGAGGCGGCGTTTGGGAGCGGCTCGCCGCCGGCTCAACTGACGGCGACGGCCGCTGCAGCGACCTGCTGCCGCCAGGGTCGCAGCTGGGCCGCGACCACTACAGGCGCGCGGCACCTGCGCTGGCAGCCGCCGCACGCTCGCGCTCAATTCGTGCGCAGCCTGTGCCCGGTGGAGCGCACCTGGCCATAAAATAGGCTCTGGGAGCGCTTGTGCTGACCGACGGCGAGCGGGGCGTGCCACACAGTCACACAGGAAGCAGTGTGGAGCCTGCTGCACACGGCTGCAACGGACACAGCACACCGGTCTGTGTCCCTGACTCGCGCATGCTCCACAGGCTGACTTTCGACAGGATGTACGCGTACCAACAGGACGCCTTCTTCCCGGCGGCGACCCTAGAGTTTTGCACAGAGCCTGGCAGGCACTACCATGTGCCGCTCACCTGGAGCGGCTTCGGCTACAGCACCTACCGCGGCAGCTGAGGGCCGGTAGCCTGGGCACAGTGTTGCTTGTCCCTGGCGCCTGCCGTGGTCACTCTCGTGCAGTCCTGGCAGCGCCAGGACTGCAGCTGAGCGCTGGAAGCGCTTCTGACTGCTCCCACGGGTCTGAAAGGGTTTAACAACTTGGAAAGACTCTGGTTGTATACATATGTGAAGCTTGTGATCGTACGTTTCAAGTTCAGCAACAGCGCTGTAGTGTAAGCGGGTCAGTGTCATGACTTGCACTCGCGTATTGGAGGACCCAACAAGCTCTTTGAACCCACACAGTCCTCTGGCGGTGCCGGTAGGGCTCAGCACCCTACACATACATGCAGTAAGCAGGGCATCTGCCTCACAGCTTGCCAGAGCGGGGCCTGCTCGCATGTGTACCACTGCGGGGCGGATATGCGTGCTATGGCATCCATGCAGCAAGTACGCCTGATCCGCAAGTGCTATGGCATCCATTCAGCAAGTACGCCTGATCCGCAAGGTCAATGCGACTGGCCCTTGCATAACGTGCATGGCCCTCCCGCCAAATACATTCAAACATACAAACGTACACAGTCATGCGCTGCCGTCAACACACGGCACATATATCACATTCACCAGATCAACAGAACTCTGGTCAAACTTCCGGCTGAGCTGCACAGCCATCCATGTGGGCAGTTAAAGTGCCAGAGCCATGAAGCCTCCATGCAGTGCTGCTCAACATAAGGCCTCCGCGCCAGCTGCCAGTTTCGCCGCACATGCAATCTCCAAAGCGCCGGGTCGGGGCACGGGGGGTTCGCACGCGCTTGCAGCGCCGGTCGGCTCTGGTCGGCCGGCGGGCACGGCCCGGAGCTGGCTTTGGCAGACGCGCGCGCCCGTGGGTCCAGGGCTGGCGGCCGCGTCGCTAGCGCTGCTCAGCGGGCGGCCGCGGCCCTACGACTGGCGTGCGGTACACGCCCGGGCGCTCGCCCGAGTCGGGCTGCCAGCCCGAGCGCGGCGCGCTGGGGCGGCCCAGCGAGAAGTCTGTGCTGCCCTCTGCGGGGCGCGCGGCACGTCAGCACACAGAGGACAGAGGATCACACACAGGAGATTGCATGTCCCAGTATCCTGTGTGCTTTCAGGCCGGTGTAAGACCCTGGGCGGCCCGCATACCTCAGCAACCACCCGCGCGGCCGATGTCCGCATGCGCCAGGCTTAGCAGCCTGCTCTCCAACCTGCCGATTTACGCCGGTGGGCCCCAGGCCTGCAACAAGCGGACCAGCGCCGCAAGCCGTGTGTGTCCCGATCGGGCTGCATGCATGCGCCGCTGGGAGCGCGCGCAGGGCTGCTCCCGCCCTCCGCCGCGCGCGCACCCCAGAGCGCCCAGTCCGGCAGGGTCGACGATGTAGCAGCAGGCGCGCCCCAGGGCACCCAGTCCAGCGGGGTCGCTACTTTAACAGCGGGCGCGCACCGGAGGGCGCGCCGCCGCGCGGCGTAGGCCCCGCGGAAGCGCCGCCGGGCGTGCGCGCGCCGCGCTGCAGCGCCACAATCTTCTCCAGCTGCCGCGCGACGCGCGCCTCCCAGCGCGCCACGCCGCGCTGGTGCGCCTCCAGCGCCGCCTGCGCAGCCGCAGGGGCGTCCGGCCCGCCCCGCGCGCCGGCGGCGGCCGCGACCTGCGCGCACGGCGCGGGGCCGCTGGGGCGGGGCTGGCGCGCGCGTCCTCCGCGGCTGCCTCGGTCTGCGGCTCCCCCGCCAGCACGAGGCAGAAGCGCCAATGGCCTTGATAGTGGCTCGTTCTCCAATGGCCTCTACAGAAGCATGCAGCTTGAGGCGCATGCGGAGTATGGGGACCCGGCTGCGCGGACTGAAAAGTGTGTGGCCGCGCCACACCCTGGCGCAAGATTAGGGTTAGTGTGGGGTCTGCGCAGACCTGCGCAGCGAGCGCCGGCTGCGCCGCGGCCAGCTCGTCCAGCTGCGCCTGCAGCCGCGCCACGGCCGCGCCCGCGCGGCGCACGCGCTCCGGGTCGGTCGCGTCGGCGGCGATCACGCGCAGGATCGCGCCGATGCGCGCCATCCTGCCGCGCCACCCCGGGACGACGGCTGCTGAGCGCAGGAGCGGGGCTGGTCCGCAGAGGCGCCCGCGCCATGCTCCGGGCCGCGCCGTCTGGCCCAGGGGCGGCGCCAGCAGATCTTGTGCTGCCGAGCAGCTCCCTGTGGCCCATGGACCTCCCTGCTGGCACTGGCAAACGCAAACCAGGACTGCACCAACTGAGCAAATACCTCAAGCTTGCGACGGTTCGGCCTCAGGCTGGGCGCGCACCGGCTGGCGCCCTTCTCGGCGGCCGCGCGCAGCGAGGCCAGCAGGCGGCCGAGCGCATGCGCGGTCTCGCCGCCGCTGCTGCTGCTGCCGGCGCCGAAGCCGGGCGCGCCGCCGTACCCTGGCAGCGCCCCGCCGGGCCCGCTGCCGCGGTCCGCGCGCCCCGCGCCTCCGCCGGCCGCCGGCGTGTAGAACGCGTCGCCGCCGGGCGTCGCGCCCGCGACGCCCGCAGACCGCCCCGGCGCGCTGCGCGGCGCTGCCTGCGGCGGGGGGCGCGCCGCGCTGCCGCCGCCGCTGGCGGGCGCGATCGTGGAGCCGAACGCGTCGCCGCTCGCGGCCGTGTCCGCGCCCTGTCGCTGCGAATAGGATGTGAGAGCGAGCATGCGGCCGCGCATGTTGGTCATGGGCAGACCAGGAATGCATAGCAACAAAAGGACATCACATTCATCACGTGATCCACACATTTGGCGACCGGGCTGTGCAGGAGCAGCGCCCGAGG
>JAABUH010002905.1_pt1 | contig 15648 bp, 22 predicted proteins | sample 5559121 | NCBI WGS metagenome assembly JAABUH01 (sample SAMN10711871, study PRJNA513364) | rock metagenome | isolation source: Antarctica rocks | place: Antarctica: Victoria Land, Battleship Promontory nord | collected 2015-12-28
TTGCCTCCGATCCTTCTAGCGGCTACATTCAGTCCTCGCTAGATTCACGGCCTCGGTTACCTCGTTGAGTCTTGTCGACTCAAGTCGTCAACCTCATCGAGCATCCCGTCCAAGGTTGTGTGATCGGCCAATTGATCGGAGACAGAGTGGAGCTTCGTGACAGATTATTGGCTCGGTCTAGGGTCATTGTTTGTACCTCACTGAATTGTGGTACTTGCTCGAGCCCAAAATGGTTGGTGGAGCCCAAATAGAGAGGTTCTTGCATATCCTAGATCCCTGTCAGTCGCATATCCTTGGTCTTTGTCTATAATCGAGCTAAAGACACGTCATAAGCTGAATAATAGGAGGTAGTTGGACAAGTCAAAAGGTTGATTGGATGGACATGTTTTGATGATATGTGTTCCTGAAAAGGTTCGGCATACTCAGTCAAACACATTGTCGAGTACAATCTATGGATCTTGATGCAATCATGACAATTGCGGGTGTTGAATGAGCTTGAGTTGGCTGAATTAGCCGAATGGAGCTGTACCATGTCGAATCGATGCCCTAGACCCTATCCTAGAGGTTCCTAGGCTTTGGGGGGGATGCTCTCGAAATGCCAATACCGCTATGCTGAAGCTCACAATTCAGAGAGAGGAGAGTGCATGAAAACTAAAAAGATGTCGTAGAAATTGCTTTGCGGCCTTGAGACTATCTCGACGCCGTATCTTCCGCAATTCACCGAATCCAAGTACTGGACCTTTCTATCTTTTCCTGCTCTTACTGAGAGATCTGCATTATCTCATTCTTGAGACCTCCATAGATCGCTCGTCATCTCATGTACTTTAGCACTCTCCATAACCGAGTCGCACACGGTGCGACGACTCTCAACGCGATGACCGCTTTCGAACCCCTTGAACCCATGCCCGAACTAGCATCTCCACCTGCTGAGGACCCGTCGAGATGTCGACTGCTTGGACCGACAGCACTCGTCGTGCAGGGATTGAGTGATTGATTCGTTTAAGGTCATCGACTGGACTGACAACTATAGTGGGCGTACTGGTCATCTCCTCCCTTGTCCTGAAACGCCAGTTGGAGAAGCGGAAACGGCCATGGAGGATATGGGTATGGGATGTGAGCAAGCAGTTAGTCGGACAAGCGGTGATTCATGGCCTCAACATCCTCGTGAGTACTTTCGTAAGAGGACCTCACTCAAATGCAAAAGATATCAAGCCTCGTCGCACAAGCTGCCAATAACAATCCTTGTTCGCTATATTTCCTCAATGTCCTGATCGATACAACCATTGGTACGCCCCTCGACTCTGATCGCATGATCTGAGCTCATGACGTAGGCGTTGTGATATTCTATCTTGCCCTCAAGGGCTTCACTTGGATCTTCATCGTCCGTCTCGATCACGAAGGCTTTATCAGTGGACAATATGGGAACCCCCCTCAACCGAGATTGTGAGTCAATAGCGAAAATCCAGCTCACAGACATAGCTGGTGGCGGCAGCTCGCACCTTACCTCCTCTCGATCATCACCATGAAACTCCTCGTTCTCCTTCCGCTCACGCTCCCCCTCATATCGGTCATCCTCATCCGCTTCGGCCACACCCTCCTCGATTACCTATCGCTTCGTGTCCAGGTCATCTTTGTAATGGCCGTCTTCCCCCTTGTCATGAATGTCATCCAGTTCTGCCTCGTCGATCAGGTCATCAAGTCGTCCAAAGAGCCAGAGACGGAGGAAGACGAGGAGGAAGGGGGTTATAGGCGGATACCAACGAGGGAAGCGGATATGGATGTCACGCCGAGGAACCTATCGGTCGGAGGTGCCCAGAGACGAGGATCAGCGCCCAAGAGTCGCTCCATATCCCCAGCGGGTCCGGCGACTCCTCTCACTCCAAAGTCGCCCCTATTATCCCCGGCGAATCATGGCGATGGTAGACGGGGTGTTACGGGCCATCATTACGGCGGCGATTCGCCTAGTCCTGGTCTCGACGTGGAGCATCGAATTGCTGAGGCGTTCTGGGCGAACTTTGCGAAGCGAAGTCCGAGTGACGCAGAAAGCAACAGCTGCGCCAGTTCTGCCCACTCGTCAAAAACGGGAGGAGAGGACAGACTGAGAGTGAGGCATGGAGGGCGATCAGGAGCGCCATCACCGGACTCACTGCGTCCGATCGATGTGTATTCGATACATCTTGATATGACCGAAGGGCTTTTACCACTCGCTTCGGATCCCCCATTGACCGCTTTGTCCGATATATCAAGACTGAGCGATGACATGCGATTAGAAGCGAGACGGAGCTTGAGTCCAGTCACGAGGCAGACCGTGCCGAAACATCTGGACGAGGATGAGGTGCTGGGGCTACAAGAGTTCGAATGATTAAGGCCGATGTACTAGTTCAAGTTGTATGCACATCTGTTCACGTTATCGGTGAGCAAGGGCCACGGAGGGCACTGAGCTTGCTGTCTGGGCTTCTCCCGCGAAGAACGCCGGTTCGGAGAATTCGCTCAGTCACAGTTGTTCCAGAGTCAAGACTGGGGTCTCACCACCGGTATCTTAGAGGGGTTTTACTACGTAGTAATTGAGTTTTTCCGCGTCGATCAAGCGATCTTTTCTTCAGCTCAGCATGACTTATAGATAGTACACCTCCCCCAATTTTGAGAAAGCGGTCGAAAATCGACTACGCGATGACCGCCACCGTTCCCCAGACCAAGTCGCGATCATCCTCCACATCATCCCGAAACGATCTCTTCTCCGCGTCATGGGTACCAGAGGTACCCCCTCCAAGACCACTACGCGATCCGAATCACGGGAGTCTCACACGTCGGGCTAGCTTGAGAGGGCCCGAGGTGTTTGGATATCCAGCTCTTTCCCCCGATCTACCAACATCACCCGCTCCGCAAGGTTCTCCCCGGACTTCTTCCTTCTTCGACACTTCCAGCCTCTCCCTTAGTCCCCCTCCTGCGCTCCGACTGTCCGCCGTGACGCGACCGCCTACATCTCCGCGACCGCTCTCCCGATCCGGTAGCTTGCGTTCCAGACTCCCTCCGCCTATAACTCTCGATACTATCTCTGCTGAAGCACAGGAACCGCTATCCCCCTTGCACCAATCGCCATCCCTTCCTTCGCCAGCTTCGAGCAGCCACTCATCTTGGCAACCTCCTCCTCCATCCTCCTCCGATGATGTCAACTTCCGCTTCGAGCCGAGCTCCGCATATCTTCTCGGTGAAGGCCGATATGCAAAGGTCTATCTCGCATCTTACAGGAGGGAAATGAACGGTTCGAGTCGGAGAGTGTCGGGCGGAGGTTCAGTGGACCGTGTAGAAGTCAATACGGAGGCTGACGGTCTCATCGGCGGCACTTGGCGATTGTGCGCTGCTAAACGGATGGCAGCCGACCGTGACTCGCAAACGATGGGTTTGAGGGAAGCGTTCTTTCTCGGTCGCCTGACTAATTCAGCGGGAGCGACCAAAAGTCGAGCGCTGTCTCCGCTCCGTCACAGTACCCAGAATCGAACGAGACGAAATGCCAGCGTTTATATCATCAAACTCATCGCCGTTAAAGAAGAGAAGGAAACAGGTCGTCGTGGATCACATCATGGTCGCACCGTATCCGATTTAAAGGTGGACAAGGCTATGCTACGCCAAAGAAGCTCCACTTTCATTCCCATGCTCCGCAGAGATTCCGAAAGCCTGTCATCGCTCTCTTTTTCTTCTTCGTCCCTACCCGCTCTGGCACAAACTGCCAAAGCCGTACCTTCTACTCCTTCGCTGTCCCGTTGGATAATACTCCTCGAGCACGCACCGCTAGGCACCATGGATCGGCTCTTAAGAACCAGTCCTTACCTTGTGGGACGCCGATTATGGGAAAGATGGGCTATGGAAGGTGCCGACGCCTTAGAATGGGTCCACTCAAAAGGGGTTGTACAAGCCGACGTGAAGCCAGGAAACATCTTGGTACATGATGACACGGGATTGTGCTGACGACAATAGCTCACGACCGACCTCCACATACGCCTTTCAGACTTCGGGTGTTCGCTCCTCATCCATCCATCACATCCCCCCACCGACGGCCTGGGACTTGGAACTCTGCCTTTTTCGCCCCCGGAGCTCGTCGACCCAAAACGATCGTTCTCATTTCCCGTCGACGTTTTCGCCCTTGGAGCGACACTGTATCAGTGTATAACAGGTCGGGAGCCGTACCGTGGCGTCCGTACGGTCGAGATGATGCATCATGTCCGGAAAGGCGGATTATGGAAATGGGAAGAGAGGGAAAGGTTGACAAGGGTTGGTGAGAATCTAAGCGGCAGCACGGCTGGCAGCCCTTATCCCTCGGCATGGCGCTATGCGAGCACCGAAGCGATACGACGTGCTGGATCGCTTCGGGTTCCCCGCGACGGCCATCGACCGCCCTTAGCGCGGGTGTCATCTGCCGAATCTCTTCGCGCTTCTGATGACGTGATGAATGGACCGAATAGCTCCGACATGCCCTCTGCGGTGAAGCTCTGGGCCAAGTGGGTGAAAAATGTAGAAACAGCCCAGGGAGGAGATGCGGTATCCTCGCTGCTGAGAGAGACCGACTCGGATGATCAGGCTGCACCAGGTCAGGTGGAAGGCCAGACAACTGCGGATTCTTCGCGCCAATCGTCTTACTCGTCCGCAATGTCACCGGCTCAAAATTTCGATATTGAAAAGGGCGCCTCGCTGTCGGATGCATATATCGATGGCAGTCCGGCAATGATGTTTCTCGATGGTACGGAGCGGGTTCCGGAGGATGTCCGGGAGGTTCTCCGGGCGATGGTAGACCCCCTTGCAGAAGAACGGCCTACAGCGCAAGAGGTGAGAAGACTATGGGACGAGATGTTCCTCGACCTCGAGCTGGACGGAGCGGTGTGTTGAGCACAATACGTTGTAGACCATTGCCTTGTTGTAGCCATATTCGACGGCGTCGATGCCGCATGAAAGTCGGGCCTCGCACACGGCGTTCAAAAGCCAAAAATCTCGTCCATCAAGTCCTTCTTCTTGTTCGCCGATCGCGTTGTTGATTCCTCTGCCCTCGCTCGCTTGCCGATGGAGTCATCCTTAATAGAATCTCCGGATCTCCATTGCGCATCTCGTCCCAGATCGGTAAGGCGATTTCGAGAAGTATCCGGAAGATGGGTTTCTACCAGGGAATCGGTAGACATGCTGGGCGCTTCTAAGGCCGCTGCAGACCCTTGCAATGCCATCAATCGATCGACTCTGGTACCCAGCTCGATTCGGTCTATCGTCGTAGCGTAAGGAACTCGCTCGATGAAGTCTTGTGAAGGACGTTGCTTAGGCAAATGTACTTTCCGGAAATTGCCCACATTGCGACCCGCTACAACGTCGTGGATATCGAGTCGAAGGCATCCGACCAGGTTCGAGGCTAGAGTGAACAGTCGAGCGTATATGCTGAGGAGAAGAACGTGAAGAGGGAGGAAGTAATGAAGCTCGATGATTTGGGCGGTCGAGTTGAACGCAGCGATCAGCGACTGAACGAGCTATGGGATCATTAGCCGCAGTCCGGTTGAATTCATATACCTTGACGACGACTTTAGACAGTCTCTTGGTATTTCGTCCAGCATCCGCGCTGTCGCTGTCATCTCGCCCGAGCGCTTTGTGGACAAGGAGGCCGAGCCGGTAAACACCTCGAGCGCGCTGAAGGAAGAGTTGGGAACGGTGCTGATCCTTTGAGCGATGAATGAGCGCGTCCAAGGACGAAATTTCTGTATGAAGTTGGTATATGACCGAGCTATGGAGCTGTGAAGTCATCATAGGGAAAGATACGAATTTCGTCTCCCTGGAGTAAACTAGAAGAGAGAAGTGGAAAAAGTAGTTGACCCGAGCGCTTAAAATGTCGATCACCCACTCATTTTATTGACTTCACACATCAATCACATCTATTTTGTTCACCGTCCGTGTCTGTAAACATTTCGAAAGCGATTCCTAGATCCAGGAGAAATAAAGCTCGTTGGGTCACATTCTAATCTTGACCTCCCGCAGAGATGATACCGATACAATCAAGTTGAACTCGATTCTCAACCTGCTTGGCAGGAGCGACGCTTCGGCGAAGACGAGGAGTGACGGATTGGTTCGGCTTCGAAGATCAACATGGATTCGAATGGTGAGTCGCCAGAGCTCGATTGCCTGTACCTCTGACCGGTGTCGAGCCTTGCTGATACTCTTCACCCTTGTTTACCTCCTGATCTACATGAAACCGCAATCAAACCTTTCTTTAACCCCCCTTCAGGCCGGCATCGCACTCCCTCATCGTCTGGTATCTCCCTTCCTTCCTCTTCCACTTTCCGAAGGCTTCCAACCTTCGGGAAGATTCCTTTCAGGAGGGGCGACAAAGCTTCATCACCTCCTTCCGACATCACCTCGTCACCTAATCATGATATATCGTCCCCTCAGCGTGTATCTACCTTCCCCTCACTATCGAAAATACTCGTCAACGAAAACTCATCTTCGAGCTCGAATAACGCTTCAACCTCAAATCACATCTCGAATGGGGAGATCAGCGAAGCCGAGGAGATTGATCTCGATACACCGTCCCATCTACTGCCACCGTCCAGGACAGCATCGCTTCCTCAGACCCCATCACCACAACCCACAAGTGATCCCTTCTCGACGCAGAGTCCTCCTCCACTTCCCTCATTTCCCGTTGATCTCGAGCCCGTCACTTATATTGCCCACCTCGCTCAGACTAGGGCCCTAGAGAATGCCATGGCCAGCGCAGCACCTGGCCCAAACATCGGTACTAGACAAAGAGACTTCACCATGGGTTCAGGCGCGACCATACTTCTTGGCGCGGTCCATACGCCTCCACTCAAGGGTGAGCCAGGCTCCGAAGTTCCACCTACGGGCATCCCATTGCGGCGGAAGGAAACCATCAAGGAGGCGGTGCTCGAGAATGGCAACGGAATGGCTCAGCACGAGGAGATTGGGTGGACCAATTCTGGACCATTCTCACCCGAAAATAACGGCGAGGCATCATCATCAGCCCGAACCGCAGCACCTGCCGGGCCCCTCACGAAGGCGAGGGATGGGGAAACAGATAGTGGCGGGGAGACGATGTTCCGGCGTCGTCGAGGCACCACTCGATCCTCCGCTCAAGCGCAAGCGCCCGCTGTCGCGTTGCACGAGCGTGAGCAGGACGATTCAGGTGACCGCTCAAAGCTGCGGAGCAGGATGAACAGCTCGAAAGCGCCTCGACTACCGGTAAGAGTTACCACTCCTCTTCTGCCATCCGCCAAAGGTGTGACTCGAGTCCCAGCATCCGCTATGTATTTCTCGCCACTTCCCTTTCACGGCCATCCTCCAGGTCAAGCCCTTCGAGCTCATACAGGTACGCTGGTTGGAGGTCGAATATGGTTCATAGGCGGGGTTGACAGCAAGACCTGCTGGAGAGGCGTTGCGTATTTTGACACGGAGAACCTACTATGGAGCTCCGTGGAAGCTTTTGGCGAACAGCTTCCACCTCTAAGGGCGCACACCACAAGTCTGGTCGGTGAAAGGCTTTATGTCTTTGGTGGAGGCGATGGACCTATATACAGCAACGATGTGTGGGTCTTTGATACAAGTAAGCACGCAGGCAAGGGACGAAGCTGATAGTAGTGACACATCGCTTCTCCCGCGCACCTATCACCACACCTCGCGCTTCTTTGCCTCCACCTCGACGCGCACATACCACGATTCCATATCGTAATTTTCTCGTCGTCTTTGGCGGCGGCAATGGTCAAGCTGCATTGAATGACGTGTGGGCTCTCGATGTGTCGGATCCGGACCGCTTAACTTGGCATGAATGGCGGACGAAGGGCGACATCCCCCAAAAGAAGGGTTACCATACAGCGAACCTGATCGGTGACAGAATGATTGTCTTTGGCGGAAGTGACGGTCATGCAAGCTTTGCAGATGTGCATATACTCAACCTTCGTAAGTGAGGTGATTCGAAGTAATTCTGACCCATAGAAACTCTCGTATGGACACTCGTGAATACGGAAGCAAAGCACAACCGGCTTTCGCACACTTCGACACAGGTCGGCTCATATCTCTTCATGTTAGGTGGACATAACGGCCAGTCCTACGCTCAGGATGTCCTTCTCCTCAATCTTGGTAGGTCAAAGAGCCCTTCTGACAAGCTGACATCAGTGACCCTTCAATGGGAATTAAAGGCACCTCGAGGTATTGCCCCCTCTGGCCGGGGATACCATGTGGCTTTACTATACGATGCGAGGATCTTCATCTCCGGAGGATACAATGGCATTTCAGTATTTGACGACCTCTGGGTACTGGACCTGAGTGCCGGAGCTTACTTACCTCAAGTTGTGAGCCTACCCGTCTGTTTGCTCTTGGCAGCGCTGAGCTTCGCAGACAACCTTCGAGGTCGGTGAGATCGCGGGACATATGGCCTGACTGCTGGTACCCGTAGTCCTGTTCACAGATGTATAGCTGGCCCGTGAAGCTGCAGCCAACCTTGTCGGCCAAAAAGAAAGGGAACCCTTAGATGGGGACCCCCGCCTGAGCCGGGCCGTGGGGCCTTGGATAAATTAGTAGCCGGTCACCTATGAGCTTCTATATCTTTCTTTCGATATCCAGCATGTCCGCCGGCAGTTCAGGTCGTTCAGACTTGCTACGATTGGATGAAGACGATCAACTCGGTCCACAAATCATGCCTCCTCCCAAACAGGGATTCCCGGAAGGCTCCAATAACCCATTTAGGCAACAACGGTCTATTCACCCACAATCCGTCACCTCTCCTTCATCATCAACCGGTCCACCCTTGCCCGCACGGAAAGTGTCGATACAAGTTAGCCGACCAGACCTTCCACCTCGAAACTCCAAGAACGATACTACCCCTGGATCATCCTCCTCATCTTTTCGCTCGATCAGCAGCTCCACACTCTATCCACCCACAAGCACCTCAACTCCTTCGAGCCTTATCCAGCAGAGTCTCGCAGCAGCGGTAGAAGCAGCAGCACAGAACTTGAAGAGACGAGAGGATGTTGTGGTGCAAGTCGTTGGACGATCCAGTAATGCCTTAAGTAGTCGCCCCAGCCCAGGCGGTCTGAAGCACTCTAAGACATCGACTGAAAGCGAATCCGATACGTTTACCGGGAAGATGCGAATGCCCGCCAAAAGCTCGGACCTTATTGCACATGTCTCGCAAGCCTTGAAGGAGGCCGAAGGGGTCGAACGCCAACGACCACCTCGACGGAAGCCGACTACGAAAGCATCGGTGAAACTAGCCGCTCTAGTACGACCTCACCTTGACCAAAACCCTGACACGAAGGTTTGGAGTTGTACCGATTTGCTTTCCGGCACAGCCAGGCAAGAATCATATGCCATGATTATACTCAATCAGCCTATCACCCGGAAAGATGTGTTCCTACGGGCATGGGACGCAAGTGAGAGGTAAATTCACTCACGAAGTTGATGTGGTCTTAGGCGAGCTTCGCTTTTGCGCCGACGGAGGAGCGAACAGACTGTACGACATCTGGAAGGCGGAACATCGCTCCGCGTGGGTGCACTCCACATACATTCGGCTTACTTCTAGGTACTTACCAACCATGATTAAAGGCGACTTGGACTCCATTCGGTCTGATGTTCGAAGTTATTACGCGTCCAAGGTAGGTTGGGCTTCTCGCATCCTTTGTCGCTGACTGTTGCAGGGTGTCACCATCAAGTGTGACAGCGATCAGTACTCAACGGACCTCATGAAGTGTATCGCCGAAATCGAGGAGATTGAGAAGTCGAGTGGCGAGAGCGTGGGCTTATCGAGTCTGGGTGTGAACCTGCACTTACTCTCTTAGTTCTCGCTCCTGCTCTTTGGCGGTCTATCTGGTAGGATAGACCAGACTGTGCATACTATGTGCCTGCTCCACAAGCTGCGCAAGATCAGACCCCACAGTTTCGCTCTGAGCGGGGAGAGTCTTGCCTGGGTGCTCGACGCTGTATGCCGACATCATCAGACCGAGAGTATCGCTGACGTTTAGGTAGGGATCGCATGTCGTCGACATTGATCACACTACGATGGGTCAAACTTGTGGCATCCTTCCTGTCGGAGTCGCGAGTGCAATGGTGAAGACGGAGGGATTGAAGTGGAACTTAGGTGAGTGAGGTACAACTCCGCGGTCAACTCATCCATACCCAGACTGGGTGACTTCCTTCGATGGCGAGGTCTCCACATCGAACCACCTCTTACCTTCTGAGCCTATCGTACATATTTCCACCAGCCAACCAGTCCTATGGTGTATCGAGATCAAGGGGGATCTATCGTCGCATTCACCGCGCGTATCGTGTCGATCCGAATCCCTTAGAGTGAAAGAAGATTTCTCTAAGGGAGTTAAGGACCTTCGTATGGGTCTGGAGAAAGTGGCGGTAGAAGCCACTAGAGATCTGCAGCGGTTGAGAGGAGGCAAGGAAACGCAGGCGTTGGGAACACTATCTCGCTCGGTGAACGAAACAGATCCATTGTTCCGCAAAGAGGATGATGAGGAAATGGATGTAGGAGACAGAGAATCCGCAGATCATCCAGGAAGCTGGACAGCACTATAGTCACGTCGATGTGAAGGTGATTTCGCATCACGAAGTATCTCGAACGCCACGATCCCCCGTGTCGAATATTAGAACGTCAAAACGCTATAATGAGAGGCCGAGAGACAAGGGCTATCGAGAATGTAAGATGTAGGAAGAATAGAGACTTGGCTATAAGACCATGATCTTTGGAATATGATTCCTATCTATCCTTTCGTGTGTGATATAATCTTCTGGGAGCACAGCACTACCACAGCTCCTATTCCTGGCCGGTACAGCATCCCTTACTCCACTTTTTATAAAGCCTAAGGCTCAGCCGATGTCAAAGTCAATCAGGCAGATATGCCTTGCCACAAAACACTCGCACACCCCCGCCGATGTCCAAACTTTCCAATTGCTGCCGCTACCTCTACTGGAAGTTTCGTGGCTGTCCAGGTCAAAACAAAAACACCAAAAGGTCTCGTTGCTGATTATGACTCGCATAAACGTCGGAGAAAAGCAGTGATGTCTTCTTATAATGTGAATAACGCAAATCCTGAACACTAGTACCTACATAAGGAATTCAATTCTAACTTCGTCCCCGTATACTCAAATGGGAGCTGTCACGGTGCTTGTCATGGTGCTACGTCGACCAGCAGTGTGGCCCGACGCTCAGGTCCTGAAATCGGCGACGGTTGACTCGGCTTCGGCAAAGTTAGGCTACCGTTGTCGAACTTAGCATGAATACCCCGAGGACACGCGTGGGTGTAGCCGAGTTAAGTGCCGGTCGATTAGAATAGGCTAAACAGTGCAAGGGCTAGATCAAATACGGCAAAGCTAGGTAATTATGTATGACTATCGTTGACTTTCAATGACTTTCAAAATCTCGAATCGCTGGTTCTCTCCGTATCTCGACGCATCTCTCTTATATCTTGTTCTCCTGGCCTATCTTCGGCTTGTCTTGTTTTGAGATCAATGGTGTTTTGTTGTAGGCAAGGGGAAGCGAAGCGTGTTGAGTACAATGGATCGCGTCGGAAACAAAGAGGCGAAAGGCAACCTCGTTTCGGCGAACAACGAACATGGTCGAGCCTCGTTTCAGAGTACAAGGTCGGGTTGAGGCACTGGTTGCTCGTTGTCGGCGATATTCGGCGATGCTATCCGAGCTTCGATTCACAATCGTGACAGTGCTCCTTGACCAGCGTTTATGTCCGAACACTCAGCTCCTTGATTCAGCAAGCGTAGGCTAACTTTGGCAAAGGTGACCTGTGATCAACAATAGGCAACGTAATACATCAAGGACACACGAAGATGTAGCCAACTTAAGCGCTGGTCAAAGTAGCGGTTGCAATGAGTGTAGTCGTATGGCTAGGATAGTGCCATGACGGGCATGACTTATATATAGTCGGTGGAAGTTCAGGTTTGGCGGGACTTCCAATTGGTGTTTTTCGTGAATTGCTGGCATAGCGGTTAATGGCCGACTACGTCTTGGAACTGCATGGGTTGGTTAGTTCAGACGAAGAGGGCGTTGGACGAGTAGCGTGCAGGACCCAGACGGTGTCAAATGGAGAGGTTGTCGCAATCTGGCGATAAGTACTCGTAGTGTGACCGGATCCTGTGCCACCCGGCGTTAATATACCTAACGCCGCTTTTCGGTCGCGTCTCAATATAGCTACTCGTCTATACTCATTAGATCACTATTATACCTTTATGATCATATCGATACCTCGATTTAACAGGTTATGAACCTCGCCTCAGCAGTTTGAAGCGAATATATCGTCGCCTTCATTCTGTTTTCCTTATAGCTCGCTTAGCCGGCTCACGCAATCATTTCGTCGCTCGCCCTATTCAGTCTCCAATCAACGCGATCATTTCGTCGCCTTCCATCTGTTCAGCTACGCGATCACCTCGTCGCTCGCAACACACAATCAGCTACGCAATCATCTCGTTGCTAGTTTCACCAATTCCATATCCCTCTCGGTCCGACTTTCAGCCTTGCTCCAAGACGATCGCGCGCTGTCCTCTTGCAGCAATTCGAGTTTTTTTAAGCCAAAAGGAGAAGTCTCCAGTCCGTCCGCTTACGGAGGAGCCAAATTCCTGTCCTCGTAGAGCCTGAGGGGAAGGTACCGATTGGAGAAGAGTCGGTGAAAGAATCCAGTCCAAACTGGTGACGAGTCACTGCGTCTCATAGACAATAAGCGAACTCGTCTTACGCACGGCGAGTCTATCCTGAACGTCACTTGTATTATATTTATCACAAACGCTCACGTCAGCCATTATGTCCGATAACGAAGAAGAACGTCATTCATATAAGAAAATCATCCTCCATGTACCGGATAACTTCGCACAATGGGAGCTTTCTATCTTGCCCAATACGACTCCGATGGGTCTGCGTTCATTGCCACCAGCGTTGTCCCTGCCGATTTGCGATTTGTTGTCGATTCGGGTGCATCCGAGCACATGGTTACTTCCGCTTCTTTCCTTACAGACTTGTATACAATACCGACACGACAAGTTGCATTTGGCAACGGCGATCGACTTCCATGTTCGCAAGCCGGTACTCTTTTGCTTAGCGATCTTGTCTTTAAAAGCGTCCTTGTCATTCCGAACCTCGGCGCAAATCTTATCTCCACCATCAAAACGCCTTCGACACACAGGTGGGATTTCGATAGCGTCAATATCAACGGTTTGGCGTTTCTATTCGGAAGAAAGACCGGTAACAAAATCATCACGGCCACCATACACCGCGGTCTTCTTACTTTCCAGGCAAGCCAACTCGCATGCGCACATCTCGTAGCGGGAGCAGACAATCTCATGGACTGGCGTCTCCGTCTAGGCCACCTGAACGTACGAGATGTCATGCGATTGAGTAAAGATGGAAGAATAGATGGGCTAGGACTATCTCCGGAGACGATATACACGATTTTGAATGCTCGTCTTGTATACTTGGCAAAGGGCGACGCTTACCACCACCACCGGTTGAGGAGCGCGCACAACAACCGCTAGCAGTTGTGCATGTCGATCTGTGGGGTCCAGCATCAACTGCATCGCATGGTGGTTGCAAGTACTTCTTAACGTGCTACGATGACAACACTCGGAAAATACATTTGTCATTCATCAAATACAAATCCGACGCGTTGCCGGCTATGCAAGCCTACATCTCGAAAGTCGAGACACAACTGGAAGTCCGAGTCAAATGTGTTCGCTTGGATAACGGAGGTGAATTCAACTCCGGTACTTTTGGAAACAATTCATGCTTGCAAAGGGAATTGAACATATCAAAGTTCCTCCCGATGCGCACGCTCAAAACGGACGAGTTGAACGAGTACACCTTACAACACTAAACGTTGTACGTGTCGCAATCTGGCGATAAGTAGTGTGACCCGATCCTGTGCCACCCGGCGTTAATTTTCTTAACGCCGCTTTTCGGTCGCGTCGCGTCTCAGTTAGCTAGTGCACTCGTCTATACTCATAAGATCACTCATATGCCTTTATGATCATATCGATACCTCGATTTAACAGTACGAACTGTTCTTACACACGGCGGGCTCGGTCCGGAATTTTGGGCGGAATTGCTTACACACGCAATCGTACTCCATGTGGCCCCGAACACAAAGTACCGGATGATACTTGGGAAAAGTCGCCTCGATCACCTTCAGCCTTTCGGTTACACAGAACTATCGGGTGTGGGATGTAAAGAACAAAAGCATTACAACAACTCGAGATGTTGTCTTTACAAACATTACGCCTACGCCTTCGGAAAGGGCATCTACAATCAAATCAGTAATCACTCCAATGCCCGCTTCAAAACAAAACGATGTCGAGGAAGTTGAACGTTTGGATGACGATAATATACAAGACAATGTACAACAACAGCCTGAGGAGGAGGAGGACGAAGCCGATGACCCGCTCAATCTCCGATCTCTTGGCGATGGAGGAGCAGAAGCTCAGTCATTTGTTGCACATGCTCATGCCGTGGATCCGCTTCCGAAATCCTACACTCAAGCTCGGCACTCTGGCGAGTGGGAGAAGTGGGAGCCTGCAATGCAAGAAGAATTAGCAAAGATGGGGAAATACAAAGTCTGGGAGATTGTCCCGCAACGACGGCATATGCGAGTAGTGGGAGCTCGTGTTAAATCGAGGTATCGATATGATCATAATAGTATAAGAGTGATCTTATGAGTATAGACGAGTGCACTAGCTAATTGAGACGTGACCGAAAAGCGGCGCTAAGTAAATTAACGCCGGGTGGCACAGGATCGGGTCACACTACTTATCGCCAGATTGCGACAGCGACAGCTCGCTGGGTGTACACTCGAAAGATTGATGGGGAAACCGGCAAACCTTCTGCTTATAAAGCGCGCTGGGTTGCTAAAGGGTTCTCGCAAATTGGAGGAATCGACTTTGACGAGTTGTTTGCTGCGGTTGCACACAAAGACTCGATCTGTTCCAATCATTTCGACATGGAATGCGACCACGTGGATATCAAGACAGCGTTTCTCAACAGCGATCTTGAAGCAACAATCTACCTTGCTCCGCCTGAAGGTAGCGGCATCCCATCCAACATGGTACTCCTTTTGCGCAAATCCCTTTACGGCCTTCGACAAAGTCCGCGTAACTTCAACAAGGCATTTGACAAATGGCTTCGCGAAGAGACACACCGACAACCGCTGATCCATGCATATACACTCGGCGAACCGGCTCCACCTTCATGATGCTATCTTTACATGTCGACGATCGGCTCATTGCATGCAACAATCGATTTGCTCTGGACGACTTCAAACACAGTCTCAACAAGAAGTTTGAATGTTCCGATTCTGGTGCAGCTAGTTACTATCTTGGGTTCAACATTCACCGCGATCGACAATTGCGGAAACTTTACCTTTCGCAGGAGCATTACATGAAGCGCTTTTGGAGAAATATGACCTTCTGGATTGTAAGCCAACTCGCAATCCGCTCCCTTCCAACTTCCGTCCTATACCGGCTACAGATGAGGAATATGCGGCATCCAAGCATCGACCATATCCCCAGGTTGTTGGAGCAGTTCTTTATGCTGCAACGATAACTCGTCCCGACCTTGCTCATGCGGCAAGTGTACTATCCAGATTCATCAGTAAGTGGAACGAGGCACAT
>JAABUH010002907.1_pt1 | contig 15642 bp, 14 predicted proteins | sample 5559121 | NCBI WGS metagenome assembly JAABUH01 (sample SAMN10711871, study PRJNA513364) | rock metagenome | isolation source: Antarctica rocks | place: Antarctica: Victoria Land, Battleship Promontory nord | collected 2015-12-28
ACACACGACGGGTCCATGCGACAAGCTCCTGACGCCCGTGGGAGCGAGCCACGGGCACCTTCAGCCTGCCACATGCGGCCCGTCATCGCTAGCGCCCCCCGTTTCACGGTTTACCGTAGCTGTACCAGCACCGGCGTCGTCGTGAAGTATGGGTTGATGCCCAGCCGCACGTCGGCGGGGACGTAGGCCAGCAGGGCCTGGCGCTGGGCGGCCAGGCGCAGCGATGCGTCGGAGGAGTCGGTGAGTTGTCGCGCGAACACGAGGTAGAGGACCGGCCCGAGCAGGAGCAGGCTGGCCGCAAAGGTCGTCGCGTAGAGGAGGGCGAGGCGGCGACGGACGCCCGCGACCGCGACCATGTGGCGCGCTACTCCTGCGCGGCGCGCAGCACGTAGCCGACGCCGCGCACGGTATGCATCAGCCGCCGCGCCGCCCCGGCGTCGACCTTGTCGCGCAGGTAGTGGATGTAGGTATCCACCACCGTGTCGTGCCCGTCGTAGTCGTAGCGCCAGACCTGCTCGATGATCTGCTGGCGCGTCAGGACCTGGCCGGTGTGGCGCAACATGAACTCGAGCAGGGCGAACTCCTTGGCCGAGAGGTGGATGGGGCGCTCGCCGCGCCGGGCCTGGTGACCCTGGAGGTCGAGCGTGAGGTCGGCCAGCCGCAGCTCGCGGTCGTCGCGCGGCTCGGGCGGCCGGCGCGTGACCGCGCGCACGCGGGCGAGCAACTCGGAGAGGGCGAAGGGCTTGCCCAGGTAGTCGTCGGCCCCCGCGTCGAGCCCCGCCACGCGGTCCTCGACCTCGTCGCGCGCGGTCAGGACGAGGACGCGCGTGCCGACGCCGCCGGCACGCAGGCGGCGGCAGACCTCCAGCCCGTCGATGTCGGGCAGGCCGAGGTCGAGGATGATGAGGTCGTAGCCGCCGCCCGCGGCCAGGGCCAGCCCGGTCTCGCCGTCGCTCGCGACATCGACGACGTGCCGGTTGGCCTCGAGCGCGCGCCGCAGCAGGCGTCCGAGCCGCTGTTCGTCCTCGATGACCAGGATATGCATCGCGTCCGCCGCCCCCATCGCACCCCTACAGCCTATGGCTTCACTGTAGCAGCCCAAACAGCCTATGGCTTCACTGTAGCAGCCCAAGATGTGAAACACATGTGAAAGGGCCGTCGCGTCCGCGCCGTCCTCGCGCCGTCCTTTCGTGGTGACGCCAATGCGGCCGACAAGCTCCACGGTTCGAGCGCGTCGCCTGTCCTCAACACATCGTCAACACATCGTTGTCCCCGCTCCACAACATGCGTCACCGCGACGCGCGCAACATCACGCGATCCCGGCCCCACGCATCCTCGTACCCTCTTCGCACCCTCATCGGCGCTCTCACCAGACTCACATGTGCGGGCGATATAGTGAGGAGGAGAGAGTCTGGCGCGAGGGGACCGCCGTGTCGCGGGACGATGCTGCCCGCCCACCGGACAGCCCGACTATCCACTATGCGCGGCGGACCCGACAGCGACACGCGCCCTCTCGTCAACCGCCGGTGAGTGGCCTCTATGGCCGTGGAGAATGGGGACAGCCATGTATATCGGACGATTATTCCGCCGCGGGGTGGCGGACAGCGCCGCTAGTCCCGCGGGCGAGGACGGCCATATCCTCGTCATCGCCGATGCGAGACCGCACGAACCGCTCGCCGCTGCCGTCGCCGGGCTCGGCTATACGGTCGCGTCCTGCACCGCCGCCGACGTCGAGCGGGCGGCGCCCGCGTGGCAGCCCCGCGCCATCGTGCTCGATGTGTCGTCGATGGCGCCCGCGCGGGTACCCGTCCTCGTCGCGCGGCTGCGCGCGCTCGGCGCCGCGTTCCTGGTGGTCGTCGTCCCCGCCGACGACACGGAGGTGGGCTGCGTCGCCCTCGACGCCGGGGCCGACGATTTCCTGCGCCGCCCCGTCGCGTCGTCCGACCTGCGGGCGCGGGTGCGGTCCCACCTGGGACCGCGCCGCCCCGTCGCGTCGCCCGAGGTGTAGGCGGCGGCGCCCCCTGTCCCTGTCTCCCCACGGGGAGCGAGGCGCCGCATTCACGCCATTCACGCCGCATTCATCCCATTCATGCCGCATTCATCCCATTCACAGGGAACTCACATCTTCAAGCCGTAGTATGGGAAACGTAGGGGGTGATGACCCCCTCACCACACGCGCCGTTCGCCGCGACCGCCCGCGGTCGCCGACGGGGCGGCGCACAATCGGCGGCCGTCGCGAAACGGCCTGCTCAGGAGGACGACACGATGGACTCGACACGGACACTCGGCGTGCTGCTCGCCGGCGGATTGGCCGTCGGCGGATTGGCGGCCGCGCCGGCGGGGGCCGCCACGGCGCGCCCCGCGCGCGCCATGGTGGTCGCCGCGGCGGCCCCTGCCGCGACCCCGACCCCGACCACGAAGGCGACGCTGGCCGTCACCTCCGGCAGCACGACCAGCCGCGGTGGCATCGTGACCGTCGCCGGGACCGGCTTCGCTCCCGGCGAGGCGGTCACCCTCGCGCTCAGCGGGATCGCGACGACCGTGACGGCCAAGGCCGACGCCAAGGGTATGCTCCCCGCGACCGGGATCAGCATCCCCTATAGCGTAGCCGCCGGCGCGTCCGTCACGATCACCGCGACCGGCGCGACGAGCAAGCGCTCCGCCACCGCCATGGTGGCCGTGGCCAAGCTCGCGCCGTCCATCTCGCTGAGCGCCGCCTCCCTCATGCCCGGCGCGACCGAGACGGTGAAAGGCACGGGCTTCGGGCCACAGGAGCAGGTCACGCTCGCGCTCAACGGCGAGGCCATCTCCACCACGACGCCGATCACCACGAGCAACGGCGCGTTCAGCGCCACCTTCACAGCCCCGCCATCGCTGCTGCGCGGCGTCAACACGCTCGGCGCGATCGGCAACGAGAGCCGTGTCAGCGCCGTGACCAGCCTCACCGGCAATCTCACGAGTAGCACGCAGTTCTACATGGCCGGCGGCCTGAACACCGCGGCCGCGAGCTCGAACATCGCCATCCTCAACACCAACAACCAGCCGGCCAGCGTGGACCTGACCTTCTACTTCGCCAACGGCGCCCAGGTTCCCAAGACGGTGAGCGTGCCCGCGCACGCGACGCGGCTCTTCGTCGGGACCGTCCTCGGCCTGCCGCAGGGGACGTTCGGCGTCAAGGTGGCCTCCGACCGTCAGGTCGCGGCCGAGCTCACCGTCAACCGCTACAACCACACCGATGGCGACTCCATCCCGGGCAGCACCGGGTTGAGCACGCGCTGGTACCTCGCGGCCGGCTCGACCGACGGCGGCACGGAGACGATCTCGGTGCTCAACCCCGACCCGACGCGCGCCGCGCACGTGCAGATGCAGCTCCTGGGCGTCCAGGGCCGGGGTCACATGATGCGCACGATGACGGTGCCGGCGCACACCAACGCGACGGTCACCCTCAACAGTATCGTGCCCGCGCAGGGCGTGAGCGTCGTCGCGCTCTCCGACGTCCCCGTCCTGGTCGAGCGCACGCAGACCTTCGGCCCGAACGAGCGGGGCCTGACCACGCGCGCCGGGGCCACCGCGCCGGCCACCGAGTGGCTCTTCGCCTCCGGCACGACCGCCAACGGCGTGCAGACGATCTATACCGTGCTGAACCCCGGCGATACGCCGGCGCTGGTCACGGCGAGCTTCTATGGGACGAGCGGCGCCTCGCTCGGCAACACGACCGTGGCCGTGGCCCCGCGCAGCCGCGCCACGATCAACCTGGGCGCCGTCGTCCAGGGCGACGGCATCGCGGCGGTGGTGACGAGCAACCAGGCGGTCGTGGTGGAGCGCGCCGAGTACACGGGCTCGTTCGCCTCGGCCAAGTCCGGCTCGGTCGTCTTCGGGCGCAACGGTACCGGGACGAGCTGGACCTTCCCGGCCGGCAACACGACGCCCCCCAGCGGCGCGATGCCGGGCAACGACGAGGCGCTGGTGCTCTTCAATCCCTCGGCGGCGCCGGTGACGGTCAACGGGACCTTCTACGACAGCACCGGGCGCGTCGTGAAGCGGTCCTACACCCTCGCGCCGACGGCGCACACCACGATCGCGGTGAACACGCTGGGGCTGACGTCGCAGCACGGCACGGTGCTGCAGGCGGCCCCCGGCAGCCAGGGCTTCATCGCCGAGCAGGGCACGACCACGACCAACGCCGCCTTCTTCCGCTCCACGCAGGGCATCGCGCGCTAGCGCGCGGTGTCGAGCACGTCCGCGATCAGGTCCCGGACTCCAGGCGATACGCCGAATCAGGGTATCCGGTATGATTGGAACGCAATCCACTCATACCGGATACCCCGTTATGGGCCGCACGCTGGTGCCGCATGGGAACGGACGGTGTATCGTCTATCCATGGCACGCCATCGCTCCCAGCGCCGACGCGCGCTCCTGCGTGGCATCGGCCTCCTGCTGCTCCTCCTCGTCGGGGGCGGGCTCGCGTTGGTGACGATCCCGCCCCCGATCCACTTCTCGGTGAAGCGACACGGGCCGGTACCGGCCACGGTCATGACACCGCGGCCAGACGCGCCCCAGCCGCCGACCGACGTGTCCCTCAGCGGCACGACCGCCGGCGCGGCCCTGCTCTCGTGGCGGCCGCCGCGCCGACGCCCGGCCGGCTATCGCATCTACCGCGCGGTAGGACACGACGAGCCGCCCGCGACCGTCGCCGTGATCAACGACCCGACGATCACTCGCTACACGGACACCGACCTGGCGGGGGGCGCCGTCTATGAATAGACCCTCACGGCGCATACGCTCACCGTCTTGGGCGGCCTGTGGGAGAGCGCGTCGACGGCCCCGGTCATCGCGACGGTGCTCGCGGAACCACCGGCGTCCTCCAGCCCGCCCGGCCCGCTCCCCACGCCCGGCCCGCTCCCCACGCCCGGCCCGCTCCCCACGCCTAGCGGGGTACGGTCACGTTACCTTGTACGGAGCCAATCGTGCGGCAAGGGTGCAACGCATGCCGTGCTGCAGATGGTCATGCACGCCCTTCGTTAGGCGTCATACACGGTCAGATCAGGCCGCGATGGCCGTCCGACATCGTGCTCCGACAGGGCGTGTTGCAGTCTTTCCATGAACGTGACAGGATCACCAATACGACAAATAGACGTAGCCCCTCCCATGTCGGGGCCTGCCGCCGATCCACCATCGAGAGCGCGCCCGCATCGTCGGGCGCACATTCGGCGACAAGACGCACCACCACCGCGTCCAGCGTTTCCTGGCGCGGCGCCCCATCCCGGGGCAACTCCCCCTGCCGGTAAGCGGCTACCCGCGATTCCTGGATGCCTACCGGGCGCGCGTCTCCGCCGGCGCCTTGATCCACCGTGCGCCCCTAATGTCTTGATACGGTCACAGGACGCGCGCACGACCATGGACGGTGCGGTGGAGACGCGCGGCGCCTGCCCCGCAACGAGCGCGCACGAGTGATGACGCGCGCCACCCGGCGCGCCGCTGTCGTCGGCTCCTGTGGCGGAGTCGCGGTCTGCACGCGGCATTTCTCCTGTTCACATGAAACTCCCATGTATGCACCGTAGTATGGAGAGTGTAGGGGATACCCCCGCCGCGCTGCTACGACGACCGGGGTCGTGGCCGGCGCGATGCGCGAGCGTCTCCGCGCGAGGCAATCATACAGATCCTGATTAGGAGGACACTGGGCGATGGATACAAGAGGAACACTCGGCATTATACTGGTCGGCGGTCTCGCCGTGGGCGGACTGGCCACCGCGCCTGCCGCGAACGCGGCGGCTCGTGTGATGAGCGTGGTCACCGCGGCGGCCCCGGCGGCGGCCCCGGCGGCGACGCCAGCGAAGGCGTCGATCACGGTGCCGTCCGGCAGCGTGACTAGCCGTGGCGGGATCATCACCGTCGCCGGGACGGGTTTCGCCCCGAACGAACTGGTGGCCTTGTCGATCGGCGGCGTCACCAGCACGGTGACGGTCAAGGCCGACGCCAAGGGCGCGCTGCCGAGCACCGGCGTGAGCATCCCCTACAGCGCCGCCACCGGCGCGCATACCGTCACCGCCACGGGACAGACGAGCAAGCGCTCGGCGACCATCGGCATCACGATCCAGAAGCTCGCCCCGTCGATCTCGCTCACCCCAGCCACGATCAGCCCCGGCGCGACCGAGACGGTGACCGGTAAGGGCTTCGGGCCCCAGGAGCGGGTCACGCTCGCGCTCAATGGCGAGGCCATCTCGACCACGGCCCCGATCAGCACGAGCAACGGCGCCTTCACGGCCTCATTCCGGGCGCCCGCCGCGTTGCTGCAAGGCGTCAACACCGTCAGCGCGATCGGCAACGAGAGCCGCGTGAGCGCCGTGACCGCGCTGACCGGCAACCTGCCCAGCGCCACACAGTTCTATATGGCCGGCGGCCTCAACACGGCGACCGAGAGTTCCAACATCGAGATCCTCAACAGCAACGCGCAGCCGGCCAGCGTCAGCCTGGTCTTCTTCTTCGAGAACGGCGCGCGCATCCCCACGACGGTGAGCGTGCCGGCGCATGCCACCAGGCTCTTCGTGGGGTCCGTGCTCGGCCTGCCCAGTGGGACCTTCGGGGTGGAGGTGCGCGCCGACCGCCAGGTCGCGGCCGAGCTCACGGTCGAGCGCTACAACCACAGCGATGGCGACACCATGCCGGGCACGCCGGGCCTGCACACCGCCTGGTACCTCGCGGCCGGCTCGACCAATGGCGGTACGGAGACGATCTCGGTGCTCAACCCCGACCCCGCGCGCGTCGCGCACGTGCAGATGCAACTCGTGGGCGTCACGGGCAGTGCGCGCCGCACGATCAACGTGACGGTGCCGGCGCACACCAACGCCGTGACTAATCTGGGCATGGACGCGCCCAACCAGGGTGTGAGCGTGATCGCCCTCTCCGACGCGCCGGTGCTCGTCGAGCGCACCCAGACCTTCGGCGCCGGCGGGAAGAGCGGCCTGACCACGCGGGCCGGGGCCACCGCCCCGGCGACGGAGTGGCTCTTCGCGGCCGGCACGACGGCCAACGGCGTGCAGACCATCTACACGGCGCTCAACCCCGGCGACACCCCTGCGCTGGTCACCGCCAGCTTCTACGCGCAGAATGGCGGCGTGCTCGGCAGCCGCACCATCAGCGTGGCTCCGCGCAGCCGCGCGACCATCAACCTTTCCGATGTGGCGCAGGGCGATCGCATCGCCGCCGTGCTGACGAGCAACCAGGGTGTCGTGGTGGAGCGCGCCGAGTACACCGGCTCGTACGCCACGGCCAAGTCGGGCTCGGTCGTGTTCGGCCGCAACGGCGCCGGTGCGCGCTGGACCTTCCCGGCCGGCGATACGACGCCGGGCCGCGACGAGGCGCTGGTGCTCTTCAACCCCTCGGCCGTGACCGTGCCGGTGACGGCGACGTTCTACGACAACAGCGGCAAGGTGGTGACGCGCCAGTACACCATCGCGCCGACGGCGCACACCGAGATCGCGGTGAACACGCTGGGCCTGGCGCCGCGGCACGGGGTGGTGCTGCAGTCGGGTAGCCCGACGCAGGGCTTCATCGCCGAGCAGGGCGTCACCACCGTCGATGCGCGCCTGTTCCGCTCGACGCAGGGCCTCGCCCAGTAACACGCGCCCGCCCGGCATGGCGGGAGGCCGGATACCTGGCCTCCCGCCTCTCGCCGTCCCCCAACGCCCGCCGCGGCGCCAGGCACACGCCCCCGCGCGGGTACCAGCCCCCGACATCGGAAGGAATGAGCTATGTCTCTGTATCCACTCGTACGACGCGCCGGAGCGGTCCTCACGACGCTCCTGCTGACCAGCCTCCTCGTGGGCGGCCTCATCGCGCCGGTATCCGCCGCGGTGGCCCGCCCGCCCGCCGCGCGCTCTCATGTCTCGCGCGCACTGCTCGACCCCACGCTCACGGCGTCCCCGGCGGTCGCCAGCCCCGGGGAACGGATCACGGTCAGCGGGGGCGGCTTCGTGGCCAACGAGACGGTGACGCTCGCCTTCGACGGCAACCTCACCTACTCCAGCCGGGTCCAGGCGACGGCCGCCGGCCAGGTGCCGGCGAGCGCGTTCACCGTCCCGGCGGTCTCCGGGCCGGGGGCGCACAAGATCGTGGCCACCGGCGCGGCGAGCCGGCGCGTCGCCACCGCCGCCGTCGCCGTCGCTACGGTCAGCGCGACGCTCACGGCGACGCCGGCGTCCACGACCCGCGGGGGGACAACGGTCCTTGGGGGAACCGGATGGGGTGCTAATGAGGCCATTACGGTGACGTTGGACGGTGTCGCCACGCCGCTCGCGGTGGTCCACGCCGACGCGCAGGGCGCGTTCCCCGGCACGCCGGTGACGATCCCGTACACGGCCACGGTCGGGACCCACACCTTGACCGCGACGGGCGCGGTCAGCAAGCGCACCGCCACGGCCACGCTGACCCTCGGCGCGGTCAGCGCGACCCTGGTCGCCACGCCTGCGACTACCACACGCGGCGGCACGACCACGCTCAGCGGCGCCGGCTGGGCCGCCGATGAGACGATCACCGTGACCCTGAGCGACCTCGCGTCGCCGCTGGCGGTGGTCCATGCCACGCCGCAGGGCGCGTTCCCCGGCACGCCGGTGACGATCCCGTACACGGCCACGGTCGGCGCGCACACGCTCACCGCCATCGGCGCGGTCAGCAAGCGCACCGCCACGGCGACGCTAACCCTCTCGGCCGTCAGCGCGACGTTCGCCGTCGCCCCCGCGGCGACCAATCGCGGCGGCCTGATCACCCTCTCGGGCGGCAACTTCGCGCCGGGCGAGGCGGTCACGGTCACGATCGAGGGCGTGATCACGCCGCTGGCCGCGATCACCGCCACCGCCAGGGGCACGCTCTCCGCGACGGGCGTGAGCATCCCCTACAGCGTGCCGGTCGGCCCGCATACCCTGCGCGCCACCGGCGCCGTCAGCCAGCGCGCGGCCACGGCCGCCATCACCGTGGCGGCCCTCACGCCCAGCATCTCCTTGAACCCCGCCACGGCCGCCCCCGGCGCGACGGTCACCGTCACCGGGCGCGGCTTCGGGCGAGAGGAGCGGGTCACCCTCGCGCTCAACGGCGAGGCCATCGCGACCACCGTCCCGATCACGACGGCCGACGGCGCTTTCAGCGCCGCCTTCGTCGTCCCGAACACTGCGATCAACGGGTCGAACACGGTGAGCGCCGTCGGCAACGAGAGCCGCGTCACCGCCGTGACCGCGCTGACCGGCGTGCTCCCGCGGTCGCCGCGCTTCTACTTCGCGGGCGGGCTCAACACGGCGACCGCGCACTCCGTCGTGCAGGTGCTCAACACCAACGGCCAGCCGGCCAGCCTGCGCCTGATCTTCTACTTCGAGAACGGGGCCAGCTACACCGAGCTCGCCACCGTGGGAGCCCACGCGCAGGCCGTCATCCCGGTCGCGCAGTACAGGCTACAGGCGGGCACGTTCGGCCTCCAGCTCAACGCCGACCGCCAGGTCTCGGCGCAAATGACCATCACGCGCGACGGGCGCGACGGCGATACGCTGCTCGGCAACACCGCGCCCGGCACGACGTGGTACCTGGCCGAGGGCTACACCGGCCTGACCTTCCACGAGACCGTGTCGATCCTCAACCCCGACCCCGCCGTCGCGGCCCACGCGCAACTGCAGCTGCTGCCGTTTGGCGGCCGAGCCGGGCGCACCGTGAGCGTCACGGTCGCGCCGCACTCCAACCTGGTCACGGACATCAACGCGCTGCTGCCCGGCCAGTCGCTCTCGGTCATCGCCGCCTCCGACCGCCCGGTCGTGGTCGAGCGCACGCTGACCTTCAGCACGCCCGGCCCGACAGGCGCGCCGGGGAACGGCGTGACAGGCTACGGTATGACCACGCGCGCGGGCAGCAACACGCCGGCCACGAGCTGGCTGCTGGCCGAGGGTACGACGGTCACCCGCTTCCAGACCTTCCTGACCATCCTCAACCCCAACGTGACGCCGGCGCTGGTCACGGCCAGCTTCTTCAGCCGCGGCGGGGCCAGCCTGGGCAGCAGGACGATCGTGGTGGACGGGCGCAGCCGCGCCAATATCAAGCTCAACGACCTGTTCTACGCCAGCGGCGTGGCCAGCGTGGTCACGAGCAACCAGCCGATCGTGGTGGAGCGCCCCGAGTACTTCGGCTCGCCGAACGGGTACCGCGTCGCGGGCTCGGACGTGTTCGGGCGCAACGGCGCGGGCGTGCGCTGGAGCTTCCCGGCCGGGAACACGCAGGGCCGCAGCGAGTTCCTGCTCGTGTTCAACCCCTCGGCCACAACCGTGCCGATCGACGTGGTCGCCTACGGCGGCAACGGCCAGACGCTGACCAGGCGCGTCCTGGTCCCGCCGACGGTGCGCTACAACATCGACGTGGGCCAGCTGTTCGCGGGGTTCGACCCGCAGCACGGCATCGTGCTGCAGTCGGCGAGCGGCGTCGGCTTCGTGGCCGAGCAGACCGTCTTCGCGCCGGACTACAGCGCCCTACGCTCCACGCAGGGCCTCGCGCAGTAGCGACGCGGCGAGGGACGCCGATCGACGAGGGGCGGTAGGCGGCGCCCCTCGTCGATCGGCGTCCCTCGCGCACGCGGCCCGGGTCCGGGCGCTGGTGGGTTTGTACCAGGGGTACGCTCCGCGCGGCGCAGGTCCCGCCGCGCGGCCCACGCTGGTGAGGCCGCCTGCTGTCGCCGGCGCTCCTCGTCGGTGTTGAGCAGCGGCATACGTGGGGCCGAGGCCGCCACGAAGGCGCATATCTCCGTCGCGCAGTCGAGCGCGGAGTCCCCGAAGACGCGTCCGGGCCAGGTCCGCTCGCCCGGTGCGAGGGCGCCGGCCACACAGGACCAAGCGGCCCGGCAATCCGCGCACCGCCGGCAAACGCCCGGCCGCGTCGTGCGTCGCGGGCACGAAGCACAGGTCCGCACTGTCTGCTTGGCCCAATCCATCGGCCGTGCGGCTCAGCCTGCAGGGCTCCTTTGCTTCGTCGGTGTCGGCTCGGACCAGAGGCCAGCGTCGTGGAGGAGGCGCTTGACGGTGGTGGGGCTGACCAGAGGTAGTCCTCCTCGCGTCTCGTCGCGAACGCCATGAGACTCCGCCATTCGCCGCGCGGGCGTGACGGCAACCGCTCGCCGATCGCCGGCGCGGGTCGCGGCGCGTCGCACCCCTGGCGCGCCACTGTTTGTCGAGGCGCGCCGGGCGGGGAGCTCGCGGACCCCCGTCCCTCATCAGCCAACGGCACGACGATCCGGCCCAGTGCCCATGCGCGCACTCTGTCCCCAGTATGCGCCTCCCGACGCCTCGTGTCATGATAGAACATCATCGGCGCTACGAGCGTGGACGTCATGGGTAGCGTCACAACCGTTGAAGGGGACGCGCACAGCGGGAGCGGGGGGGACGGTGTTGCCGCCGTCGTCACGCGCGGTCGCGGCCCAGGCCCCGGCGTTGCTCCGCGCGGCCAGGGCGACCGTGCGCCAGACCGTGGCGTCGAGGAACGCGCCGGCCTGCATCAGGCGGCGGGGATGAGGCCCCAGCGGTACGCCGTGTTACCGTGGGCGTCGCGGATCGCGCTGCTGGCGCACGCCCACCCGCAGGCCGCCGGGGCAGCCGAACGCTGTCGTGGGGCCGACTGCGGCGACGAGTGCGCCCTCGTCGTCGGGCTCTGCGACGCACGCCCCGTCCCCATTGATCCGGCGCCGGGCCTGTACCGCGACCACGCGGGTTATGCGCACGATCCCCGCGTGCGCCTGTGTATAACCCTGTATACCCTCCAGCTCCCGCCGCAGCAGGTCGAGGGCGTGCCGGGTCCCCGGCACACGCAGGGCAGCCAGAAACGCCGGCGGTACAACGGGACGCGCCGCGCTAGCCGGATCATGGGAGGCGCGGGGGCCGACCTCATCCGGGGACGCGGCGTGCGCGGGCCGCCCGCGCAGGGCGCTACGCGTCCTCGCTGAGCGCGGGCTCGAGGCGCGCCAGGTCGCGCTCAACCTTGTCGGTGAGCGCGCGCTCGGTCGCGTACGAGAGCAGCCCGCGGGCACGGGCGCCGCGCACCGCCTCGCGCTCCACGTGCAATAGCCGGCGCATCGCCTCCACCTCCTGCTCGCGCCCCGGCGTCGCCCCGTGCGACAGGTCCGCCAGGCGCGCGCGCACCTCCGCGCGCCGCGCGCCGTACTCCCGTTCCAGGCGCGCGCCCAGATCGGCGTCCACGAGGTCGGCCCGGCGCAGCGTCGCCAACTCGCGCAGCGCCGCCTCGGTCGCCTGCAACTCGCCCAGGGCGAACTCGTAGTCGTGGCGCGACGCCTCCGCGCCGAGGAGGCCCAGGCGCTCCATGACCGCGCGGATGGTCAGCCCCTGCGCCAGCAGCGTGAAGAGCACGACGCCGAAGGTGAGCGCGAGGAGCAGCCCCCGGTCGGGCACGCCCCCCGGCACGCCGAGGCCGGCGGCGAGTGATACGGCCCCGCGCAAGCCGGCCCACGTCAGGACGGTGCGCCAGCCGCGCGGCAGCGGCCTGCCGACCGCGCGCAGCGCCTGCGCGACACACCAGGCGATGGCGACGCGCGACACAACCGTGGCGAGGATGGCCACGACGAGGGGCCAGAGCAGCGCGCCGAGGGCAAGCCGCCCCGTCGCGGCGGCGCCCACCGTGCGCAGCCCCAGGCCGACGAGCAGGAAGAGCAGCGAGTTGGCCAGGAAATCGAGGAACTGCCAGGTGGCCTGCGCCTGCAGGCGCGTGGTGGGCGACATGACCTGTCGCCCGCGCGCGCCCAGCACGAGGCCGGCCGTGACCGTTTCGAGCGGCCCCGACACGCCAAGCCGGTCGGCGAGCAGGAAGCCGCCGTAAGCCAGGATCAGCGTGATGGTCGTCTCCAGGAGCGCGTCGTCGATGCGCCGGAGCGCCGCGCCGGCGACGATGGCCAGGGCGGTGCCCAGGGCGAGCGAGCCGGCGACCGCGACCGCGAAGCGCTCGACGGTCTCGGCCGCGTGGAAGGCGCCAGAGGTGATGACGCCGAGGATGGCGGCGAAGAGCACGAGGGCGGTGCCGTCGTTGAAGAGGCTCTCGCCGTTGACGATGGTGGCCAGGCGACGCGGGGCGCCGACCTCCCCGAAGATGGCGAGGACGGCCACGGGGTCGGTGGCCGACACGATGGCCCCGAAGAGGAGCGCGCTGCCCCAGGACAACCCCGCCAGGAGATGGAGCGCGGCGCCGACGAGCCCGGCCGTCGCCACGACGCCGGGGATGGCGAGCGTGGCGACGGGCACGAGATTGGCGCGCAGGTCGGCGACATCGAGATTGTAGGAGCCGTGGAAGAGGAGCACCGGCAGGAAGACGGTGAAGATGACCTGCGGGGTGAGGTCGAAGCGGGGCGTGCCCGGGGCCAGCGCCAGGGCCAGGCCGGTCAGCACGAGGGCGACGGTGTAAGGGACGCGCACGACGCGCACCGCCGCCGCCACGACCGCGACCGCGATCACCAGCCCCAGGAAAGCCGGGACGTCCGGGCCTGCGGCCACAGGGGTCACGGGGGCCACGGGCGGGGCGACCGGGATGAGTAGCGTGAGCGCACGCATGGTCACCTCTCCTCCTCTCGACTCCGGCGCCCGCGCGGAGGCGTCCCCGGGCAAGCATACCACGCATGCCATGAGCGCCGCGCCAAGCGAGTTGCGCGCGGTCAGAGCGAGCGGGCCGGGAGGCCGTGGACCGCCGGAGCCAACGCGCCACCAAGCGTTGGTACGCGCCAGGCCGGGACCGCCGCGTTGAGGGGAGGACTACCGTTGAGCAGCGGCAGGAGGATGTTGCTTACGACCGCCGCCCGCGCGACGACAACCAGGAGGAAAGTTACGGAACTTGCTGTAGGTATCCTCGACGCTCATTTCTGTTTCTCCCGCGCTGTCGTCATCCGGGCCTTGGATAGACGCCGGATAGCATCAAGATAGCACAAGGCTCCACGATCATGTCGATACACGGCACGCGTCTTGCGCCAACCCGGTCTATCACGTGTTGAGGCCGGCGTGTAGAGACCCGAGTCACGGAGGTGTATCGTATGACCCTGGCGCAAACCGCGCATGGCGTGGCCCTCGGAACGCCGGTGCCGGACTTTTCGGTGTCGGCGAGCGACGGGCGCACCGTGTCGCTCGGAGATTTTCGCGGTCGCCAGCCGGTCCTGCTGGTATTCTACCGCGGGTGGTGGTGACCGCACTGCAAGAAGCAGATGGGCCAGTTGGCCCAGACGTACCGGCAGGTTCAGGATGCGGGCGTGGCGCTCCTGATGATCAGCGTCGACAGCCCCAAGCGCGCGGCCCAACTCGCCGGCGAGACCGGCGCTCCGTTTCCCGTCCTCTCGGATGTCGACGACGATGTGACCGTCGCCTATAACCTCTTCGCGAGCGGCATCGCGCTCCCGGCAACGGTGCTGATCGATATCACGGGCCGCGTGCGCTGGGTGTACGTGGGACAGAATCCGGCGGATCGCCCCCGTCTGGAAACGATGCTCGACCAGGTCCGCCGCCTGTGCTGAGGAGTGGTACGGGCGCACGTGGGGCTACGGAGCATGGAATAAATGCGGGATCGGCGAGTTCACGACGTGGCCGTGAAGCTTTGGGCGTGACACGGGTGATCAGGGAGAGGTAAACAGTGCGCAACCGGCTGGCGATCATCGACGACGACGACACGTACCTCAGCCTGTTGAGTAAGATGCTGGGGGAGCACGGCTACGAGGTGCGCATCTTCAACCAGAGCGCGGATAGCGCCGAGGCGTACGAGAGCGTGCTGGCGTTCGACCCCGACTTGATCGTGCTCGACATCGCCATGGATAGCCCCGGGCGGGGCTGGAAGACGCTCAATTTGCTCAAGCTCGACCCGCTGCTTGGTTCCAAGCCGGTGGTCGTCTGCTCGAACGATCTGCGCCGCTTGCAAGAGGGCACGTGGTACCTCAAGGCCAAAGGCTGCGAGGTTTTGCCCAAGCCCTACTATCTGGACGATTTGCTCGCCGTGTTGAGCGGGATAGAGATCGACCGGCTGTCGTAGGCCTATGCCCCCCGTGCGTCGCCCGCCTCGCCGGCCTCGCCCCCGTTACGCGCATCGCGAGAGTGCGCGAGCGGGGCGCGTAGGTTGACGAGGGTGTGCTCGACATCGGTCAGGACGCTCCGGTTCGCGACCGTGACCTGCTCGAGAATCGCCTCGCCCTCGGGTGTGAGCGAGACCAGCGCGCGCCGCCGGTCGGTCGCGTCCTGCTCACGGCGCAGCAAGGGCGGGCCGCGCCTGACCGCGCGGTCGACCAGCAGCGAGGCGCTGTGATGGCGCACCTGCAGGCGCTCGGCGATCTCCGTGATGGTGACCGCGGGGTAGGAGGGATGCCCGCGCACGATCAGTAACAGCAGGTGCTGCTGCGGCGTGACGCCGGCCGCGCGGGCGTTCTCCTCCGACACATGCAGGAAGCGGCGCAGCGCGTAACGGACGTCGGCCTGGGCGCGGTAGTCCGCATCGGTGAGCAAAAAGGAGCCTGTTCCTCTCTAATTGGAGGGTCGGCTTTAACATAATATTCTGCCCCGTGAGGAGGTGTTCAGCGTGTCGAACAGGCTCAGCGACGCAATTTACATGACCAAAAGGGTTGTCGCGCGGCATCCCAACGTCGATTTG
>JAABUH010002909.1_pt1 | contig 15637 bp, 14 predicted proteins | sample 5559121 | NCBI WGS metagenome assembly JAABUH01 (sample SAMN10711871, study PRJNA513364) | rock metagenome | isolation source: Antarctica rocks | place: Antarctica: Victoria Land, Battleship Promontory nord | collected 2015-12-28
ACTTGGCTGGTTCATTCTTGACCAGATTTGTATTAAGTCATCTAATATCGTTTTCACTCTCAATCTGTCTCCTGAAAAGCAGGTCCCTCTCTTCCCTAGAAATAGGGACTCTACTTCTTCGGCCAACGGAAACGAGCACACTGATCACCAAAGTCTTCTGGTATGGCCTAAAACCGGAAGCCTAGAGGCTCGCGTCTCACATTGTGAGGCCATCAACCTAGAGCAACCAAGCTCAATAAAAGTCGAATTGTCGACTGGCCAAAATAATGTCATCGATTGCAGGGTATTTTTACGAGCCGCTTCTGCCGGGCTGCGGCTCCACACAGCGGAGGCGAAATTGATAGATGGAGATATCAAACTCATGGACGTGTCCCAGTCTGGAAGCATCTCTATCAGCTCTCTCCCACCGGATACAAAGGCCGACATCATAATCCCATATTCCATCGAAACGGACCTTCGGGAAATCAGTGTGCGGATTATGATAGAGTACACAACGTCTGATGGAGAATTTGTATATACTTGCAATACAAATCTCCCCATTTTTCTACCCTTGGCCATCAATGTACAAGACGTTTTTAAGCAAGCTGTTCTCGTGTCTAAATTTACAATAGGCACTTCGAGCTCAGTACCAGTGCGTATATCAAATTGCCGCCTCGAAGGTACTCCTGATTTCCGCGTGGAGATGCCGCCTAGGAAAGGCGATGACTTTGACGTCTTCGTCCGTCAGCCACTGTCATTGGTTTCGAAGATCTACAAGAGCTCAAGACAATTTAATGGCAGCATAGTAGCACGGAACAAATTGTACCTGAAGCTTGAATACCGCTGCCTCGATACAATTGTTCACGCAGCAGTCCAGAAGCGATTTCTCTCTGCGCTTGAGGCTACAACAAATCAAAAATTTTCACGCGTTCTGGGACCCACACTGCTGACGACTTTGCGGTCGAGGGTGGGGGCTCAGGACTTGGAAGCAATATGCCTTCTTCGAGAGGTTGACATGGGCACGTTCGACGAATGGGGCTGGGATTTGTTACTTGCCGGCATTCCTTCGGATGATAGCCAAGGACTTGAAAGGTGGTTGCGAAGTTGGCATGAGGTCCGTAGTATTATATCGCTGTATCATATAATGCTGACTTCACTCAAGGAGAATCGAAAAATCCGACTAGAAGACGACACGGCCGAGTCAGTAATGCAATATTTGACTGTACCTGTCGAAATACCTCAAATGCAGGTGGTGCATAGTGCCCGCTTAAGACGTCTTCTGACATCTTCAGCTCCTCCGCAGCTGGATTCTGTTCCGATGGGGGAAGGAATCCCAATGGAGCTGACAATTAGCCATACTCGAAAGTGGGGCAATTTGAATCCCAAAGAGACGGCAAGCCAAGCACTTGAGTTCTGCTTTGAGATACATGCAAATCCGGATGTTTGGGTCGTCGGTGGTCAGAGAAGAGCACATTTCAGCGCGATGGTAAGTAAGAACGGTGAAGGTCAAATCTTTGTATGCTTACTCTATACATAGGAGAATGAGATCGCGCGATTTGCACTGCTACTGTGGCCCCAGAAACCAGGACATCTGGCACTTCCATCCTTGGAGATTCATTCGATCACATCTACACAGGACCAGGATGGTGACCAAGGCACTCCGGCAGAGCCAGTCTTGTCTTGCGAGTTGGATTATCAGAATATTGGTGAAACGATCTTAGTCGTCCCCGGTCTGAAAAGCACCACCGTCAGTCTAGATCCCAATGGTACTGGCGGCGGCTGGCTGGTTGAGTCGAAAAGCAGATCGCCTTGATGATCCAGCAGTGAACAAACAACGAGTGCTTAAGCCATTCGACGAAGTTAGAACGTCGTTCTACTCCATCCAATGGAACTATAATGAGGTCGAAAGTCGTTCTTGGCCGTCATCTTCCTCGTGGAACTTCCTATATCGACTATCAAGCATACTTGAGGTAACGTATAGCTAATCAAGCAAAGCGAAAAGTTTAGGAATCACGGGACTCTCAGAGGGGTTCAAGTGCTAAGGATCGATTGGAAAGCGGGGTCTCTCGGGTCGATGTATGAAGACTACATAAGAGGCCCCCATCGGCGGAGGATAGGCTGGGCTCTAAAGCATTGTGACGATAGGCATCAGGCAATGAATGAGTTGTCCAGGAACACGCCAGCTTCTAGGTCTCCGCTCGAGTGTCTTACAACCAATGTGACTTTGCATCTGCCCTCTCACTACCTCCATAGTCTCCCAAGGTAAGGTGAAGTAAGTAACGAGCAGCTGCTGCAGGCCGTACCGAGGTCCCCTCTAGCCCACAAGCTTATCTCCCCCGAGATGCGGCGTTTAACTTAGCGCCTACCTTAGGATTCAGGCTCCGCTTCGAACTACTTTAGGGTGCAACCGACATTTTGGATTCTGTTGGGAGACGCTAGGCTGCATGCGAGATCCGCACAACATGCCACCTGCAGGCACCATTTGTTCCCATTCGTCTCCACCACCGAATGAGTCCGTACAGCGAGGGCAGCTGCTTCAACTCTGTGGCGGCTGTTCCAAATGGACGTAGCGAGTAGTCTCTCGAGCTCGCTTGACATGTTCAATTGGTATTCAACCAAGAACGGCCGTGGTCTTTGCTATCTGAATGAGCAGCCCTCGGCACAAATTCCAATCTAGATCTTTCGTTGTGCCTGATCGACGCTCGTCCAGCCACTAGTGGCCCTTCACCGGCAACAATTTGCTGGGGTCAATCCAAATTCCACCTTTCTCCTGACACGCTCCTCCACTTTCTCCCCCTCTCTCCCTCTCAATACCTCTTGTCCTTTGAGGCTTCTGTTGTCACCTTCGAAGCCAGCTAATTGCCACGATTCCTTGCCAACAGCAACACTTCCGCTCTGACACGGGCTTCATCTCGAAACTCCCGTCCTCACCCCATTTCTGTCACATTTTTGTGAAGGCCTTGTCATAAATTCCCAACAAATCTCCTGCCTCTTCAGAACATCCTTCTCAATATGTCAACAGGAACCCTTCGCACGGATCCCGTGTCTGAGAAGATGAGTGCTGCCGACTCTTTTGCAAGCTCGACCTCAGTGTCCACGGTAGACAGCCCCACTCGAGCCCGATCCAGCTCGAGCTTGTCGAGTATGGATGCAGACTCTCCATTGGACCCAGTGAATAAACACAGCGAGAAGGTGGACTCGTCGAAAAAGGTGGATCTCGTCGATGCTCTCAATGCCGCTTTGGCTGCAAAGAACAAGAACCTTGGAATGGTCGATACATTGGGCAATGACTTTCAGATTCCGGATTTCACCATCAAGCAAATTCGTGATGCCATCCCCGCTCACTGTTATGAGCGTTCTGGGCTTCGCGGCTTGTCGTACGTCGCCCGTGATGTCGCCGTACTCGCTACAATCTTCATGCTCTTCCACCGCACTTTGACACCCGAAAACCTTCCGTCTGTGCCGTTACGAGGAGTCTTGTGGGCGGCCTACACCTTCATCCAGGGCTTGTTCGCTACCGGTGTGTGGGTTCTGGCCCACGAATGTGGACACCAATCTTTCTCTCCATCCAAGACGCTCAACGATACCGTCGGATTCATCTGTCATTCCGCCCTCCTTGTGCCATACTTCTCATGGAAGATTTCACATGGCAAACACCACAAGGCTACCGGTCATATCGAGCGTGATATGGTCTTTGTCCCCAAGACCCGGGAACAGTATGCCTCCAAGATGGGATACTATGTGCATGAACTGTCCGAGCTCATGGAGGAGACACCAATTGCAACGGCCGGCCACTTGATTGGTCAACAACTCCTTGGTTGGATCTTGTACATCAGCTTCAATGTCACGGGCCATGACTTTCACTTTCGACAAAAGGAAGGTCGTGGTATCGGTAAAAAGAACGGCATCTCGGGACATGTCAATCACTTCGATCCGTCGAGCCCGCTTTATGAGGCAAAAGATGCAAAATTGATCCTGGCGAGCGACCTAGGCCTGGCGGCTATGTTGGGCATTCTCTTCTACATCGGCAAGAACTTTGGGTGGGCCAACCTTGCTGTCTGGTATTTCCTTCCGTACATATGGGTCCACCACTGGCTTAGTAAGCTCTTCTGCAGGAAAGAAGGAACAAAGCTAATGTGTGTTGTAGTCGCCATCACTTACTTACAACACACCGACCCTATGCTGCCTCACTATGAAGACAACGTCTGGAACTTCTCTCGTGGCGCCGCCGCAACCATCGATCGAGAACTCGGCTTCATCGGCAGGACCATCATGCACGGCATTGTCGAAACCCACGTCCTCCATCACTTCGTATCCACCATCCCATTCTACCACGCCGACGAGGCTTCCGAAGCCATCAAGCCGGTCATGGGTGTCCACTACCGCTCCGACACCAGAGGCGGATTCGCAGGCTTCCTCAGGGCTTTGTGGAATAATTCACGGATGTGCCATTGGGTTGAGCCCTCTGCGGAAGCCAAGGGTGACGGCAAGTCCGTGCTGTTCTACCGAAATCGAAACCACCAAGGTGTCCCGCCCATGAAGATGGCTCCTCCCACCATGGCTTGAAGAAGAAGCGCATCTACCGTTGAATCCAGACACCAAATGAGGCACTGAGTGATGACTTCACGAAACCGCATCCTAGAACGATAGACATCAAGATGGTTGACGTTATGTCCCATATCTCGAGCCCAACCCAGCCAGCTTCCCATTCACATTTCTTTCAGTTCTTCATTGCTCCGACGGACATCAGCCAAGTGCTCTGCAAGTGGTGTGGCCAAATGGTCCTTTCTTGGTATATCTCTCATCCAACCCATTGGAGTCTGGTTGCCAGTACAATACTCTTCGTCATGATGGGAGCATGAGGTGAAGTCCTAACCTATAGCGGGCATAGAGGATTTAGACGGGACCACAGAGTGAACGGTGACCATTGCACATAGATTCATCCAGCATTCAGAGGCGGTTTCATCTTGGGATTTCATCTTCGGAGCAGATAGACGTACCCTTTCATAGAGTAGAAGGGAATTAGAAAGCATTCAATCCGGAATCCTTGTCCCCACGTAAGAGGAATTTGACTCGAAACCGTGAGGGGCACCAGCACCACTAAAATAGGCAACACACCCATCCGGGCCATCCCCCCAATCCCAATCCTTCGTTGGTGGCGGGCCTGGCGGCAGCGAGACAAACCAACAGCGGCGTCACGGCTGTGACGGATCCGTGCGGGGTGCAGGAACAAATCCAAGCACACCGGAGCCACGGGCTCCGGCCACGCTCTGGGCATACTCTAAATCCTCGCCAGAATCATTCAGGTGTAGTAAAAAGTCCCCATTTGCATGTGAACACTTTCCGACCTCCAAATCCATCGGATCGTAACACCCACCCACCTCCGTCCCCCAACCGCCCAACCCACAAGGACCCTCACCGCGCCCTTCCCCTTGCCACAATTCACACCCGTCCCTTCCGTCCCAACCCCCGTCTTTCCATTCTCATCTCTTTCTCCGTCATCGCCAATCTCCACGCTTGCGGTGGCAAACCGGACATGGATGACAAACGACCGAGAACGAGGAGCCTCTCTCGTCCGGTGAGAATTCGACGGGTTGTGATGACACGTAACGGGAGACACAGTGCATATCACTTCGCGGGACACGGGAGCAAATTTGTTGTGGGATGCTATGTAGAGCTTGAGCTAGAGCTAAATAGCTATGTGTGATGCGGTGCGACGCATGAGCGATCCTCGCTCGGTGGCAAGGAATATCGCTGTAGTAATAACGATAGTACTGCCCGATCAAGACAGGCAGCTCTGTACTTCCCAACCCTTGCGGATTCGCAACCATCAAGACTTCCCACCTCTTTTCGCTTCGACACATGTCCAACTACGACGCCGAACAATGCTCTTTTCCAACGACAACAACAACAACCATCCTTCCACAACGTCCATCTGAAGCAATCAGTCAAAGCGAAAGAAATAAAACGTGACAATCGTGCCGCCCATAAGTGATAGGAATAACAATGCCGGAAGTAACGAGGTGGATCGACAACCGCCCACAGACAAGAAGCCCAGCAGGAGCGATGCGAGCGGAAATCGACAGATGCTTTTACATCGCTGCAAAGAAGGAGCGAGTGGGAACCGTGCCGCCCGCAAAGGGCTAAAGACCCCGTTGAAAAAGATATGTAGCAGGTGGTTTTAGGAATGATACGCTGGTTTATGGTGTGCGTTGCCGCAGGATGGGTAGGAATCAACTAGGGAAAGTACTGGGAAAAGAAAGTCCTGATGAGGACTGCATTGGTCAAGAGGACGAATGAATCACCGGCGACGGCGGTAGCTATTACTATACACCAGAGTCAACAAATGCGTTTGTCATTAAAGATCAACAGCGGTGCTTACCCGTGTATATCGACTGGGCTGGGACACTTCTTCGTTTGCTGAGACCCATCCGCACGTTTGTAGACCAATCTCTTTGACCTAAAGTCATCCATGTCATCATAGATGTCCTCGATCTCACCCGTGTCCGATTCGATCATAGGACGGTCTCGTCCAAGATTGACCATATCTGGACGCATGCCATTATGCACGGGCTGATTCGTGTGCGAGGTATCAAAGACGGTACCAAAGTCGCGCTTAGTATTGCGCCCAGAAAGGGGAGTGTGCGTGGGAGTAGATATGGGATTACCAGAATGTATGATCGACGAGTAAGGATCATAGAAACCACTTGTGTATGGCGGGGAGGGCATGATAGGTCTTGTCATCATGCTGCTTGGAGACTTGAGATCATACTTCGGCTCGAGGGTCCCAGGTTTCGTAAAGCCATCAGTCCGAAGGGGAGGTAGCTGAGGCAGGCCATGACTGGTGGAATCGATGGGTGTCGTCGTCCGTGAGGAGCCAGCCTGTGGTTGTGAAGAGTAATACGACGGCTGAAGAGCAGAGTTATTCTGTACATAACTGCTCAGGGGTTGTGACATGCCCAACGAGTGGGTTTGAGGGGCAGATATCATTGCAGCAACACGTCGGTGCTCAAGGATGGGTTGGTAATCTAGATGATCGGCAAAGACTTGAGGCTGGACATAATTGTATTGATTGGTGTAGGTCGGTGTCTGCTGCGGCTGTTGCTGTTGCGGTTGGTGGAAGCCATAACTCTGTGGAGCGGACATCTGTCGCGAGTGGATGCTGGGAGGATACTGGTAGCTGTTGCTATTCTGGGCGTAGTTCTGCGATGATTGATGCTGCTGCAGTTGAGGAGGTGGAAAGGTAGGCGTTGAGACCGAACCTCCAAAGCTGAGGTGTGGGCCGTAGGAGTTGGCCGACTGGATCGGAGGAGGTGGAGGAGGGGGCTGATAGCTTGCGGGTGTGTAGCTACTACCCGGTTGCTGAAAGTAATCTTGCGCAGATGATCGCCGGCCGGCGCTGTACGGGGTGTGGGCATCGATGCTGCCATTGCTGATGGAGCGTGGTCTGTCCGGTGCCTGATGAGGAGTACCATATCGATCGGAGCGAGGGTAATGTTCGTCCTCATATTCACCCTGATAGCCCTCCGTGGGCTTTTCTCTCCGTCTCATCCGAACATCACGACGAATGCGGACTCGACATCCTTGCTCAGCGACGGTCCGGCTCAGCGGTGTGCTCTCCGAAAGGCCGGGAAACTTCTTCGCACTGAAGACGGCAAAGGGCTTCGACTTGACTTCCAGACGGAAGTGCACGTGGGCTTGAGGCGCCATTGGGTTGCTGCTCAATAGCTTGTCCCGCTCCGGGGGGCTTCCCTCTGGTGGCTCCGCGTCTGCGTCCTTGCTCTCCTTGAGTTCTTCGAAGAGGCTGAAGCTCAGTCGGTACAGTCCTTCATGACGTACGGACAGATCGGGGAAGATGAAGTATCCGGCCGGCGTGGGTCGATCGAGGTATGCCATGCCAGCGACCGGCGACCCTGTGAGGACCGGGAAGGTTGGTGCTGCAGCCGGCATCCGGCCCTTGGCCATGGGACGGGCATTCTCCAGTGTAGTGAAGAGGAAGAAGTTGGCATTGTGGGAAAAGGTGATGTCAGTTTTCGCCCCGCCCTCTCCCTCAAAGATTTTCAACTCGACCACTGGAGGCGGATCGACCGGGCGTCGGTCTGCGGAAGCTGTACACCTGTCAGCACCCATTCGGAGCCATGTAGGAGCGACGAGGTGGTGATACATTTGGCACCGGATCCGCAAGCCCTCGCCCGTTCAGGCTGCTGGATCACCTTCAATTCGTAGGTCAAATGACGGCCGTCTGCAGTCGTCCGGCTGATCGAGTTTTCCGTCTCATTGGATACCTCGATCACGGTCGAGGACATGATTGCGGTTGTCTTGGCGCTCACGCCTGAAGATTGTCGTTCCCAATGGATTCACTGTCGCATACGGGGTGGTATTTCTTTGTGCCTAGAGAAGCTACAGCGACCGGAGGAGTCGCAGCGTAGGGAGCGAGGAGCGAGGAGCGAGATGACCGCGGCGACTGGGTAGAGGTCAGCACTGCGGCGATTGGAATTGCTGACGGGTGAGACGCAGCCTCTCCTGGGTCGCTTGACGGGCGACCCGAGAGAAAAGGTGACAGAGGGACCCTGCTTACGTTGGAAATTCCAGGCGAAGGCTGCAGCGAGATGCAGCCCCCGCACGGTGCAACAGAGAGAAAGTCGCGCGAAACACAGGCGAAGCGTTGAACGTGACTCCAGCGGTGGATTCGCGGTCGAGGATCTCGTGGGAGCGTTGGCTGTGGGCTACGGGCGGTGGGCGCTGGTGACGACTCGGCGGCCTTTTTCCTCTATCCGCGAACCTTAATGGAAGAGGGGTTTCGATGACAGCCAGGTGAGGGTGAGGGAGAGGATGACCTCTACAAGTCGGCCATGGCGAGGGAGATGAAGTCAGCGTGTCTTCTCGCGAGACACAGCGAGGGGGTGGAAGATGAAGAGGAGAGAGAGAGAAATGAGAATGGAGTTGGGGGGCAGCTGAAGAGCGATCAGCATTGGTTAGGGTGCCAATCGTTGCAGGTGCGTCGAGGAAAGGAAGTCGCGACCTGAGCCCCCCTCTGCCAATCAGCGAGGGGCGGAGAAAGCAAAAGCAGCAGTGTGGGCAGCAGCGACGGCGCCATTGACGAGTCGGTCAATTGGGACAGTCGAAGGCAGGGGGGCCGGCAACGGAGTTGGCCCGAGGCTCTTAGAGCGCACTGGCACGGGGTTTAGTCTCTCAGAGTGACCTGGACCCTTTCCGCATCCAAGCCGCGACCAACGTCAGAGAGGGTAGCCAGGATGAGGCTTATCGGGCCAGCCTCACCCGCGCCTTGGACCGCCAATGACCAACCCCAGTGGACCCGCCCATGCCACGGCCGACCCGAAGGGAGGGAAGGCCAATGGGAGGGTGCCCCCCGTCGGTAGCGCACAAGCCACCAGCCGGGGGGGTGTGGGTGCGCTCCACATGTTTGACAAATGGACAATGGACAAAGCGAAGGCGAAGGGGAAACATGGGTGAGATGCGGACTCACAGATGGTGGTACGGTCAACAAGCGGATTCGCAATGATTGTCCATGTAGATGGACCGATGCCAGTGATGACCCGGAAGGGGAGACTGACCGGGCAATCGGTCTGCCTCCACTGCGCCCATCACACGGGATGCCGATCTCGCTCCGACTGGAAGTGAACGATGGTCATTCACATCGCAAGAGAACAGAGAAAGTGAAGACAAAGGAAAAGTCCAAAGACCAGACAAAGGGCAAGGGCAAGGGCATGCGCGAGGGCAAGCGCGAGTGATGCCACAATTTGGGGATCCGGAATGCATCCGTAGTCAGCGGTGTCAGTCTCTGGATCTCTCAGCGAGGCAGTCGTGTCGCTCGCAAATTGGTGGTGAAGGAGGGAGGACTCCTCGTTCGGAGAATGATCATGATGTCGCTGAGTTGGCTGGCACAATAACATCCATGTTCCCTTCAATCATCAATCAACAATGGACTCGAAAGACTCGAAAGACTCGAAACATCTGCTGGTGACAAGCTACACCTGTCCTCTGCACCTGCCCGCTGCCCCCATCCCTCCCATTCGGTCGGCAGCGATGCCAACACGCCCGCAAACCTTATTGCCAGCATTGGTACATCTTCCCATCCGCGAGAGGAGCGTGTCATGAATGATGCATCGTCTCGCACCACTCAATCTCCCATCCTCAAGCCGCCTCCTGCAGCACTCGACGCCGTTGAGCGTTGTGCGTGCATGAGCATGGGTCTGGGTCTGCAGGAAGCCTGCGTGATTTGGGAAGGGCCCGAGCTGCCTGGCTCCGATGATCGCGCTCGTCGCACCGACCTGCCCCTCTGCCATGGAGGGCACGTTGGGGGCCAGATAAGTGGTGGATACATGTACCTTAATTCTACCTTAACCTGTCCTGTGGCCCCTCTTGCACCAAGCATCTCTCCTATCTCCCCGATTCTCCATCTCACTGATACCTCATTGTTATTCACAATCGGCCAAGACATGCAGCCAGGTGAATTTTCAAACTATTGATCCGTCGATCATCTTATCATTGGACGGAACTCACGCCCGTCATCATTGTTACACCTGAATGGGGAATCCGAACGATAAGAGACACCATCTTCGCCGAGCTAAAACAACAACGCTGCCACCCTCCCACATGAAGAACACCACTCTGGACAGCATTCACACACCACTGCTCTTATTCGGCCCCACCACCTCTGCTCTCGTCTCCTCATTCTCCCAAAACGCCGTCTTCGTATCCTTCCCCTTGATCAAGCCCGCCAGGTCAAACGGATCCAGCGCCGAAGCCCACCACGGCCTCGCATCCACCCATCCCGGTCCCTCCACCTCCGTCCCTCCATCTCGCGCCAGATACACCTTGCTGCTGCTCGGGAGGTATCTGGCCGGGTGCCAAACATTCAGCATGATGCTGTTGACAAGCATCAATCCCGCATCCAAGACGTAGAAGAACGCTTCGTGTTTCTGCAAGTAACCCGTATACCCTTGCCAGACTTCGATGCACCGGTAGATATTTCTGATCAGGATGAGCGCTGAGCTGGCATACAGCAAGGTGACGACCGTGGGCAGCTTAGCAGTCATCATCTTCGCTTTAACCAGGCGCATGTGAAAGATGACCGCCAAGCTAATGAACACTGCGAACAGGACGATCTGCAGCAGCAGCGACGCCCGGATCAATCCATTGCCAATGTTCTTTTGCTCCTGGCTGTTGGGGGAAATTGGCTATCTTCGCCGCCCCGTTGCCCGTCAGGGCTTCGACAACACCGTCCAGACCGACAAAGGTGCTGATCACACGGCCGGGATGGATCATCGAGAGGTAAGGGACGTAGTAGAGGGTGCGGCCGAGGAGCATGTAGTTCGTGAGGGAGTAGACCGGTCTGGGGTTAGTCGTCAGTCGGTAGGTGCTTTTCTTGACATTTCTTTCAAGAGAGAAGGGATGAAGAGATAGGCCGACGTACGGAGCCGCGAGCAGCAAGACTTGAGCCGCTATGAAGATTCCCAGATTTTTTTCATTGCGTACAGAAATCTCTCGCATGATGAAGCCAGCAATATACAGAATCCCACCCCATGGCAGCGGACCTGTGATCTTCCAGCATTTGTATCTCCTACAGAGAGCAACAACATCAGTCATTTATGAAACTTTCTTCCTCACCATGAAAACGACAGTAGGGTGGGAATGTAAACAGGGCGCCTCTACCAGATCTGAAAGACATGAACGCTCGCCGACAGCGCAAACAAAACACAGAAGACGATGGGCGCCGCCTTGCTTGGGTCATGCGCGTAGACTGTCAAATCATTGTAAGTATTTCGAATCATAAAGATAGCAATAACGACAGAGAGACATTACGATCAACGAGCACAACCAACCCCATCTCCAAAAAGCATAACAAATACCTATCTCATTGCCGCGAATACAATGAAGTGCCTTGATCCACAGACACAAGACACACCGAAAACCTCCCACATAAAGTAAATCTCCTCCACCATGGAGACCCTCAGCTTCTTAAACCAAGACATACAAATAACCCTTCCCATCACAAACAGCCCTACCCCATCAGCCCCATCCCCAGCCCCAGCAAGGCGTCCCCATCTCACCTCCCCCCCAAAACAAACGGCCATCACGATCCCATCCCCCGCCAGGCACATTCTCGCTAGACCGCGCTCCCTGATTCGCTACACGGCACGCGGGGTTTTTCTGAGACGGGGGGGACCAATGATACTGGCGCGGTGGAAGGGGGGCTGCTGGATTCTTTTGATGGTGATGCGTCGCGTGCGAGGTGGTGGCTAGTTTGGGGTTAGGGTTTCGTTGCGTTGCGTTGCGTTGAGTACTGTAGGCGGTGATGGTGACAAGGCTGAAGGGGATGGATGGACGGATGGTCTTCAGCTGACGTATGGCAACCGAAGGGTTCTTTCTGCCACGCAATACGGGGCCCGATGTTCAAATGGCTGTCTTCGGACTGGGAGGAGACTACATAGGTGTTCGTATCGGTTTGGAGTGTGCTTCGTCACGTCACAGCAGATGAAAGCTCAAGACGGTAAGTGTCTCGGTGATCAACGAATAATCTCGATACTTCGCCAGGCGTGGCACTATTACAATCCTCTATCGAATAATCCTGCATGAAGAAGAGAATAAAACAAGAGAGAAATAGAATGGACCAGTAGCGGCCCAAGCCAAGGAACGGACGCGCTCGCATGCGAGGCATAATCAATCGCCGACAATTTATACAGGACACCCCAAACTGACCCGCCCATTACCACCCATTACTGCCTTACCCAAACCATACTGAAAAATAATACCGTATACGCCTCCAACACCTACGCTGCGTTGGGATAGTTGTCATAGCTCATCATCACTCCCCCTTTAATTTACACCGCCTCAACCTCACGATCCTGGAAGCGCTCACGGGCGTATTGAGCCGCATGATAAGCGACATAAAATACCCTTGGTGCGCGATCCTTGAGCATCGCTACGAGGACGAGGACTAACAGAGGGATCTGGATGGTGGTCAGCAGAGGAAGAGGGAGCAGAGGAAGATGATGGAGTCTACGTACCCAAATGAAAAACAAATTCCGATCACTCTTTAATTTCTTCACTTTCATGGCGTGAGCAGCTCTGAGTTGCTCTCGTTGCTGCTTCGTCAGGTTGCAACTGCCAAGGTTGACAGTTTCCATGATGGAAATAGAGCTCTCTTCATGGTCGAGTCTGCCTTCGTTCTTCAAGTCCATGAAGGCATCTCCAGCGGTACGTAAGATAGCCGCCCTTTTGTCACTCATGTCCCGTTGGGCGTTATTCGGGAAGATCTCTTCATATGCTGGAGGTGACGGGGCTGCTCCTGAAAACAGCTCCCACCAGCGATAGTCAACCTCTTTAGCCAGCTTAGAGCTACCATTGGATGTGTCATGTCGTGAGTTCCGTTGAGGAACTAATGAGCTAATCCGCCTGACCACCGGATATGTTTGGTAGTCGGGGATGGTAGGTATTTGTAGAGCAGGTAGAGTTCTATGTACACTTTGCTGAATTTGCTGGAATTGTGCTGAAAAATGGTCCTTCCAAGCGGATATTGCAGCATTGGGGGTGACGTTGTCCCGAGATTCTTGGTCGAGGTACTCCGGTCCAGTGACCATGCTGTTACGCCTGGAACGAGAAAAGATCTGAGCAGGCGTCATAGATTGACTCTGGTAGGCTCCTGCAAACGCTTCGTCACTTAGATCTCCGGCTCCAAAGCCGTTCGTGAGAGTATTGGATGAAACCCTTGCGTGAGTTCCATGAGAAGACTTTGAAGACATCACGCTGTTCGCTCGGCTCAAGTGTGAAGCCGGAGTCGCTACAGCACTCCTAGCCCGAGTATGGTAATCAAGTGTGATACACGCATCACGAATTTGGTGCGATGTCGTCATGTCAGCGGGGGTGAACCCATTCAGACTCCGCAGGGTTGGATCGGCTCCAGCAGATCGTAATTTGCGTATGATTTGTTGGTGGCCACGGAGAGAGGCCAGGTGCATTGGCGACAATCCGTTGTTGTCTCGGATATCTGGGTTGGCTCCTCGTGCGAGTAACCCTGCAGTCAGGCGGTAGTAACCAAGTGAAGCACTAAAGTGCAGCATGCTTTGTCCATTATTTCCTTGAGCATTGAAGCTTGCTTGAAAAGGACTGTCATCCAGATCCACAGCATTCAGACAGCTAAGCATCGCCGTCTCCAGATCCATCACTGTAGCCATTACCGAGTTAGAACCAGGTGCATATCGTTCTTGGTTACCCCCCTGGCTTGAGGTCCCCGTGCGTGGCTCGAGGAGACGGAGGATGTTTCGCGCGGAGTCAGTTCGATTTGTGGCACTTCCGCCCCATTTCCGATCGACAACAGTCAATGCAAGATCAATCAGCCTTTGATCATCATCATCAATATACCTGAAGGTTGCCGGAGGATCTGGTGGGGGGACCACACCATGCGAGCCGTTCTGTCTGAGAGTGACAAAAACAATGCCAGTTTGTAATGCTGGAGGTACTACGCAACTTATTGCAGCATCACCCCAGCAAGTTATTGAGGTTGCCGGTGCATCCCCGAACATGACTTCCAAGCCCTGACGTAAACCGCGTCCTAAGCAGGTGACCTCAAGGCCTCCGGATTTCGAGCCTTCTGTAGGTGTAACCCTGTGGATTACGGGAGGCGCTTGGGTTTGGGCCATCCCATTAGCAGAATGAAGGGGATTCAGACCGTTGTTCTGTGGCAATCCTTGGGTTTGGGCCATCCCATTAGTAGAATGAAGGGGATTCAGACCGTTGCTCTGTGGCAATCCTTGGGTTTGGACCCTCCCATTAGCAGGAGGTAGGGGATTCAGACCGTTGCTCTGGGGTCCAGATGTGGGACTTGGCGAGCTGGATTGTGACAAAGTACCGGGAGAAGAGGACACGCTCTGTGAACCTTGCAGGTTTTCCATATCTAGATTTGCTGGTGTTTCTGGGTTTGTACCTTGCTGAGAAGGCATTGTTGTCATAACCAAGCCGCTGGATATCCTTCCAGAACAGTTAGCTTTCCTCCTCTTGGACTGTTGGCCCGGGAACGCGGATTGAGAATTCTGACGGGAGAGGGTCTTGGATGTCAAAGTAGCTGATGTAGTATGTGATGGATTCTGCGGTATGGCAAATGGGCTTATCTGCTGGTATTGGAGATGCTGCTGGTATTGAAGTTGTTGTATTCCTTGGAGGTCTGTTGTTGAAAAAGCATTTCGAGGTAATGCCGATCTTGGGTTCCTAACAGGTAGTTGCGAACTTAGTCCGGCACCATGAACTACAACCCCAGGTGGGAAGGCGCCACCCTGAGGATACGTTGGCCCAGGAGCCGGGTGAGTCTTGTGGTCATCCGTTATGATTATTGAATTCGTAATTTCTTGCGCAACTACGTTATCTTGGTGGTCTCGTAGAGTAAAAATGACCCTGGGAACACAAATTAGCCAGATGCTCAGTGGATGGAGGAAATTATGTACGCACTGAAAGCCAAGCTTTTCGTCCTGGTGTCTACAATAACATGCAATCCGCATGGGGAGGTCCACCTCTAGTGTGTTCTCTTGGATCACTGTTTCACCAATGTTGCCATTGCTGCGAGTGCTGTCCCCAATTCCGGGTAAAGTCAGGCGTTGTAACTCTCTGACCTCTGGGCTGTTGAATACGATGATTCGTTTAG
>JAABUH010002910.1_pt1 | contig 15633 bp, 19 predicted proteins | sample 5559121 | NCBI WGS metagenome assembly JAABUH01 (sample SAMN10711871, study PRJNA513364) | rock metagenome | isolation source: Antarctica rocks | place: Antarctica: Victoria Land, Battleship Promontory nord | collected 2015-12-28
GACGACCATGATAGACGATATCGTAATACAATATGGGCATGATAATGCTACGGATGCTTGTTGGGCAGACATCATTCCGTCGGTACACGGTGCGGGTATGTCGAATTCGCCAATCTGCTTGCTTCTAACTTCATCGCATGATTCAACAGCTTATCGTCACAAACTTTACAATGGTACAGGGAGATGGAGGAGGATGATGATGCTGCGAGTACCTCGATATCGATCATAACAGGTCGTCGCGCCTCTTCGCGGCCAAACAGAAGAGAGGGACCGAAGACAGGGGTCGGAGGTGGATTGGTGAGCAGTATGAAGCGAGACATGAGAAAACAGCGAAGAGCGGATAGGAGCCCGAGGCTGAAGGCGCTATGTGAGTGCAATGGGAGATAGATGGGTCGAAATAGTTGACTGAGAGGTGCAGTGGTGATGGCTGGAGGACTGTTTGTCGTGCTCACCGGCATCTGCATCGTAAGGCTTTATGGTCGATTTCGATATGTCGGAGGATGGCGGAGGGCAACATCTCTGGTGGAATGCTGAGCGTGGAGGTCAAGTTATCCCGTCGAGATGGCTACTACGGGCTGTACCGACGACGGGTAAGTGGATCGCGGAGAAGCCATACTTTCTTTCGTACTGACTTGGCAACACGATTAAAGGTCGCAAATCAGCGGTGTGGAGTAGAATCCACTGGAACCGAACCAAAGAGAAAAACGACGATGCTCGTCCTCGCTAGCTCCATACGATACTTGCTCTCCGAAGTCAATCGTAGCCATGACGTAATGATGACGACCATACCGTGACCAGCAGCGGTGATCATCGATATCAACATACATCGCACAAGGTCTGCTCCCACTAGGGGTCATCACCTCACGAAACGAAAAGTTCGAGGCTTGGAGGGTTCCACTCGGAGCTTCTGTAGGTACGCGATTTCGCCTCGTCTCCTCAGGACTTGCATTCTTGCTCTTCAACACCCTGTTGCCCCATGAAGCCATCAAGTCAAATGGACTATTTAACACTCCCCGTATTCCCTTCTTGGGTGCCAGCTGAATGGAGCAAGGGCCAAATCCGATCCTCGAATGACTGGTGATCCCGAGACCAATCGTACGGTCCGCTCTGCAGGTCTGCTTCATTCGGTATCGCTTGGGACTTGATATCCAATATCTTCGCAGGATTTCCCAGCTTCAACCTTATTGGCTTGACGCTGGTGCTAAGGAGCCATCCCTGTCTGTAGCTCACTCACTGTAAAGGTCGTCAATGCCGCATGCGAAGGACACCGTAGATTGTACATCAAGGTGGACTCCCACCCTCTTCCCTTCGCTTAATCACATCCACCTGTCCACCACCCATCAGCCCTGATCCAACACCTCGTCCTCGTCCAATCGCTGAGGAAAGACTCACATAATTCCCTGGGAACCAACCCAGCCTCCCATCCCTCGTCCGTCCCCTCCACCATCCCCTCTCCTCCCCTTCCTTCCCCGCACCTCCGTCCCGCATCTCCAACACCGCGACAATCTCATCCCTTCCCAGTCCCAGTTCCCAGTCCTCGCCCGCCCGAAACTCCCATCGTGCTCGAGCAAACGTCAATTTGCTCGGATCGATCACGCCGTCCGCACCTCCCATCCCCATTCCCACCTGCTGCTGCGTACTCGCTATCAACAGTCTCACCAACCTCGACATCAACCATGGCAGTCCCACCGCGGAGAGTAGGAAGAGGACCAGCGGTTTCGTACTCGGCCTCGCCACATCCGAGCCAGCAGCGGTCGACCACTCATTCGCCCAAACGTTGGTATTGACCTTCCGACCACGTAACCAAGCGAGTAGCCGTCGTCCGAGTCGGAGGATCGAGAACACGCCTAGTACTTGACCGAGGTAGGTTTTGAGGGAGCCGAGTTGGTCGGCGACGCCTACCATCGCGAAGAATGAGGAGTGGGTGGCCATGTAAGTCGATTCGACGAGTTGGGCGAGGGATGTGAATGCGGTCACGAGGGATTCGAGGACGGCGAAGGCTGGGGCGGTGGTGGCTTGTAACGAGGAGGTGAGGGTGGGGTAGCCCTGTAGTGTCCCGGATAAGCCTTCAAAGAGAAATAGAGAGAGATAGAGAGAGATAGAGAGAGATAGAGAGAGATCCAGAGAGAAGGCGAGACCCACCTCGCCTGGCCCACCCATTCCACCAACACCATACCCGCCCATGCCCATCCCCATGCCCATTCCGCCATAACCGCCACCCATCCGGTTGAACGGAGACGAGTACCCTCCCATACCGCCCATCCCGCCCATACCGCCCATCCCGCTGTAAGGTGTCATACCGTAGGACGAAGCGCCATAGCGTGACCCGTATGTCGAGGGCTGTAACGCGCTGGATCCATAACCTGACACATCGTCAGCAGCTGAGCCAGGGAAAGCCCCTGCCTCCCAGGATGTAAGTGGAGGGTGAGCTACGTACCAGACGTCGCGATAGTCCCATCTAGCCCCGCAGGTCTTTCAGGTAATTTCGGGGCGGTACCAGTCCCCGAAGTGCTCGCGACGGCGTTATCGAACGCAGACGCGGTCATCTTTGAGGAAGAGGCGGTGGCGTTTGCGTTGCCGTTTCCGTTGGAGGTGGTAGTCTCCCATGGTTTGAGTCGGGGTGGGAGGGAGGCCATGGCGGTGGTACGTTGGGCTTCACACCGTTTCGCCGTGTTTGAGAGGGAATGGGAAACTGTGGAATGAAAAAAAAAGCCGTTGATCGGGTTCAGAGTTGTGTGTTGTACCCGGTTGTTCGGTCGAGGAGGTAAAGAATGTCGGCGGGCAGAAAAGCTTTCCTTTCCAAAACTGCATAGCTCTCATCGAACGAAAAAAATCCCTCATACTCAGGGCCAGCAAGATGGCGTATCGCCCACTGCCATCCGAGCCCCCAAAGATGAATTTCATCCGCGACCCCTCTCTCCGTGTTCGCCACGCCGTCCGAGGTCAGTGGCCTGTCTCACTCCATCATCAAAAAATCACACCTCGTTGAGCTGAGGTGGGACTGCGCTGTGCTGGCTTCAGATAACAAAGTGACCCTCCTCCAACGACTGCAGCACAAGACTGACCTCCGAAACACCGACCGGAACCGGCTGACTTCCCTCGCCTGGGCAGCTATCGAAGGCTCGCTCGAGGTGTTTGAATGGCTGCTTTTAGATTATGGGCATGATGACCAAGAGTTATCCCGGGTACGTCCGATCGCCTGACTTCCCTCATCAACCCCCTGTTCAGACAATGGACCCTTCCGAACATTTTGCATTTCAGTCATGGAAGCTGATGGGATGGCCAGGACAGCGCGAACGACACCATCCTCCACCTCCTCGCCTCCACCCGCTCCTCCCCTTCACACGCCCCCTCCATACCCCACGCCCCGACCTTCCGCTCCACCAAACCGCTCTCCGTCCAGATCGATACCACACTCCGCATGGCCTCCCTATACCACTCCCTCTTCCCTTTCCTCCTCCCCTTCTCAAACACCTCCGGCAAATCCGCACTCCACCTCTCCTCCCAATCGGGCAACACCGCATTTCTCTCTCTCCTCCTCGACCTCGGCGCAGACCCCGATTCCACCGACCTACAGGGAAACACCCCGCTGCACTATGCGTCAGCTTGGGGACATTTGGATGTGGTGCGGGTGCTTTTGGAGAGGGGGGCTGGGGTTGGGGTGAGGAACGCAGAGGGGTGGACGGCGGGGGAGTATGCTTATTCCGGGAAAGTGGGCGTGGGGATGCAAGCTATTGCGAGGGAGGTGCTTGAGACGAGAAGAAGGAGAAGAGAGGGGAGGGAGAGTGGGAGTGGGAAGCGGAGGGAGGATGGAGGGCGGTTGAGGTCAGGGAGTGTGAGCACTGATGCGAGTCTCGGTTCTGGCTCTGCGTCGGCACATCCGAACCCATCGATACAGTTCCCTTTCCCCGAAGTGGGTGCTGGGGCGAGGTCAGCGCCGTCATCAAGACGCCCGTCGGAAGGACATGTCTCCCCGCCGCCTCTCCCTACTTGGACATATACGTCCCCATCCATCCGACCTGCCCGATTCACACATTCCTCTTCGTCATCATCACCTTCCGCTTCGCAACGATCAGCATCATCGCAGAACCTCCCGCCGATCGTGACCACGTACACCTCCCCTCCGACTCGACCCGCCCAACTCGCTCATTCGTCGTCCTCCTCATCATCGCCCTCAGTATCGCAACCGCAACAACCACCATCACCATACCCACCCCCGCAACTGCCGCAAACAGGGATCAAGTTCGGAACTCGTACCCAGTCACCGCAACCGTACCACTCCCCATCCCTCCACTCGGACTCCTCAAGCAATCTTCGACGTCCAGAGATGTCTTCCCGGAACTCACCGCGGTCGAATGGGATGGGGCTGGAGACCGCTCCCGGACCACCTACACTGGTCGCTGGACCACCCAGCTTTCCCCCCGGACCACCTACCATCGCTCCTGGCCCACCCACGCTCGGAGCCTACTTACCAACAACCCGTACACTGTCAGCTATCATCACGAGCACTCCCCCACTCCCCGCTCCGCCTGCGGGTGGACCCATCTCGATGCGCCGGGCCAACTCTGCGCAGACTACTTCGAGTGCTGGGAGTGGAGTTGGGATGGATCGCGTTCCGAGCGGGACTAGTGGGAGGGGGACGCCAATCTAGGGATCATGCATTATACGTGGACCTTCCTCCACTCGATGCGTTGCGTCTACATCTTCCGCACATTGAGCGGGTGGATGCCAACCTATTGATTACGCATGACATCCTCAACTCCTCTTGATATCCGCAAGCACATCTTCCTCGACGACGCCTTTCTAGTTGATACATGAATCAAGTCTGCATCGTGTATAGCTTTGACACCTTGGTTTGGTAAATCGTGTCTCTGTGACCTCCTCATTCCTGTGGTCGCGAGACCACCCTGACCGTCTCCCCATCCTCGCTCTCAATCACCGTGTGAGTCCCCTCCTGCCAAGACTCTCCCCGACGCTGCATCCTCGGCGTCTCCCGATCCTGGTCATGTCCCACTGCCACGCCCAGACCGCCTCTTTTCGTATGAGGCGGGGTCGACGGCCTTGAATTGGCCCGACTTGGCGTCGACGGATTCGAGAGGATCCCCTCGTTCTTTCGTTTCCCATTTGCCTCTGCCCCTTCCGGACCTTCGAGATGAAACCTTATGGTCGGTCCAGGATCAGACGATGTACGAGCCTCCGAAACGTCCCGCTCCGCTTGCTCGCGGAGGGCGTCTGACCCGAATGGTAACGGAGCTGGAAGACGGGAGACCCGGTCCTCCCCGGTGAGACCGGTTTGTGAGCGGGTGGAAGCTAGCGTGAGGGATCGAGCGTGGCTGAAGCCTTTGCCGATGGGGATGGTGACTCCATGCACGATGACGGAGGTGAGGACGAGGAAGTAGTTGATCGGGATGATGACTCTGAAGGATCATCTTAGTCGAGATACACAAGGAACTGGAAGAGGATAGCTCACCTGCGTAGACGTCCACGGGAACCATCATCCGGTAGCTGTTCTAGCGCGACCTGAGTATAAAAGATCGCTCCAACGCCTGAGATGGGATCAGCTGATGCGATTTTGAGGGCGACAGGGCATCATACCGATGGGGCCAAAGAAGCCCGCGAAAGTTGCTTCCCGCCAGGTCGGCAATGCCGGGATGAAGCGGGACTACACATATCAGTAATCGCGCCTGTCCGGTCTGACAGTGCTTACTAGTGCCAAAACCCAAGGCAGTCGTCGGACTAGCATCACCAAGATCCCGAGCACGACCAGCCTCCAAGCATCGATGGTCTCAAAATTCCCGAATTGACCCCAGGGAAGGACCGCTCCGATGTAGAGGAAGATGCCCTATCGTCGGGTCAGCGCCTGCGTCGCACGAGGCGTTGAAAAACCACTCACCGTGTTGAGCAGCTGATCGATCACATCCTGGAAAGCATGATCTTCCGTCTGGACGCGAAACCAGTCATCCCAGGTGAATGCGTTGCCGACGATGAAACAGCAGAGGATGTCGTCGGATCCCAAGATACCGACAACCCCGAGGGTGAAGAACGTCAAGGCGATACCGAAGGAGAGGAAGGATTCGTGGTCTATGAGCCTGTGTGCGAATGTCAACTCTCACTCTGGATATTGTAAATGTATAGACATACTGGCGCTCTTCAGCGAAGCGCAAAACCTTCCGCGCGACGTAGCCAATGATAACCCCGAGGATGCAGGCTAGCAGGACCTCATAGAGCACGACATTGTAGAACCTGGACCCAAGGGGTCAGCAACGACCAACGATGGATGCGTAGGCTAAATTCACCACTCTAGCACAGCTCCGCCGATCGAATGCCTTGGATGACTCGGTTGATTAATCAGGATGAGGTACACTCCCATATATAGGAACGGGTATCCGAGCCCGTCGTTTGCTCCTGATTCGGCGAGGACGATATTCCGAACATGTAGGGGGACGTGTTTCTCAGCAAACCGACCTGGCCATCTTGTTAGCTCGTCATCGTTGGAGTGAGATGGATCTCACCTTTGCAGATCGAGCTGGCCAGGACCGGGTCGGTAGGAGTGACGCACGCGCCAATGACCAGGCATTCGAGGTAGGTGAGACCGGGCACGAGGCCCCAGATAAGAAGACTCGTGACGAACCACGCGCAGAGCATGACCGGTCCAAGGAGCGTCACCAAGCTCAGCCATTCCCGCCGCAGATAAGCTTTCGGAAGGGCAATCCCAGTGAATAGGACCTGTATACCGATGATCATGCGAGTGATCTGGTAGGTGAGGTAATTGAGATCGTCGGTCCAGTAGATCGGGTTGAACCAGTCGAGTGCGATCGGGCCGAAAATGATGCCTGCGAGTAAAACGACCAGGGCTTCGGCTGAAGACGAACATCAATGGTGTGCATGGGCGGGAGCAAGGGATAGACGGACACATGAAGAGCTTCTCCTTGACGAGATAGGAGACCAGGCCGAAGCTGCAGACATAGCCGCCTGCGACCGCCAACGCCTTGGACGTCTGGGTGATATCGAGAGACACCATGATGCGTAGGAGGAAGGAATGTCCGGGTGGACTGAAGCCTATATTATTCGATGGGTAAGGTGGAGGGGCAAGTGGACATGGGAGAGAGGAAGTAGAATATGTTGAGATTCGCGGATCGGTACATGGGTGAAGGGGGTGGAAGATACGGGGAAAGATAGCTGAAAGGGAAGTCAGGCGACGAAACGAGGTGCTCGGAAGCTTTTGATTCGATCGGACCGGTCGAGTAGAGTAGAAGAGATTATCAGTCACTACTGCTTTGATGACAACAGAAAAGTTCTAGGGTGAAGGAGTGAATGAGGTTTTATGGCTTTGATCGCTGATCTCTTGGCACCTATTGGTTTATAAAACCCTCCCAGCTATCATTTGCTTCCGTCCACAAAAGCCGAGGGCCACCGCTGCGCTCAACCTGTATCGTATGCAATCCGCGACTCCACCTTGCTCGTCATCTCTTCCAAGCCAACCTCGACATCATGGACGACGCCAAGCTCCTCACCGAGGTCTTGGCCACCGTCAAGGTTCAGACGGTGCAGCTCAAACGATGTCTCGAGCAAGACCAAATCATGGAAGCTCTCAAAGCGACGTCCTCCATGCTCGCCGAACTCCGCACTTCCAGTCTCAGCCCGAAACAGTACTACGAACTGTACATGTCGGTATTCGATAGTCTCCGCCATCTCAGTAATTATCTGTACGAGGCGCATACCGAGGGGAAACACCACTTGGCGGATCTTTATGAGCTCGTTCAGTGAGTCCAGTGCCTCGAGATGGGTTGAGGCGGAGCTGATAGTCTCACGTAGGTATGCGGGTAACATCGTGCCGAGGTTATATTTGATGATCACGGTGGGCTCGGTGTATATGTCAGCGCCGGATGCACCGGTCAAGGAGATTATGAAGGATATGCTGGAGATGTCGAGGGGTGTACAACATCCTACGAGGGGGTTGTTCCTGCGACACTACCTCTCGGGGCAGACGAGGGACTTTCTCCCTGTCGGTACCAGCGATGGGTGAGTCATACCTCATCTTCCTGAGGGAGTACATCGAGCTGAGTCTGGTAGCCCCGGTGGGAACCTGCAAGATTCCATCGGCTTCGTGCTCACCAACTTCATCGAAATGAACAAGCTCTGGGTCCGACTCCAACATCAAGGCCACTCCCGAGAACGTGACAAGCGGGAACTCGAGCGAAAAGACCTCCGCATCCTCGTCGGGACCAACCTCGTCCGACTATCCCAACTCGAAGGGACCGACCTCGACATGTATCGACGGACCATCCTCCCCTCCATCCTCGAGCAAGTCGTCAACTGCAAAGACGTCATCGCGCAGGAATACCTCATGGAAGTAGTCATCCAAGTCTTCACCGATGATTTCCACCTCCATACCCTCGGACCGTTCCTGGGGGCATGTGCGAATCTCCATCCTCGGGTGAATATCAAGAATATCGTGATTGCTTTGATTGATCGACTTGCGAGTTATGCGGCGAGGGAAGCGGAGAATGAGGACCCGGATGAGAAGAGACGGCAGGAGGAGGAAGCGGCGAGGAGGTTGGCGGAGAAGGTGAAAGGGGCGAGAGGGAAGGGCAAGACAGTGGAGGACGGGGAGAAGGCGGTACCGGCGGAAGCTGGCGAGTGGGCGGGGAATGCACCGCCCGGTCCGGAGAGTCCGATTAAGGAGAATGGGGATGGCGATACGGGTGCTGAGGCGGATGGGGAGAAGACGGAGCCAGTGCCTAAGGGAGAGAAGGAGACAGTCGAAGCGAAGCCGGAGGAGGAGAAGGGGAAATTCAGGGGAATACCGGATGACGTGAAGCTGTTTGAGGTGTTCTGGCATCAGGTTGTCGAGCTCATCAAGGTGGGTCGGGCCGCCGATAGAGCGTGTGGAGCTAATGCGGCTTCTCGACAGGCTAGACCAGATCTATCGATACAGGACATCACCGCGCTATGCGTCTCGCTCATCAACCTCTCACTGAGCTGTTATCCGGATCGACTGGAATACGTGGACCAGATCCTCACTTTCACCCAAACAAGAGTCCAGGAATTCGCGCAAAAGTGGGTGGCCCTCAGACCTACGCCGTACAAGCTCACGATGTCCTCGTAGTCCCGATCTACACTCCCCCCAAACCACCGCCAACCTGCTCGCCCTCCTTCTTGCTCCCATCACGTCGTACCTTTCCGTCCTCACCTTGATCGCCATCCCGTCCTACACCCCACTCCTCACCGCGCAACCCTACTCCACCCGGCTAGCCATCGGCCAAGCCATCGTCTCCTCCGTCCTGAAGAACAACACCCTGATAGAAACGTCGGAAGACGTTTCTGGCGTGCTCGGATTATGTGGGGTTCTGGTGCGTGATCAAACGGACTCGACGATCGGTGGTGGACGAGGGAGGCTGTCGATGGATCCTCGGGAGATGGCGGAGGAGCAGGGTTGGGTAGCGAGGATGGTGCATCTGTTCCAGTCAGACGATCTGGCCACACAATTCGAGGTGAGCGACTGGGTGTGGTTTCCCTTTCTGCGATACTTACTCCGGTAGCTACTGCAAACAGCACGGAAACACTTTGCGGATGGGGGAGAGCGGATACGATATACCTTCCCACCCCTTATCGCTTCCGGAATACAGCTCGCACGGCGGTTCAAGCTACGAGAACACCTCGTACGTTGTCCTTCCTTGCCTGACCAAAGTTCAACATTCAACGGCTTGGCCCTAGCTAACGCTCCGGCAGGAGGTCGACTGGGAAAGTCGCCTATCCACGCTCTTTAGATTCATCCACCAAATCATCTCCCGTTTATACCACAAAGTAGAAGCCCCCGACACATGTCTCCGTCTCTTCCTCCTCTCCGCCCAAGTCGCCGACGAAGCCCATCTCGAAGAGCTCGCCTACGAATTCTTCGTCCAGGCGTTCGTCATCTACGAAGAGTCGATCTCGGAGTCACGAGCGCAACTCCAGGCGATCACGGGCATCATCAGTGCGCTGCAAGCGAGCAGGGTGTTTGGGACGGAGAATTATGATACGCTGATCACGAAGGCGGCGTTGCATGGGAGTAAATTGTTGAAGAAGAGTCATCAGGCGACGGCGGTGCTTTATGCGAGTCATATGTGGTGGCAGGGGGAGGTCACGGGGAGGGAGAAGGACGAGAAGGTGGGTACGGCTTCGTCAGTCGTGCGCTGCTAATCTAGTTCTTCTTCTCCTTCTACCCTGCCCATCCACCTGGTACTCCATTCTTATGCTGCTCGCTACGCTCGTTCCCGCAGCCTCCCTACCGCGACGGCAAGCGCGTCCTCGAATGTCTTCAAAAATCCCTCCGAATCGCCTCTTCCTCCATCGACGAGCTCACCTCCGTCCAACTCTACGTCGACGCCCTCGACCGCTACATCTACTATTTCGAACAAGGGGTCGAAGCGGTCACGCCGAAATACGTCAACTCGCTGGTCGAGCTCATCACAAGTAATATTGATTCGGTACATTCTGGGGAGACGAGTGGGTCGGCGGGTCAGCCGGGCTTGGTAGATGGCGTGTCGAGTCCGGATATGATTGTACGGGTACATCAAATCATCTGCTAGGTGAAAGGTATTCTAGCTGATGTGGGTGATACAGCATTTCAGGAATACGATGGGGTATATTTCGACGAGGCAGAGACAAGCTGCGGATCGGAGTGGGGCGGAGGAAGAAGGGGAAGGAGGAGAAGAGGGGAAGAAGAAGAAGGTCGATTGGGAGGCTGTGGACGTCGTTGGCGGATGTCTGAAGATGGGGATCGGGCGGTGATGTTGTCACGTACTTGTGTGACGATGCTATGGACCTGCGTACTTGGTATCCTGCCAGCTTGACGTGTGTACTGCGCAGATACATGAGGCAGGTATTCGGGGACTGTAGGAGGTTGATTGAAAAGCCGCCACACTGGGAATGGGAGTCGCGTCGACGCGTAAGAAACTCGCGTGTTCAGGGTACATAACAACTCCATTCCTGATCCAAGCTGTTACCTCGTTTCCTCATACCCGAAGACGCTCTTTGACCCCTAAAGACTCCTTGACCGAAGACCCTCAATCTAAGGTCTATCATCCAAGAGTCAGTTGGGTTTCGTTGCTGAGTTGTACAGGAGCTGACGAATGGTGGATTTCTCTTTGATCGCTGAAACCGCTCGGACCACCTCTACAACCCCGACTCACGATGACCCCCTCCTTCATCACCCCCGTTCTCCTCGATTCCCCATACTGCCACTGCCCCGATCGTCTGTCCGTTCCTCCATCGTACCGCTCCGTTACATCCAACGCCCGTTCCTGGACACAACACGGTCCCTCATCACAAACACCTTCGCCATCGACGCCTTGATCTCCTCCATCGGCGTTGATTGTTTGATCTTTACTTCCTGTACTCGCTCACCGCACTCGCTTGCTAAACCTCGCTTGGTTCGGCGCCATGTCCCGATCAGTGCGCGAGATCGTTCACCTCCAGACGGGGCAGTGTGGGAATCAGATTGGGGCGAAATTCTGGTGAGTTGTTCGTATCTTCAGCTCGGGCCGAGCTCATTAGAGCTGCACTTATTCGCTCTCGTCTGCTTGTCCACCTCACCACTCCAATGATCCCACTTCCCTTTTCCTCGTTTCGCCCGTTCCGTCTCCTCTTCCCTCCCACTCGAAACCCGCATTCACCACTCCAGGGAGGTCGTCTCCGAGGAACACGGCATCCAAGCCGATGGTACCTACAAGGGCACGTCCGACATGCAGCTCGAGCGCATCAACGTGTACTACAATGAGGCGGCCGCTGGGAAGTATGTGCCCCGAGCGGTACTTATCGACCTTGAGCCGGGGACTATGGATTCGATCAGGGGTGGACCCTTGGGGAGCTTGTTCCGGCCGGACAACTTGTGAGTGGGCCTCAGGTACCATGGCGTACTCTGGAGGAGATAAAATTGCGGGTACACCGCTTCATCTCTGCCCGGGGATGCTCGAAGACCTGGGGACTGACGCGATAATATAGTGTCTTTGGACAGAGCGGTGCTGGTAATAACTGGGCGAAAGGGCATTACACTGAGGGTAAGTGGTCTTCCGCCGATAGGCACATTGCGAATGTAACACGGCTCAGATTCCTGCTGACCTTCGCAGGGGCCGAGCTCGTGGACTCCGTACTCGACGTCGTCCGCCGCGAAGCAGAGGCGACCGACTGCCTCCAGGGTTTCCAGATCACCCACTCTCTTGGTGGCGGTACCGGTGCAGGCATGGGTACCCTCCTGATCTCTAAGATCCGAGAGGAGTTCCCGGACCGCATGATGTGCACTTTCTCAGTCGTCCCCTCGCCGAAGGTATGTTCTGTCTAAATTTTTTCGCAGGCCTTCCGCTGATCTTTCAGGTCTCCGACACCGTCGTCGAGCCATACAACGCGACACTCTCCGTGCACCAGCTCGTGGAGAACTCGGACGAGACCTTCTGCATCGACAACGAGGCTCTCTACGACATCTGCTTCCGAACGCTCAAGCTGTCGACCCCCACCTACGGCGACCTGAACCACCTCGTCTCCCTCGTCATGTCCGGTATCACCACCTGCCTCCGATTCCCCGGTCAGCTCAACTCGGATCTCCGAAAGCTCGCGGTCAACATGGTTCCCTTCCCCCGTCTTCACTTCTTCATGGTCGGATTTGCGCCACTTACTGCTCGAGGCTCGATGACTTACCGAGCTGTCACGGTTCCGGAGCTCACTCAGCAAATGTTTGATGCGAAGAACATGATGGCAGCGTCGGACCCTCGTCACGGCGTGAGCCCGTCGGAAGTGGCAAGGGTGAGGCTGATAGAGATTGCAGCGTTACCTTACCGTTGCATGCTACTACCGCGGAAAGGTCTCCATGAAGGAGATCGAGGAGCAAATCCAGGCTGTTCAGGTGAGTCATCTTTGCCGCCGATGAGATGCAACAGATGACGACGACCATTGCAGACCAAGAACTCGGCCTATTTCGTCGAGTGGATCCCGGGAAACATCTCTGCAGCGCAATGGTGAGTTGCCCATGCCAATAGTCAGGCAGCTTGGCTTGCCAGCTATCGAATGCGGCGAATGGGTAGCTGACGCACACTGCAGTGATATCCCTCCCCGTGGCCTCAAAATGTCTTCTACCTTCATCTGCAATTCCACGAGGTGTGTCAGCTCCTGCTTATTACAGTGCCATAGCTGACTCCCGCAGTATCCAATCGCTGTTCAAGCGGATTGGTGAGCAGTTCTCTGCTATGTACCGCCGCAAGGCATTCGTCCACTGGTACACCGGAGAAGGAATGGACGAGCTCGAATTTGTGAGTCTGCTACCTTTCCGTTCCCACCGCTTATCCGTCTACTTAGTCCGAGGCCGAGTCCAACTTGCAAGATCTGGTGTCCGAGTACATGCAATACCAGGAGGCCGGCACGGACGAGGAGATATACGACCAAGAAGTCGCAGGTGGCGAAGAGGAGGAGGCTTGAGCGTTCCGCCGACGCCCGCTCTTCTTGTTCCCCGCATGTGCATAGTCACGACCCGTACGCAACTCTTCGCCTTTCCCCACCCCTATTTTCATCGCCACGCCCGGAGTTGAGGTTCTCCGATGTCTCGAAATGAGACGGTGTGCTGCGGCTTCTCTTGTTTGGTTTGGTATGATGGTCCACGCGCTATGCATGATGCTGACCGAGGCTAAGGCGCCTCGTTGCGACTGATCGCGGTGCGGATGCGCAATCTCTTATGTGGGGATAGTGTCGCGCATCTCACGGTACTGATGACGTCTCGCCACACCAGCTCTGAAGACACTCACAAGAGGACGAAACCACTTTCAAAGCACCAAAGCAATACCTGCGTCGCCTTTCTATGCAGGCGAATATCGAGCAACGGTCCTTTTGGCGATCATCCGAGATTCAATCTGAACCGAGTTCCCCAGATCGTCTCAGATCCTACCTTATGTCTCGACCATATCAGGGGCATCAAAGGAAGCGCTGCAGCTCATACGTGAGCTTGCTGCGATGTAGGAGGATATGTCGCGCATCAAAGGAGCCCGCGGCAGATACAAGGGGTACAAACGGGTCTGAAACTCATATCCCATAGTCCTGGACGATCAGTACTCATGCTCGTCCTCGGATACAAACACACTGATTCCTGGATTCCGGTATATGATGAAAACTCAAGACCGCAAGCCGTCCCTCTCGTCGCCTCTGCGCGAACTGTCCCCTTCCCCACCCAGCCCACCACCACACACAAACCAATCGAGACCGACCCCGCACACGAACCTAAATTCACAACCGAATCCAGGCTCAACGCCCAAGACGAATAAAAAGACGAATCCGCACGCGGACCCGGGCCGCTTCCCTCCCCGGACCGACCAGGGCGAGCGCCAATGCACAAACTGCTCCGAGACAGACACCCCACAATGGCGCGGGACCTTGTGTAATGCCTGCGCGTTGTGGAGGAGGAGTAGGGGCACGGATCGACCGATGCCGTTGATGTTTCCGCGTAAACGGGGGCGATCGCCTTGGCCTTCGCCTTCGGTGTCACCGTCAATTGCATCAGAGTTGAATGGTGGAAGGGGAGGGTGTGGTTGGTGTAGGAGAAATCCCGGCGCCGAGAGAGAGGGGTGTGAACGGTGTGGGATATGGCGGGAGAGGGGGAGACCAAGGATGATGGCGGTGAGTATACCGAATTCCTTTGTAACGTTGATCTTGCGACCCGAATCGCTGACGAGTGGTATTCACTGTCTCATTTCACCTGGCTCTGCAATCCGTCGTGACAAATATGCTGTTGACGTCATTCGTCCCGGCGGTATCCCGTGCGCGAATCGCCATTCGCCATCTGGCTCATTCGCTCTCGCTACGATTTACGACTCGGGTGTTGACGCCCAACAGCCTCAAGAGCCGTACCCTCTTCGGCGACCGAGCTTCCCATACCGACCTCACTCCTCACACTCAGGGTACTACGCCTCACCCTCACCTCCACCGCCTCACCCTCAACGAGATTATAATGATAGGTATATCCCCCGCGGTGCTCACTTTCCGCCAAGGATCGCTGCTTTGCTAGAGAGGCAGAAGGGCGGACGAACTGGGGGCGATGTTGAGGGTGCTCACGCTGGAATGGCGGGAAAGCAGATGAAGGAAGGTAGGGCAGGAGATGGAAGGCGGGACGCGGCGAGGGGAATGTACCTCTCTCCTTCACCCGCTCTTGTGGCGCGGCGTATACCTCAAGAGGGATTGGGAGCTGGGATGAGTCGGGATGAATGGATGTGGAGAGCGGGAGACGTGTGGGATGCGCTGGAGAGTGCGGGACGGGCGTTGGACTGGGCTTCATGACGTGGGGCAGTTGCCTTGTTGCGGTTCACATTAGCACGACGATAGTATCGCACATAGTCTGACACGATGCAGCCTATGATACGATTCGAACGTCATCACCTCGAGGATGTTTGCTTGCATACACTGAACCAAGATAGTGAACATCGATATCGGGGGGATCGTAACGGATGAATACGGAAAGTTGATAATGGGGTATGATAAATGCTGTAAATACTAATGAAGGTATATTCGACCAAACACACCGGAGTAAAGCAGAAACACAGCGCATGTATCGCATTCACCACCCCGACATGGACCCTCCCGTCTTGGCCTTCTTCCTCCCCCTCCCTCCAGCGAATC
>JAABUH010002914.1_pt1 | contig 15619 bp, 17 predicted proteins | sample 5559121 | NCBI WGS metagenome assembly JAABUH01 (sample SAMN10711871, study PRJNA513364) | rock metagenome | isolation source: Antarctica rocks | place: Antarctica: Victoria Land, Battleship Promontory nord | collected 2015-12-28
CTTGCGGGGTCCAGCACTCTCTACCGTCTTGAATTCGATATGACCATCAACCAGCGTGGCCTCAAACGACGTGACCTGCAATGGACATCCTGCTGCCCTTGTGATCGTTATGTGATCGTTATGTTCTCCCAACTTGACGGCAATCCCGGTGTTGTCAGTTCTGCTCGTAACTAGGGCATCTGGATTCGGTCTGTAGACGATCGCGTGAGGGTCATTGTGGCGGGTCGCTGGTAGAGTGGATCTGTTGAACCGAGGGGATGTTTCTTGACCGGCTGTGTCACCGGAAGCTTTGGTTGATAACACTCGAGATCGAGAGCGATTGCCAGTCTTCGGAGCTCAACAGGTAATCGTATGTTGTCAGGTTGCCCAGGTCGGATAATTTGTTCTTATCGTCCATGTATCGGGTAAGACGAGTGAGACGAGTGAGCCTGCTGTGACGAAATTGATCCATGAGGGGGGAAATGAGACGCTGTTGCTTTGTCCGATGGATCACTGACTCATGTCGAGTGATTAACGAGGACAGCGCCTGGCGATAGGTCAAAATGTTGACGTTGAAAGTGTCATATTTTGAAGACTCTTCCTTCAACCCAATCGGACAACGCCTGCGTGATGTATGGCTAGGCAGAGGGATACCGGGGGAACAGATGATAATGAAGGGATTGTGGTGTTTGGAGATATAATTGTATTGCCAAGAGAGCCTCGAAAGGTTTGAGGGTGGAAAGGAGATCACCAACGCGAAGCTTGAACCCTGCCAACATATCAGTCCCCTTGGCCCACCAACGAGGCCCGGTCAAGTGAATAAAGGCACGCAGGAAAGGCGTGAGAGTTGAGTTGTGGCCTAGCTTTGACGCTTTGACATCCTTTCAAATGGCCTGCGTGAATGATCGTCCAAGGGTGGAATTTCCACCGTTCAAGTCCTTCCCCGCTTTCTTCCTTTATGATCTTCTCTTGACGAAGATCGAGCGCGTAAGGCGCGCTAAAGAGGAGGTATGAATTTATCAGACCAAGAGGGTGATACCCGGATCGAATACGTTTCTGCTCCACCTCAACCTCCCTCTTCCGTAGCCACCGGGCGTTCCCAAACCTCTCAGCTCCTCACTCACGTCCAAGTCACCGATTACCTCGTCGTCCTCAGACAATACGGCGTTTTGAGGTATCATCAACTTTGGGAAGTCGAGGGGAGTTTAAGAGAGCTTGTCAAAGGTCTCGTCAACTCCGTAGAGGCGGATGGGCTCAGGGATCAAAGATGGCTGGATTTGCTTGTCACCGTATGTGCTCCTCTCCCTCGTCTTCCTTGCCCCCCACCCCGTATCATTCTGCCTGAAGCTCCGCCGACTGATCGGAAAGAAACCGACGAGCGAAGACGTGGGCGGATTTGTTCTCGATAGAAGCGATCAGTACGACGACCCAAACGATCCTTCGCTCAAGTTGATCCTCATCCACACTCACCTCGCCCTCCATCGCTTCACCAAGCATGTAAGACTTCTCGTCGAGGAGGATCCTTGGAAGGATACGTCAAGGGAGCTGTTGCAAGCGATCATGGACTCGCACTCGAGGACAAAGGCTTCTGCGTAGGATATTTCCCCATTCTTCCTCCCGCCATTCAGCGCTAATCCATTCTTTCCCCTCATCTAGCGCCGACAGGGACACCTCGAATCAAGTCCTCCTACTGCTCGACCTCAAATTGCTCCGTGCGGTCAAGCCAGATTTGGTCGTCGGCTTGAGGGTCGAATCGATAGTCGTCAGGTCGTGGGATGGTACCCAGGCTTTGGACGGTACAGAGTCGGTGGAAGGGTTACAAGGGTATATCAGCACAAGACGAGTAATCCCGCCAGGGACAGGGATGGGATTTTGGACGGGATGGAAGGTGATCGTGGAGAACAGCGATGGTGAGTTTTATACGCCTTTCATCACAATCGATATTTTCTCATACGGGGAAGATGGAAGATGCTGATGCTTCCCGTGTGCTTCCTCATCTCTCGCCCTTTCCCCTGGCATTTCGCCACATCTCCTACACATTTGCCTACACGTTTAACCACAACATAACAATCGTGTACCGCATCCCAGTCAGCACTTCCGATCACTGGTTTTCCTACCTCTCCGTCGACATCAAGGGCTGCCTCGGCACCATGGCAAAATTAGAGATGCAAGACCGCACTGCCCAACGAATCAACCTGGGTATCATCTTCCGCCTCGCTCGTCAAGCGCGTCATGCCGATTCGACCTCCTTTCGCGCGCCTAGCGACGTGATGAGGGGGACATATGGTTTGACGGTCATGACGGACTCTTGGCGGCTCTCCTCCATGATAGCCGAGGTTGATGAGCAGGACCTGCTGAAAGAGAGAGCATATGTGAGTTTTGGTATCCGATACCTCTGAGCTTTGAGCTTTGAGCTCAAAGGAATGAATCTCCAATGAAAGCTGATAATAAAGCTTGGGGTAGACTTGTGTTCAACTGGCTCACGGTTATTTGACCGACCCTTCATCCCTGCTCCAGCTCGTATCACACCTCCGACGGATCCGTGACGAGGCGGCCACGAGACACAATTATGTGGGCAACTGGTTATACTGCCTACGCGATCAGATAGGTACGGATGAGAATGCCATCGCCACGAAACGGCACAAGTCGGTCCAAGATTCCTCGCAGTCAGCTAGCGCTGGGAATCAGGCAGTGTCGGACGGTCGAAGGGGTGGTGATCGGGGTCGAGGCAGTCAAGGTGGAGGTGGTCGAGGTGGAAGTGGTCGACGTGGTGGTCGACGTGGTGGTCGACGTGGGAGTGGTCCAGGAGGAGGTACTGGTGGAGGTGATCCAGAAGGTATGCGCTCCCCGCGACGACAATGCCAGACTCCCCCTCCCCTCGTCAATCGACGTTTCCCCCCTGTGGTCAACTTCCGCAAAGTCGAGTTTCCCCGTAGGACACATGTCGAGAGATGGGTCAAGAACGTAACATCCGCTGGGTCGGACCAGTCATCATGTGAGTTTCGAATTGGTGTTTCCGTGCCCGGAAACAAGCTGTGAATGGGGTATATATAGTCGAGGATGATACCATGGTGATGGATTTGCAGAGCGAAGTCCGGATTCGATAAAGCTTCCCGTCTTAGCTAGCGACAAAATGAAACTGGTCCTCTTCGCCGTTGGCTATCTTTTCTAGCCCTTGCTATGCCCTCATAACCCCAAGGCCTTCCGAGATTGGTCAACTTCACTCCGATATCGATTTAAGTGAGACGGATTAGCTGAAGCAGAAGCTTCGAATCCACCATTTCTCCATTACCGCTTGGGGCCCAAGCCGAGCTCATCCATGTGTGTGTTTGATGATCCTTTGATGAAGGTAGGTTGTGAGTTCGCAGTATGAGCGGGTTATTGGGGTCAAGTTCAGGAGAGTGATGGACAGCAAGTTGGGAAAGCCTTGCCAGCAGATAATCCAAGCTATTGGCAAATGGGATTCTTTGTTTTCGACATGCTCTTGCCTGCTAAGATCTTGCCGTCAGCTCAACCTCTCGCATGCGATAATGATGGGCTTTGGATATGGAGGACATCTTCACGAGGGAGGAAGGAACAGAAGCTGACGGCTTGACGTAAACACCATTCCTCGATAGTTGACGTCTCCCAAATCGCAGGGCTCACTGTACACCTTCTCTAATCTCCTTGTCATAGAGCATGTCACCGCTCCCATCCAGTTGTTTGCCTGAGTCGTAAAATCCCAATCGCACACCGGACGATTTGCGGAGGACGGTCCTAAAGCAACGATGAGAAGTCGCTCCTAATGTCTCGAGCTAAGTATGGTGGACTCGATCGGTATGACTGCTAGGATGAGTAGGCTGGTGCGGCAGCCTGGCAGTCAATCCATCAGAAAAGGGCAACAGGATGAGGGATATGGCCAAACGTACCACTTCTCGAGTTGATGCCTAACCATCGGCTCCTGCATGAATCACCCATCACCGCTCTCGTGACCATTATTTCTCTTGATGTCTTCTTTCTTGCCATACTCCAACGAAAAGCAATGAAATTGATGGCGTGAGGATCGAAGGCGTTTGAAAGGCATTTGGGTTGAGACAGGGACAAGGCAGTGAGTTGCTTCTTCTACATACACATTATCGCCCTGGCAGTGGGAGCCGTCCACTGACGAGACTCAATGGGCACAATAACTCCGGACTACCAGAGATGTCTTTGACGTATAGGTTGAGGTTTTGACCTTGGGTCGACAAGCTTTGAACCGTATGCATGCTCAGAGAAAGTTGTATCGTCGACCCTTGTGTTATACCGTTCCTTCTGTACCTTGTCAGTGGAGACTTCGATCGGGAAGCAGCTCGCTCTGCATGTATGGATCAAGAGATAGATTGATGACTGATTGTTCCAATTCAGAGTTGCCTTTAGTCCGATGATCCTCGCCAAAGTCCTCTATCAGCCAGAGAAAGGTGCATCGTCTTCCCGTCACCCTGATCCTGCAAGTCAGACCCGGCTTATTAGCGCTACCCAGTTCATCAGCGGTCCATCGCCGTTGTCATCAGATACCCTCGGGGACACATGGAGCGCGGATTTATCTCCTCGTTGTTCTTGTTAAGCTCGACAACCTCGTCAGACCGTCTTCTTCCCCTTTCTCCTTTTCATCCTCCTCAACCATTTTTGTTTTGCCAACCTCGTTACTTCCGCCTCGGCAGCCTTCTGTCTCATCCTCTCTCTGCCAACTCCTTTCTCAATATCGATATCCTCCTCTTCTCTCGCCCAATACTTCCAATCGTTGGTCATTGATGGTCAAGTTGAGGTTAACAATATCCTACAAGACAAAGCTTTTCATCAGTAAGACTTTCCAACCTCTCAGGGATCCTTGATCGGGGAACACACGGTGTTGCAATCACGCGTCTCCTTCTTGACCCTATGGTCGTCCCACGCCACCTCTCCCGCGTTGTCCCCACGGAGAATCGAATACTGTGAGGACAGCGTATGCTTGGTCGCGGCCTGGTCACCATGGCGAGTTTGGGGGGAAAGCAGGTTGTGCTTCGCGTACCTGTAGTCCCTGTAGTCCCTGCGATCCATACGCTTCTCTGAGCAAGCCAGTCATACATGATGTCTTGAGCCGATCTGCCATCTGTCCCTACATCGGGTCTTCCATTGTTTACTGACAGCTGATTCCTGTGAATCAGGTATCATTGTCTGCTCCCTGGCTTTTCTCTTCTTCTTCTTCAACTCTGTTGTGTTCAAAGTTGATGGCCCAGCTGGGATACTGCTAGGTCCCGCGAGAGCGCCGTTCTTTGTTGGAGGGGCTTTGACGGTCGGGGCGCTGAGACAAAGGTTAATGAGGCAAGGCGCAGGGGGGGCCGTACTTCCGATGCAATCAGGAGTATGGTGAGGGCAGTCCCAGAAAAGGGCGGAAGCATCGTCGATCCTAATGTGGGCGATGATAGATGTAATTGAAGATACTAACAGATCCACTGATATCCAACGATGGTGACATTCACATTGATATCAATACACACGTCATAATAGAAGGCAATTTGGGCGTCAATTTTAATAGGAGAGCACCTCTTTAGGTGCTCCAGGTGCTCCAGCTTGCTGCTCATTTCCATTGCCCTGTCAGGGATACGGAAATTTTAATACAAAGCTAAAAAACTGAGGCCAGGCGACTTGAAGCCCGAATGTGAGACCTCAACTAAGAAATCAACACCCCTTATTAGGGAGCCGATTTGGGCGACTTCGGCGGCTTAAGAGATCCAAGATGTCCTCGGGCCAAGTCGTCATGACCATCATGAGACTGAGGGATGCACGGGGTCTAGCAAGTAGATGGTGTGAGGTAACGGGTCATCTTAAACATGCATCTCTTTATACCACATCACTCCTTGCACCCCCTCCTGTCCATGCCTGACCGTCTGGGAGTTTGTGACAACGTAGAAAGGAGAGGACTCGAAATAAGATAACAACGAGCTTGTAATCACTTGTGTCTTGTATGGATATGCCTGATTGTTCACCTCTTTCCTACTTGAAGTCTTCCTCACTCCCCTCAATCACATTAGCCTTGGCCTGCCGTACCTAAGTCTGATTGCAACGGACTGCCACATTGGGGGCGAGGAAGCGGGCTTTGTGCAAGTGGGTTCTTTCTGAAAAGCAATGTTTCCCCCGAGAGTAGACGGTAGTTCTTTGCTGGTGTGTAAGTTAAGTTGAATGTGTGACCCTCAGCGAGAGCGAGTACGTCGAATCAAAGTCGCACGGATGGGATGTTGGATTGTATCAGGTGTACTGCCGATGATAACTTCGGGCTTCCTTGATAACAGGGTATCAATGAGTGATCGGCAACTGGTGGAGTCGACTGTGAAGTTTGAATGTCAGGGCCCCCGGGCACGACATAATACATACTACTCCCCCCGCTCATCACACCTATCCCGCTCATCCCGCTCAACCCCCCTCATCCGCGCATATCAAACACACCTGGATCGCTTCGACCCGCTCAATTTGACCCTCAAAGACTCGGTCCATCGAGTATATTCGATCCAGCTAGGCTTTCAACGCGTGATTCTAGCAAAGCCTGACTTTCCTCTTGGAGTCGTCCCTATCATTGATCCGAGGCTTTGATATGCTGGTCAATCAAGATGACAGGTTGGGTATAGTCACAAAGGGATTGGAATGAGAACAACAGGAACACATATGGTTTTCGTCTTCGCCTGGTGACCCGACCTTTTGTCTCAGACAGGGCACTTGAGTCCAAAGAGAAGCTTAAGGGGTATGATTCGTGCGTCAACCTCTACGTTGAGCAGGTACATACTTGTGATGACCACATCGTAAACTCGATTGGCGTACAGATGGGGACTATCCAAATTCGAGCTGGATGTCAAAGCCGAGGTTGATGATAGGCGGAGGAGGTCATTCATGGTTGACTCGTGCATGGTACGGGCCACCGTTCGCCGCATCCATCGGCCGTCCTCGTCTCATAGCCATCCACTGTCACCGAGGCCGTCTCATCAACCGTATGCTCAATGGAGAAAGGTTCTGCCAGTCAAAGTGGGCCGCAGAACTGCTCAAGGGAGGAATCGCTTGGAGGTTGATTCCTGCCGTTTGATATGGGTGGTTCAGGGGTGTATGGGGTTTTGATCTTTCGCCATATGAGCAATAGTCTTCTAGGTTCCTTTCTATCAGTAAAGCGTGACTTTGAAAGGAATAGGTTCACTCAGAACGTTTGCCCTGGCGAACTTGGCATCAAACGATGATGGGCCTCAATCAGCGTGCACCTCCATGCTCTCCATCCGAAGGCTTTCTCGCAATGCTTCTGAAAACGTGCACGAGAGGGTACAGATTCCCATACGTGCGAACAAATACTGGTCTGCCATAAGAAGGAATCGACGCCACTCTTATGGCTTGTAAGGTATTTCCGGGTATTGCCGACTTCTTATGGTCTGGCGCTCAACACTCCAGTCTTTTCTGATCATCACGCTTTTCTCCAAGCCTGCGCCACCGCGGCTTCCCATCATGTCGGGACGTCCGCCAGGTTTCCATGATTACTCCTTCATCGATCTCGCAGGGTGGTATTACCCGCAAACCAAACCCACCGACCCTCAACATGGCGATCTACACCGTGTTAGCCTTTTCGATGCCCTTACCATCGGTAACTCGAACGATCTGAGACTGGATCCCATCACCCATCAATATCCTCCACACATTCCTTATCGACCACCCACATCAAAGAAAGACGCCGAGACCCTGAACGAGTATCTCGACGGGTTTACCGTGCCATGGTACGGTGAACAGTGGGACGACGAAATCAATCGAAAACCTCAGCAGGGAGTCACGGAGGAGGACACTGTAATACCCATCCGTGACCCCTTCCAGCCGAGTGATGGCGGTGGAGGGTCAAGGCTAAAGTTGGATCGTGACGCGTTGAACTCGAGGAAGAGAGATTACTGGGATGTGAGGATATGGGGCTATGCGTCGCAACCGGACATGAAGGCTAATATGCCAAAGATGTATTTCGGTAAGGTCCTCTCTCATTATTTAGCGTTGAAAGCTTTTCTCATTGACTTTTCCCAGGATTCTGTATTCGCGACTGGCCTCAAGCCCAGATCAGTGAACACGAGCTCTACGTTTACATCTACACTATGCTTGAAAAACCTCGAGATGCGCCATGGGCCATCTACAAGCCTGCGCATGATGGCAAGAACGGTGGGATGCTGGATTGGCGGAGCGACAAGTTGATTCCTCAGGGTGATTACCTGCTCGTGAGTGACGATGGTGAGTCAGAAATAGCGTCTCCCCTTTTGCGTGAGTACTGGTTATTCTTCGATGTTCAGGCGGCAGCTACTACAAAGTCATCGCCACCAGACTATGCTGCATATCTCTCGAAGAGACGGTAGAGTGGGCAGGGTCGGCCAGTGTCCACAGAATCAGCTTCAAATCCAGGACATCGAACCGTTCGGAGACGGGTGACGCAACGGATCCGGGAGAACGGGTGAGTTCGTGACATGGCGGCTGAGCCTAGCTTCGATGACATGTCATCCTGATCCCACCTATCAATCCAGCTTCGGTATAGACCAAGGAGCGTTGCAGATCGAGACGGGATGCAATGCCGGATTAGCGGCCACCTCTCATCGGAGTCGACTCCCGACGAGCTTGAGTTAGCGCATATCATCCCGCTCGCAGATGCCGCCATTGTGGGCCACATTTCTGCACTCGGCTTGGCAGTGCATAGGATGCTTACCGAATTGTCAGAACATGTGGCTTCATCCGTTTTGGGATCCGAGGGCTTATTTCTGGGACATACTCAATCCCGACTCGGCAAAAATAAAACCGGACGATAATTGGCTGAGCGATTATCTGATGACTCGGCTACGTCTGGTTACCAGGGCAGCCTATCACCCCGCCAACCTCATGTTCCTCCGTGATACGGTCCACCATAAATTCTTCGACAAATTCCGCATCACGATCAACCCATTCACGTTCCGCAAGCTTCTGTGTCATGTACCCACTCGCGATTGGAAGCATTCCTATTACAGGGACGATTTCATATCTTCGCTCAGATACCCATTTCCCGACGACAGACCGAACTCCTACCTCGAATCGCCCGATGGCGCTTATGCGGCAGCCTATCCTTCGAGGCTCGCTCTTCTCGTGCACTTCAGATCAGCCCTCCGATATCACTGCTCGTGGGACAACAAGGCACGGGACCAAGGAATGCCAGCGAACTCGCCAAATTATGTGCCTCCGAGAAATGCTTTCACTTTAGTGGTCGGTTCGTCGCAGAGACCAAGTGTCAAGGCAGAGCAACGGCAGGGAGGACGTGAAGGACGCGGAGAACGCGGAGCACGCGGATGTCGCCGTGGGCTCAAAAAGGCTGGTAGATAGTCTTGTTATCGGGACGAGACAAATGAGACTCATGATACGTGAGAAAGGTCCTCGTACAAGGCATGGGACAGAATGACTCGGAGAGCTTTGGATGACGACGAGGACGCTTTGGGCGATAGCGAGGATGGTGGAGGATGCACAGAGGATCCGGCTTGCTTTCCTCACCCCCTCATCCCTTGACGGGTCGTTACAGAGCTCCCACCTCTCTCACCGCCGCTCCCGCCGTCCAGGTTTGGGAACGCATTGTCAACCCCTTTATTTGGAAGAGTGGAAGCTGTAAGTCCTAGGCACGGTGCGTAAGGCGGCCAACGCCGATAGGGTGGAGGTATGGCTGATTCAGAATGGTGTAGCTCGACGGGCAGGGGGACGGAAGGGTGGGGAGGTGTTGGCGAGTTGAGGGCTTAAACGGCTTGATTGAGCTTCAGAGTTTGAGGAAAGGGCTCACAGGAAGCGCCAGATAAGGCTTCAGGAGAGGGAGATCGTGGAGAAGCGGAAGAAGAGACGACTTGCATGGAGAAGTGTCACGATTGTAAATCAAAGCTCGGATAACGTCGCCAAACATCGGGATAACATCGCTGAATATCGCAACAACATCGCCAAATATTGGGATAACCTCGCGGAATCGGCCAACAATAAGGAACTAATGATTAACCCTCGGCATTATACACTGAAACAAATCAAAACGCAACCACGTCTTTGCTCCCCTGTTTCCGGTTCTGTCCCATTGTCATTCACCACGCCTCCCCTCGCCTACAACGGAACGTCATTGATCTCGAAACAAGGCAAGCCAAAGATAGACCGGAGAACAAGGTAAAAGAGAGATGGACTTGAGGGACGGAGAGAACCAGCGATTTGAGATACAAAGTCTTTCATAGTAACCTAGCCTTGCCGTACTTGATCTCGCCTTTGAGTTGCTTAGCCTTCACTACTCGACCGCACTTGATTTTGTCTACACCTATGCGTGTCCTTGAGTTTTTATCCAAGCTAAGAAGTTTGACAACGGAAGCCTAACTTCGCCAAAGTCTAGTCTACCGTCGTCGATTTCTGGAGCTGAGCGACGGGCCAAATCGCTGATCGACGTAGGCAACTTGACAAAGATTTACGAGCTTGAATCGGTTCACGGAGAACTTCATCGAACTTCGCAGACAAATCGTTATTGATTCCCCCAAATCACCAATGATACCCACAGATCACTAATGTTACCCACAAATCACTAGCAATACCCATAAACCACTAGCCAGTTAGCGACATTCTAGCCTTATCCTCCAAATGGGTCATGCAAATCTTGACACTCAGCTCCTAGAATCGACGAGCGTAGGCGAGCTTTGGCAAAGGATACCTACGTTCGACAAGATATGACAACACAGCTCAAGGACACGCAAGGGTGTATCCGAACTAAGCGCTGGTCAGTAGCTCATGCGAAGTTTGCAAGGATACGAAATCAATTGGCTATAGAAGTCAACTTTAGATAGACATTAATTGCATCTCAAATTGCTGGTCCTTTACATTCTAGCTACTTCCTCTTATACCTCTCGTTCTCCTAGTCGGCCTTTGTCCGCAGACCCGCATGTTACGATCGGACATACCCGCTGGTCTGGTAGTACCGTGACCACGCTTGCGCACGGAACGAGGTGTCACATCATACGGTCCTGTCACGATCGTGAATCGAAGCTCGGACAGCATCGCCCCATATCGCCGACAACGAGCAACCAGTGCTTCACCCCGACATTGTACTCTGAAACGAGGTTCGACCATGTTCTTTGTTCGACGAAACAAGGCCACGTCTCGCTCCATTGTACTCAACACGCTTCCCCTCGCCTACGATAAAATGCTTCACCCCGACCTCGTACTCTGAAACGAGGTTCGACCATGTTCTTTGTTCGCCAAAACAAGGCCACGTCTCGCTCCATTGTACTCAACCGCTTCCCCTTGCCTTAGATTGAAACACCATTGATCTCGAAACAAAACAAGCCGAAGATTGAGGTGTTCGAAATTTACTCGGAATGAAAAGTCCCAGATTTCACATTAAACCTCCAGATGTTGCAACGGCAGGACTGAAATAAGGTAAAAAGGTTCAGATCAAAGTCGGAGAAATCCAAGATCAAATGGTTCCTGCTTGGTCCCGGTTGGTTACTGATGCTATGCACAACCATGTAGTCTTCGCCTCGAGTCCTAGACGTTTTCCAGCTTCCACCGTAGTAGCGCTGCCTTCTGCACCTCCCTGCCTCGTCCTCCTCGTCCGCCTTCTTCGCCACTCCCTTCTCCCAATCCGCAGGCACCCCACGAGCCAGGCTCGCAATTCACTTTTCTCGCCGGCCTTCTCCCTTGGAGGTCTCGGTCCCAATTGGGTGGAAGTACGCCGCTCGATCTCATGTTTGGAAAGACGGGAGGGAGCGTCTCTTCGACCTGGAGCATCGACCGAGATCACTGGATGACGAAGCTGATCTTTCTTGACACCGGAGCTTTGTCGCGAACATCCAGCTGAAGTCGGGCGACGTCCAGCGGAGTCGAGCAAGGCGCCCCAGAGCTGTATTACTGTTTCGGTATGAGCCTTCCTCCCGATGACACATAAGGTTGATTTACCGCCTGCTGCACATCGCAATCCTCATCCCCGCCGAGACCTTCTCGCCCGTTCGGTATCCTCAGATTTCGAGTACCTTTCCAGGTCCTACTTTACACCCTGATAAAATCAGCCATTGCCGGCTTCGGTTGATGAGGGCAAACCCTGTGGCTCATTTTCCGGAAAGCCGATCGGAGACCATTTTCATCCGCAGCTCACCACCATTCCTCGTCCCCCTCCCCCCCCCCCAGGATTTTTAACCACCTTTTTGGACAACATTGAGGGAGTTGAGCGATAAGTTTGGCATCTGCGCTCCGGCATCGAGTTGAGTGAGGGTTAAAAGCGCGTTCGGATGGGATCTTGAATCTCGTCTTGGGACTTTTTCGATTGTCCTCCGACTTGATGCGTTAGCTGGTTCAATTTCGATCATCGCCAGCTTGAGATAAGGCTGATTGGAAATGAATAAGCCTGGTCCTCAGAGATCCACCACGTTGCCTTTGCCTGAACCTTCGCGAAAGGGAAGGTATGCATGCGACGGGAGAGGCTATCCAAGAGAGTGGGTGTTCGCATACGAGATAGAAGAGGTAAGGGTTGGATTTCTGTGCTACCGATGCATGCTGTGAGGATAATTGACACTTCCAGGATGAGGAGGATCTCAGGAAAACTTACCCATGTCGTCACCGAATAGCCTTATGATCTGCTTGTCCGCTGGGCTCATCCGTCCGCCCCAGTTGATCAGCTACGACGGACATCAGCGCGCGTGCTTCAGCGTTCTCTTCTAGTCTCTTTCGCCGAAAAGGGACAGTACACACCCTTCATGGCCTGACCGACCCGCTGTTGAATCTCCTCATCCCGTCTATCCCACCGTGCGAAAAACTCTTGAATTCCTCCTCCATCTGCAGAAAGCCCGCCACTTTCCAGGATTCCTCGGCATCACCGTCCCTCTACAGATCGTCCACTTTTTGAGCAAAGTCCTTTTCGTATTCGGAGTACCACACCCTTGCTTGATACGAGTGTACGAGGATTAATTCCAGATCGTCGTATTCGGGCTTGTCGGTGCTGGCAACACCTTCAGCTTGGACCGATATCACCGTCCCGTCCGTGTTCGAAGCTGGATTGGGCGATAGCTGTGTTGCGCCATAGCGGCATGGTGGAGAAGGCAGAAGCGGGATCGAGTCGATAAGGGAGGGAGAAGGAGGAGGCACAGAGAGGTCGCGGCAACAGTACGTGAATCAGCGGAATATGGGAACAAGTACGGTATACGCATCAGATCAGTAAAGTCAGCTACGAATGGTACATGGGCAAGCGGAAGGGGGTGAAGATGGGTAGAGGGCGAGGGCGAAGGGTGAGAAGGTGAGAAGGGAAGAGAGGAGGATACGGCCGATCGACAGACCTTGTCATCACCGCTCTCACCAGGCTCGATGTCATAGCTTCGCCGTTCGGGACCGATGTCGACGAGCTTTCGATCCAGCGCTAAAGCCGACTTTGAGGGCGATGATTCTTATCGCATTGATGGACGAGCCTGTATCCAGGACGAGATCGGTGACATGGATCAGCACTGCGTCAAGGGTCGGAACGATGGAGAGGGGCAACTATAAGGAGTGAGGGGAAAGTGAAGGGGGTTAGGAGAAGATGGGGATCTCTTCCTCATTGGCTGTCGTTAAAGCTGGGGGAGAAAAGAGGGCGACATGAACGGAACTGACTGTTTTGCGAGGAGGCGGCAACGAGACATCCTCGGGGACTGGTCTCTTGGAGCGTGTTCGGTGACTACCGTCTCTACTAAACTCATCTCAGCGCTTCTCGAGATCCGCCGTATGTTTGGATCAGGTAAGTGTGTGATTGCTTCTGGGAAATACAGTAGTCGAGGCGAAGGGGTGTGTTCGCGCTGGTGCAGGGTCGTCCCAACGAAACGTCACAGATCAGGAAAGAAGCAAGGGAGCATTCGGTCAGGTCCGTACGTGATCAAATCTCGCTTGACCAGGCAAGTGTCATCTATCAATCTGGGGGCCAAGTCGGGACGATGAGGGTTCTTCATTCTGGACTGATAAGCGCAGTACGATTCCATCGTCCGTGACACCTTGAACTCCACCGCCAGTCTTGTCGAGCTGTCGCGGGGTGAGAATGTCAAGCCGGCTTGCGACTCGTTAGAGGCGATCCGTTCGCACCTGAGACAATCTCATCCCCTTGATCCCCCATCTTCGTCCGGCCCCACCACTTTGATCATTGCGACCAAGAAGCGAAAGCTTGTCATCGAGGAGATGCAAGACAGTCCAGATATCGACCGTAGACTCCGTCTGGCCACCTCGGCTGAAAGTGGAGAAATGGTGTCGAGCAGGAGATGTTGGAGTAGACCGGGGTATGGTGGAGCTAGACTTGAAACAGTACTTCCAGGTGATCACAAGAGCGCGGAACTAAGCCGCCCATCCATCATTTAGAAGATTTCGCCGTTCTCGGGTTAGCTCAGGTAAAAAAGCGACTCAAATCCTCGGAGCTCAACCTTGCCATTTCGATGACGGCTTCTCTTTACCGGTTCCCTTCCTCAAGTCAACAGATGAACCAACAATCTTCCCCAGGAAGCTGACGACAGTCGATGAGGCTGATCAACGTGACTAGGACTTCAAGGCGGTAGAAGAAAGTTTGAAGAGAGTGATGAGGAAACCGCAGTGATCGTGTATATGGGAAAGGCGACCCTCTACGTTAGACGTCGGCGCGGAGATCTAAAATATGGGAGACCGTTATGGGAAGCTTGTGGATCACGCTTCCGTCAGGATTAGGGTGCTGACCGACATCAGCTTTGCATGCAGTATCTGGGACGGCATCCTGCGATCCTGCAATGACGGAAGTACTATTCCCTTCGCCCAGGTCGAGCTCTTTCGTAGACTCGTGGGTATTCCTGTTTCCACTGAGCTTTGCCATCCCAAGTGTGTTAAGTTTGTCGTTTCCCGTCCTTTTCCGCCGTTTTGTTCATGTTTCAGCCAAATAACGACTCGTGAACGGGGGGAGAGAGAGTGCCCAGCCGGTCGCTGGGTCAGATAGGGACAACCCGGCTAACGTTGGCGTGCGCCGCCTTAAATCGCGTACAAACTTTTCGTTGTAGACCCGGTGTGCCCCGCCGTGAATCACGTGAGAACCCTTCGTTGTGGACCCAATTCACGAATCGTGAGGGGGGGGGAGGTGGTGCAAGGTCGGAATCGTTGGATTCGCGACGTGACCCGTTCCGGGTGTGAGGGAAGTTCTTCTTCCCAGATTGATGAGCAACAGAACTCGCTTGATTCAAAGCGACATTGATGTGCTATCCAAAATCGTGTTTTTTTGTTCAATGAGTCGGTTGGAATGCTGCGGTGCGCGAATGTTGCCCTACTATCCTCCATATGATGCCACCATTTGATTCGTATCCCCTGATGCTGGTTACCTGTATATGACTTGTTCGTGGACTTGTTCGTGAATGGTACACCAATATCGTGTCGTCCTATAGTTTGATTGCGATCACCAAATACTACCTTCTCAGCCATTTCGCTCGTTTGTAGTAGCGCTAAGCGCTTTCCATGATATCGTTCATTATCGTTCCACCCTCCTTATAACATAGATCGATAGTATGCTGATACAGATCCTGTTGAATGTACGAGATGCATAAGAGTAAAAGCTAAGAATGAAGACTTGTATTTAAGTCGCGCGGACGCGCGTACTTCCGCGGCGCGTCTGATCCCTTAACACTCCCACTTCAGCGCGATCGCG
>JAABUH010002917.1_pt1 | contig 15601 bp, 13 predicted proteins | sample 5559121 | NCBI WGS metagenome assembly JAABUH01 (sample SAMN10711871, study PRJNA513364) | rock metagenome | isolation source: Antarctica rocks | place: Antarctica: Victoria Land, Battleship Promontory nord | collected 2015-12-28
CATCTCGGCCTGGGAAGTCGGGATGCTTGGCAACCCGCGTGGCAGCCGGCCGGCACTGCAGTTCCTTCCCGATCCCAAGGAGTGGTTCGCGCGGGTAATGGCGGGCCCGGCCATTCGGCAGGCTACCCTGACATCGGAGATCGCGGTCGAAGCCTCGTATCTGCCGGGCGACTTGCATGGCGATCCAGCCGACCGGCTGCTGATCGCCACGGCTCGCCATCTCGGCATCCCAATTGTCACCCGTGACACCAAGATCATCGCCTACGCTGGCCAAGGTTTCGTGCAGGCAATCGCGTGCTGATAGGAAACTATATAATCCGGGGCAGGCCACAGGACGAGCATAATAGCACAGGTCGTGTCACATACCGGAAGTATAACGTTCAACTCTCTGTTCCTGTTAGCTATGGCTCCATTAATCCTGTTCTTTAACAGGTCTGGGCTAAACATATCCTTGCTTGTTACTTCATTTGCCCTTAAGCTGTGCGAACGACGAACCGGTAGAACAGGACCGCTGCCGCAGAAAAACCGGCGAGGCCGATCCAACTGGCGGTAGCTGCAAAGTCGGGGCCGACGACGGCGAGCGGGAAGCTATGGCCTGCGGCGCCCTCGACGGCAGCCAGCGTCATGCCGGCAACGCTCTCGCCGACCAGGAAGCCGGAAGCAAGCAACACGCCGCGGCGCCGGGCGGACTCGCTGGCCTGCTCAGGCACGATATGGCGGCGCAGGTGACGGCGGGTGAGCCATTCGAGGGTTCTCCCGCACTTTGCGTGCTGTCTGGTCGACGTCGGGGCGAGGAGTGCGCACATCAGGCGGCACCCCCACCCCTTAAGCGAAAGCCCTCCTTGTCCAAGCGCCTCCTGCCTCTGATCCCTGGCGGCCTCACCGTCGACCAGCTCCTGCCCGCCCCTGACACTCTCACCATCCACACCCGTCCACGCCAGGGATCGACGTCCTGTCCCGCGTGCGGCCAATCATCCGGGCGGCTTCACAGTCGATACCGTCGCACCCTTGCCGATCTGCCGTGGCAGGGTCGCCCGGTGACGTTGCGCGTCCAGGCGCGGCGGTTCCGCTGCCTCAACCCGGCCTGTTCCCGCCAGACCTTCGCCGAGCGCCTGTCCGGTGTCGCCCGGGCTGGCGCACGCCGAACGGAGCGGCTGGGCAGCCTGCAGGGCCATGTCGGCCTGGCGCTCGGCGGCGAGGCCGGCAGGCGGCTGAGCGAGCGGCTGGCCATGCCGACCAGCGCGGACACGCTGCTGCGGCTGATCCGCAGCGTCGGCAACAACAACGAGCGGCCACCCACGCCGCGTGTCCTCGCCGTCGATGACTGGGCCTGGAGGCGCGGCCATCGGTATGGCACCGCCCTGGTCGACCTCGAGCGCAACGCCGTGGTCGACCTCCTGCCCGACCGGCAGGCCGAGACCCTGGCTGCGTGGCTTCGCCAGCACCCCGGGGTCGAAATCGTCGCGCGCGACAGGGCGGGCGCCTATGCGGACGGCGTGCGCCAGGGCGCGCCCGACGCGGTCCAGGTCGCGGACCGCTGGCATCTGTTGCGCAACCTCGGCGACGCCGTCCGCTCGGTTGTCGATAGCCACCATGCGGCCGTCCGACGCGCTGCCAGGCTTGTCGGCGAGCAGCTGGCCAGGCCTCCCGAGCCCGTGCAAACGGCCGAGCCGGACATCGCCAGGCCGAGTGCGGCGGCCTTGCGCAGCCAGGCGTGCCTGGCCCGCCGCCAGGGCCGCTACGAGCAGGCGGCCCGGCTGCATGCGGCAGGCTGTTCCATCTCGGGCATCGCCCTCCAGCTTGGCGCCGAGCGCAAGACCATCCGTCGCTGGCTTCGGGCCGGCGGCCCTTCTCTCTGGCGCAAGCCACCACGGGCCGGAGTGTTGTCGGCCCATCTCGCTTACCTTGAACGCCGCTGGGCAGAGGGCTGCCACAATGCCGCGCGGCTCTGGCGTGAACTCGTCCCGCTCGGCTTCGCGGGCAGAGCCGGAACCGTGCGCAGGTGGGCAGGGCAGCGACGCAAGGCTGCCCTGGCAACCACCGTGGAGCGCACCACGGCCGCTGCCGCCAGACACCTTCCATCCACACGGCAGGTGGCCCGCATGCTCGTGGCCGACACCGAGACGCTGCCCGAGGCGGAGCGGGCGTTGATCGGCCATCTCGTGGCGCAGGTTCCCGGCCTTGCGGACGGCATCGCCGTCGCGAAACGGCTGAACCTGCTGTTGCGCCATAAGAGCCAGGAGAACCTGGGCGCCGTGCTCGACGGCGCGGCCGGCACTCCGCTCGCCGGTTTCGTTGCGGGCCTGCGGCGTGATCTGGCCGCGGTGCAGGCAGCTCTCGACCTGCCCTGGACCACAAGCCCCGCTGAAGGCCAGATCAACCGCATCAAGATGATCAAGCGGACGATGTATGGCCGGGCCGGCTTCCAGCTCCTGCGGGCTCGCGTCCTGCACGCCGCATGACACCGCAACGACAGCACGCAAAGTGCGGGAGAACCCAAATTTCCATGCCGATCCACAGCTCGGAAAATACTCATCAGCTATTGGCCGGGTAGCGCTTCCACGTGCATCAGGCGAATGGTGGTGTTGCCGTACCAGCGGTTGGCGGCGTCGATCCGCACTGGCACGGGCAGCATCCCCGGCGCAGGAACCGCGATCCAGGCGGTGCCGCGCTCCGGGCGCGTAGCGTCCGCCGGGTCCTGGTCACGGCGGAAACCAGCGACCGTGCGGCTTTCGTAGGCGCAGCGCAGCGCGTCGCCGGACCAGCCGCCGCGACCGCCGTCGAGGTGCTGGATGCCCTCGGTGCGGACCGTGATCTCGAGGCGGAGGCGGCCGTCGAAGATGCTGACATGACCGTCGCAGCGTCCAGTGTCGCGCACCTGGCGCACGAGGCGGGCGAAGGCGGAGAGCGGGTCGGTGGTGTCGCGCTGCTGCTCGGGTGGCACCGGGAAGCGCAATTCGGGCTCCGGGTCGAGCACGCGGACGGTGGGCTGGCCGCGTTCGTAGTCGAGTTCGGCGTGGCGGTCGGTGCCGCGCCAGACACCGTCGGCGCGATAGCGGGTGGGGGCGGGCTGGACGCCGCGCCAGGCGCCGTCGACGCGGCTTGCCTGGTGGCCGCGGACGAAGACGGCGGCAATGCCGCGGGTGCGGGCGGTGGTCTCGACCGCGTAGGCGCCCTCGTTGAAGTCGAGTGAGGCGGTGAAGTCCAGAACCGTAATGCCCGCCACGTTCACGGCGTAGCTGGCGCTCAGGCCAGTCGCGGCGGCGGGGCCGACGGCGAGGGCGAAACCGGCGGCAAGGGCGACGAGTGGGCGGGAGATCGGCATGCGGCGGGACTTAGACGCGCTCTCGGTGGGCGGATGAATGCCTGGTGGGAAAGGGAGCATGGTCGATAAAGAACTTCCCGCCCGCATCGACGGCGAGGCCTGGCCCGAACAACGCTCCCGGCGTGTAGGCGCCAGGTCGGCCCTCGTTGCGAGCAAGACGCTTGGCGACCTCAACCGCCACGTTGGTCGCAAAGACATGAGCGTCGCCCGTGCGCAGCCATCCCTCGCCGTGTGCGCCGGACGCCCATTGCACCCGCGCATGGGCCCAGGAGAACTCCCTGCGTCGCTCCTGCGCCTTCGCCTCGCTTTGCGGCTTTGGCTTGAACTCGATGCCGGCAACTTGGCGTATGGCCAAGTCGCGGAGCGGTGTGACCTTCAGGAGCGGCAAGATTGACGGCAGGACGGCACGGAGCATCGGCGACGCCGGCACCATGCTCGAAGCGGCAACCGCGAAGGATGCTCCACTGGCGCGGCGGGCGGCTTCCAGTTCGCCGGACGGGCCGGTAGCGGTCTTGACGCAAGAGCCATCTGGCAGAGTGAGGTTTTCGAGATCGCTCATCAGCCTGGAGCGAACGAGCTGGCCGTGCTCGTATCGGCGCCCGCCCGCAGCCAGGACGTCAACGATCGTCGCCGCCAAGGCCGTGCCCATGTGGCCGGGCTCCGTCTCAACCGTTGCCATCGCGTCGACTCTCACGCGTGCCGCCGGAGGCTGGTCTTCGCACAATTTTAGGACGACGCTCTCGGTCGCCAGCACGCCGAAGCCGGCGCCGGTCACGAACGTGCGGTCGCAAGAAGCCGCTTCATGGTGCAGTCCCAGCAGCGCGATGACGGAAAACAACTCGTTGGAGATATCGACGTAGTGGGCGCCAGGCAGGCACGCCCTTGCGATCGGCAGCGCCGTCTCGCTGAACGGGCCGATCGTGTTGATCACGACGGCTGGCCTGCTTCGTGAAAGCTCACCGACGATCGCATCGACCGAGCCGGCCGTCACGATCCGCAAGTTCCGGTCGATGGCAGCAGCAAGCTTGCGCAAGCGCATGGTGTCGCGGCCAACCAGAACAGGCGGCAATCCCGCGCCAGCCAGTTCGGCCGCGATTGCGCGGCCGCTTCGGCCCGTCGCTCCCAGGATCCAAATCTCATTCATTCCAGCTGCCGATACTTATGGATTGTTGGTGGATACCGCACGTTGCTACTCGCCGGCACGAAACCCGCGCTCTCTTCAGTTTTCGAAATACTCAGCACGGTCGATATCGGCGATTAGTCCGGGCTGGTTCGGCGTCCAGCCCAGCAATGACCCGGTCCGCGTGCTTGAAGCCGGACTGTCCATTTCTGCAAACCTCGCGAACCAACCAAAATGGCTGGACGCCTCTTCAAGGGATTTAGCGACGACTGGCAGGTTCAGGCGCTGGCCGATTACGCCCGCAATGTCGCGGAACGGCACGCCCTCTTCGGCTACCCCGTGGTAACAGGCGCCGGCCACGCCGTTTTCGAGCACGAGCCTATAGAGACGAGCGGCGTCGAGCCGGTGCACCGCAGGCCAACGGTTCAGCCCATCGACCACGTAGGCCGAAGCGCGCTCCTTGCGGGCCATTCCGATGACGGCCGGCACAAAGCCATGATCGCCATCGCCGTGAACCGAAGGTGGAAGCCGCACGACCGATGCACGTACGCCGCGCGACACCAGGGCGAGAGCTGTCTGTTCCGAGGTTCGCGGCATCGCGGAGCCTGTCGGCGCCGGCGTGTCTTCGGTCGCGATGCGGCCCGGCGACAAGAACGCGACGCCGGCAGTAACAATCAAGGGGCGGTCGGAACCTTCGAGGGCAGCGCCGAGCGCCTCGATGGCGCGCCTATCCAGTTCGCCGTTTTCCACGACCTTCGAGAAGTCATGGTTGTACGCCGTGTGGATCACGCCGTCCGCAGCAGCCGCGCCGCTAGACAGGCTCCCAAGGTCTTCGAGTGAGCCACGGTGGACCTCGGCACCTGCCGCGCTAAGGGCCGCAGCGCCGGTGTCCGACCTGGCCAGCCCCAGCACGTGATGACCGGCGTCGATCAACTCCCGAACGATCGCGGACCCGATGAAGCCGGTCGCTCCAGTGACAAACATCCGCATGACTTCTTCCTCCCGTTTTCAGTGCTTCATCAGCATCGCGTCCGCGACGCATTGTGGCCGACCGTTGCGAAGCGAGCCCTCAGGGTGTGGCGGGCACCAGGGTTAACGCTTGCCGTGGCGCGTGACCGCGTCCACGAGTCCGGCGCAAGTAGATTTCCGCGACCACTAGGTTGGGCACCCATGCGAGGAACGCGATCGCGCGGTAGGCATCGACGAACGGGACATGGAATATCTGGCTGAGCGGAAGATAAACGCGCAACAGCACCGCCCCGAAGGTCATGGCGAAGGAGCGGACCATCCACTCGCGATGGTCGGCGAACCGCCCGTCCATTGCCGAGCGCCAGCCCTGCACGTTGGCAACGATCCAGCTCACCGCCAGGCTGACGAACCCAACGGTCGCAATCGGCCCCGCGAAAGTCCCGAATGCGATCACCAGCCCGCCAGCGCTGCCCATAAGGCAACCCAGGATGTAGATGCGGCCGACCCAGCGATGGACGCGCGGCGCCCGGCGACGGATCGCGCCCACGAAGTTGAATGGCCCGAGCAGCAGCGCCGTCGCGGCGCCGGCCACGTGCACCTTGAGCCAGGGCCTGGCGAAGGTGTTGCCGAGGATGTTGGGTGGCCGATGCCCCAGTTCTGGCAGGTAGCGATAGGAGAACAGCGCCACACCCACGCTCAGGAACGCGCCCAGGCCCCAGACGGCCCGCCTCGTTCGTGCGGACATAGGTCGCGATTCCCTCTTCAGGTGAGCTTGAGGCGACGTGATCCGCTGGACGTTGGCAGCCAAAGCCTGCCGCGGAGTGTTCATAGCGTGACGACCACCTTCCTGGCCGACATGCCCCGTCTTTGGGTGCCAAAAGCGGCCTGGATGCAGTCGAGACCGTGTCCCGCGATGGACGGCTCGGGGGCGGCGACGTAGGCGCCTTCCGCAAGGGCCTTGGGCAGGAAGTCCACGTAGATCATCCGGCCGACCTCGTTGTTCGCCAGCGTATCTCCGAAGATGAACTTCGTGCGTATCCCCCTCGTCCGGGACTTGAGGACCAGTGAAGCGTTGGCTCGCACAAGCCGGGCGATCAGCGCGATGAACTGGAGGCTCATGCCGCCGCCATCGGGTAGCTTCTCGAACGCCACGGGAGCGCTGGTCATGGCAACGAACTTGTTGCCTTGGCACGCATGCACGACGTCCAGGCAGGGCTCGGCCGACCCCGTGCCGATGGCGAGTGCGCCGGCAATCGTCTTGCCCTTGAACGCCTTGATCAAGCTCCGGACGACGGTCTTGCCGTTGTAGTCGAAGACCTGGCTCGCACCGAGCTTCCTGACGTAATCGAAGTTACGCGGCGAGGCCGTGGTGATGACCTCGTAGCCCGCGGCGACGGCGAGCTGGATGGCGTTGCTGCCGACACTCGTCGAGCCTCCCCACACGAGCAGGGTCTTGCCGGTTGGCTTCGGTGGCACGGACGGGTGCTGTAGCGCCAGGTAGTCCTTCTGAAACAGGCCGCAGGCCGCGGTGGACACACCAAGGGGAAGAACGGCGGCACCCTCATAGGACAGGGCGTCGGGGATAGGGGTCGCCATGTGGTCGAGAAGGATCGTGTACGCCTGGAAGGCGCCCTCCGTCGCTATGTTGCGTGCCTTGCTCATGCCGAGGGCATGACCGAGGACACGGTCGCCTACGCTGAAACGGGAGACGGCCTTCCCGACCTCGACGACCTCACCCGCGACATCCGATCCCAAAATGCAGGGATACTTGATCCAGGAGAACATCAGGTTGCCGGTCAGCTGCTTGAACCAGTCGACGGGATTGACCGCGACCGCGCGGTTCTTGACGACGATCTCGTTTTTGCCGGGGGAACGATATGGCGCGGCCTTCACCTCGAGCTTGGCGTGTTTCGCAGGAAGCCATGCGGCTGCATTGTCAGGCACTCGACTCATCCTTGATTCGTCAGTGACGCTGGAGTTCGAGTACGGTCTGGTGTCAACCGGCCCGCCGAGCCCGCTGTGGTTCGCAAAGTTCGAGACCGGCCGCTGCTCATTTAAGCCGGTTTGATGAGAAACCGTCATTTTGATCTCCACGCTGGGCTGGAAGTTCTCGTGCTGGCGTTAAGAATTCGCCGTCTAGAAGACATAGCGTAGCTTCACATCAACGGTCTGTTCTGCAGCGTTCAACAGGAACTTTGCTTCGTCGAAGGTTGGCGCGCGCATCTTGTTAGGGTCGTTCGAGGCTCCAGTGCCTTCGGTGGGGATGCCGAGAAAGTTCGTGTCCATTTTCCCGTTGTCGTTCTCGTCGTGCAGCACCGTCACAGCGAACGTGCCTGGTGGCAGGTCCTTGAAGGCAACCCGGGCGGTCATGGTGCTGGGATCGATGCTCACGCTCTGCTGCCGCATGATCCTGGAAGCGTCAGTGGGGAAGCCCTGCGGATCCCGGAACAGATACACAATGACCTTGCCCTTGGCATTCCTCACCCCGGTGACGCGGACCGTCAGTGTGTCCGTGGCGATCAATTGAGCCGAGGGCAGTGGGGCCGCTTGCGCTGCGGGCAACAATGACGTCATCGAAAACGAAAGCGCTAGGATGGCAAAGAAAGCAGCCAGCTGGATCGTGAGGCATCTCAAGGTTTTCACTCACCCTGTCCTTCCATGTCTGCTTGCGTGCTCCCGCATCGTCCCGTGTGATCATTGAAGTAGACGCCAGATGCGGGTTGCCGATGAGATCACCCGTTTCAGAAGCTTTACCGGCCCGGTATTGGCGTGCATATGATCGGCCGTCCGAGTTTGATTATCAGGCGTCCATATTGAATCCGGTGTCCCGGTCATAGCGCTCTTGAAGCCCCAGGCGCTTGATTGGCGGGTCATCGAGGCATCGAGGCCACAGCCGACATCGAGTGCGCGTGAGAAGCGCCGGGCCGGCAGCAGCGACGACAAAGTATAGTACTTCAGTCGCTGATAGCGGTAAGTCGGGCTGCCGGATGCCCAAGAATCATTTCCGGGCGCACCCGCGTTATTCGAGAGTAACGCTTCAAGACGTAGGGCTTGGAGTGGAGGCTGAAGCTCCCCCAAATGGAATTGCAAATGTCTTGGGATAGACCCACATCGCGCCCGACACACCGTCCACCAAGTAGCCGCCCGGCCATTGTACGTAAGAATAGTCGGAGTAGCTCGATGCGAAGACACGGCTGGCAGTCTGGCCGTACGGCGCGGTGCAGGTGACCTTGATATCAAACTTGCTTTTCGACACTTTTACTTCGCTGGGTGTGGTCACCGACGCGTTGACGCCGTCGCCACCAGTGAGCTGACAGATCGCGCCAGATATGCCGGGCGTCTCGACGGAGACCTTCTCCGAGGTCCCGCGGAGGATGGTTGAACAGCCGCCGAGGGCCAGTGCCGCCGTACCCGCTACAAGCATTCGCGTGGTATCGATGCGCATGTCTCTTTCCCGTCTGCCAATTCTGTTTACGTGCTCCCGCGCCGCGTCGTGCGATTACTGGAGTGAGCGCCAAACACAGCTTACCAGCTTAGTCGTTCGCTGAAGAAGCTTTACCGTCTCGGTGTTGGCGTGTATATGATCGAACGTCCGAGTTTCATTATCAGGCGTCCACATTGGATCCGTTGTCCCAGGTCATAGCGCTCTTGAAACCCCAGGCGCTTGAGTGGCGGGTCATCGAGGCCCACGACGCTTGGGGCCTGCGCTTTCCGGAGACTGACGTCGTCGTGTTCGGCCAGGTGATCGAAGGCAGATGCCAAGTGGCACTTGGGGACGGATCGCAGTTCGACGTCGAGGCCGGGGACTTCCTACTGATGGCGGCGCCGCGCTCGTGGATCGTGCGCACGCCCGGCAGAGGCCCTTCCGTCGACTTTGAATCCTTGATCGACAATCCCCGAATTCTGCAGACGGAGGCGCGCGATCCGACAATCACGCGTTTTATTGCGGGAGCCTTCGTCTTCGCTGCGCCCAACGCCGACCTCCTGGCAAGCCTGATGCTGCCGATCGTCCACGTGCGCGGCGTCGACGTTGCAGCGGGTCGCTTGGGCGCGCTGCTGAAGCTGCTCGGAGACGAGGCCCTGGCCGGCCGGCCGGGCAGGTCACTCGTCCTCGACCGGTTGCTGGAAGTCATCCTCATAGAGGCTCTGAGGCAGCAGCCCGCCAATTTCTCGGGCGCGAGGCCGGGCCTCCTGGCCGGTTTGGCGGATGCGCAGATCGGCGTAGCGCTTCAGATGATGCATAAGGACGCCCGACGGCCGTGGACGGTCGCGGAACTGGCGCGGCATGTGGGTATGTCCCGTTCTTCTTTCGCGGCGCGTTTCGCGGCGATCGTGGGCTCCCCTCCTATCGACTATCTGTCGAATTGGCGGATGACCCTGGCCAAGGCTGCTCTTACCTCATCCGAGAAGCCGATGTCCGAAATTGCCGATCTGGCGGGCTACCAGTCCGTCAGCGCATTCAGCACAGCGTTCAGCCGTGCAATCGGCTGTTCCCCGACAGCCTACAGCCGAGCGGCCCACTCTTGAAAGAAGGAGCCTTGCCTTGAAGCTCAATCATCTCAGTCTTCCGGTCGCCGATGTCCGAGCGACCCGTGACTTCTTCGAAAGGTATTTTGGATTTCGCTGTACGGTTGAGATGGGAGCTAACAGATTCGTTGGCTTGACTGACAACGCCGGCATGCTGCTCACCATCAGCAATCTCGACGGGGTGGGCGAGGTCGTCTATCCAAAGTCGTTTCACATTGGCTTCCGGAAGAACTCGGACGACCAAGTGGACGACGTCTGCGAACGGCTCAAAGCAGATGGTTTCGTTGTGGGCGAGCGTGAGAACATGCACGGCGCCTGGACCTTTTACCTTACTGCGCCGGGCGGCTTCACGGTCGAGGTCATGCACCAGAAGTAAGGGCCGCTCGTCGAGGCCGATCAGAACTGGGTCCCCAGAAGCTCGGAGACGATCATGTCCTCGCAAATCCGCCCTAGGCGTGCCTGGCGATGATCCAACAATCCTAAGCGACTCAGGGAGCCCGGCGTGATGGTGACAATGGCAGAACCTTACCAAGCGGAGCCCTACGTGCTCGACCGCGACACGGCGCCCGCTTTCTGGCTGGTTGCCACGCTCTGGATGCCGATGGCGACCGGAAATCAGACCGCGAACCGCTTCTCCCTGATCGAGCAGTGGATGCCCACGGGGCTTGGGCCACCGACGCACCGCCACCCCCGCGCCAACGAAGGCTTCTACGTGATCGACGGTTCCGTGGCTTACAACGCGGAAGGCAAGACGGTGCGTGCCGGTCCTGGCAGCTTCATTCATATCCCACGATTTATGCCCCACAGCTTCTCGGTTGATACCGCGGACGCGCACGTGCTCAACTTCTACGCGCCGGCCGGTTTCGAACTCGTTGTCATGAGCAGCGCGCGGCTGGCCGACGAACGCAGACGTCCGACGATGGAGGAATCAGCGCCCCCCAGTCCCCGGGAGATCGGTATTCTCTCAAAGCTGTTCGGCCAGGAAAGCGTCGAGGCAATGCCATTCTGCCAGCCGTCAGCACCGCCAGTGATGGCTACCAGTGCGGGCGTCTGGTCGATTGGCGACCTCAAGTTTGCTCGTAGCGAGGATGTCGCGGCGCTGCGGATGTTCGGCCTCGAATGGCGCATCCTCGGCGGCGCCGACGACACTGACGGAACTTATGACTTGATCGAGATCGTCGCCCCCAACGGTGCTGCGATGCCGGCGCGTCGGCTTGGACAGGACGAGGCCCTATATGTTCTCGACGGAACGATTGAGGGCGCTTTCGACGGCAAAGCTTTCGCCGCGAAGGAAGGATCGTTCGTGTATGTACCGCGAGGCTCGACACTTGCCTGGTCGGCGAGTGGGGGCCGCGCCAGATGCCTGTGCTTCCACGTTCCAGGCGGGCTGGATCGGCTGCTGCTGCGAAGTGCTGGCGATGAACAACGCTTTCTAGATTTGCTGGCGGCTAGCGGAACTCGGATGTCGCCGTAGATCGGCTCCGATGCGCGGTGACGTGAGCCAGCGTTCCACAAACCAGGGAAATCGGATCAATACCAGTGCTGATGCCTTGGAGAGATATTCGGGCCTACAATCGTCCCGGAACCATGGAGCCAAATCACCGTCCCGGTCAGACGCCCTCTCATAAGTTGACGGCAGCAACGGGATCGGCCTGCCGCTGGGGCCGACCTTGTTTGCCGTGCTGACCGATGAGGTGTTAGCGACCTCGCTATGCCATAGCGGTCGCTTGCCGTTGCAGCTCCCTGCATCGTGCTGCTCGCCGCCATTTTCGCGCTGGCCGAACTGAAACCCCACTGCACCTGTGTCGCGGCCGACCGGACCGGGACAATGCTGGCATCAGCCGTAGGAGGACACCCATGATCGCGCAGCAGCAATCGCACCAGATCGGCGACGTCACGGTCACGCGCATCCCGGAGCTGCTGGTCCGAAGCTTCAAGACCACGGACCTCATCCCGGACTGGAAACCCGGCATTGCCGACCGCTTCGACGCCTGGATGGTGCCGGACTGCCTGGACCAGGCGCACGCCCATGTGGTGATCAGCACGCACGCCTGGCTGGTGCGGACGCCCTGCCACACGATCATCGTCGATGCCGCCGTCGGCAACGACAAGCCCCGCGCCATGAAGGCGTTCGATCACCTGCATGAGCCGTTCCTGGACCACCTGGCCGCTGCCGGGGTCGCGCCGGAGGACGTGGATCATGTGCTGCTGACCCACCTGCATACGGACCATGTCGGTTGGAACACCTGCCTGGTGGACGGGCGCTGGCAACCGACCTTCCCCAACGCGCGCACGATCCTGCCGCAGCCGGACCTGGACCGCGTGAAGGCCATGGTGGCCAAGGAAGGCGCAGACTCCCCCAAGGCGGCAATGTACTTCGACAGCATCCTGCCCGTGCTGGAGGCGGGCCGGGTCACGACCATCGGCCCCGAAGGGGGTCCGGCGCTCGACGGCTTCGTCTATCATCCTACGCCGGGCCACTGCTCGGGCCACATGTCGATCAGCCTCTCGTCAGACGGCGAGTACGGCTTCTTCGCGGGCGACGTCATGCACCACCCGATCCAGGTTGCCTGGCCGGACTGGAGTTCCGTGTTCAGCGAGGATCATGCTCGGGGCCGGGCGTCGAGGCTGTGGGCGCTGAACCACATGGCCGACACGGAGGCCCTAGTGTTCACCTCTCACTTCCCGGGATCCAGCGCCGGCCGGGTCGCGCGCGCGGAGGGCGGCTTCGACTGGACGTTTGCCTGATGCGCCGACGCACGGTGGCGGGCGGGCTCGCGGCCACGGCCCTGCCCGGCCCGCCATTGCGCAACCCGCCAGGATGGCGACGCTGCGCTTCATGCCGCAATCCAGCCTGCCCGTGCTCGACCCGATGTTCTCGTCCAAGGTGGCTGAGCTGACCTACCTCATTCAGCGGCTGTGTTGCATGGATCAGCCTTTCTACCCGAAAAAGAAGTGAGCGATTTCAATTAAGTGGCTGCGGTCGAGATGATAAGAATTCGCATCTGACGCCAGAGGCGCGCTTTTTAAGGTGATTCCGGGACTTAGACGCATCATTAGAACCGACGATAACATTGATGAAGCTCGGTTTTATCCATGCAACACAGTCGCGATGGAAAGAGATAGTCGTTGAGTAGGCGCAAGTGGTGGGTGGTTGCGCTGGGACTGATGCTTACCTTGCCGGTGCTGGCCATCAGCGCCGTGATCGCCATCGTGAACCCGAATGACTTCAAGCCACAATTCGTGGCGGCGGTGGAGCAGGCGACGGGGCGCACCCTGACGATCGGCGGCGACCTGTCTATCAGCAGGTCACTCTGGCCGGCCGTCATCGTGTCGGATGTGAGGCTCGAGAACCTTCCTGGCGGCAGCCGCCCTGACATTGCTCATGCCGAGCGGATCGAGGCGCGGTTCTCGCTGCTTGCCCTACTGCATCGAAGGGTCGAGATCACGGACTTGGTGCTGACAGGTCCGAACATCCTGTTCGAGACGGTCGGAGGCAAGCCGAACTGGGTCTTCGACACCGACGCAGGGGGAAAAGCCGCGGCAGCCGGGAAGGCTGGCCCTGGATGGAGCCTGCGCGTTCGGGCAGCGCACGTGCAGAACGGCATGGTGACCATCTGCCTGCCGTTGCGGACCCACGTCGTCGGTATCCGGTCTCTCGACCTCAAGGTGCCGGCCCAGGGGCCGCTCGATCTCGCCACTGTGCTCGTCTACGCCGACTACCAGCCGTTCAGCCTCTCGGCGACGGCCAGGCCAACCGGCGGCATGCGCGCGCCATGGGATGCACAGCTCCGCTTTGCCGCCTATGGCGCGGAGGCGACTGCGAACGGTACGATGAGCCTCGATGGCCAGTACGACCTGCGGACCCAGGGCACTGCCCCCGTCCTCGAGAAGCTCAACGCCCTGCTGCCACCCATGCACCTGCCACCCCTGCGCGCGCTCGACTTCGCCACTCACCTAACCAGCGCGGAGGTGAATGGGGAGCTGCCGGTGGTCGGGCAGACCCGGTTGCGTTTCGCAGGCGCGGATCTTCAGGGTCGGGTGCCCGGCCTGGTGCTCGGCGCCGTGGAACTCGCGCTACCCCAGGCCGGGGGCGCCGCATCGGTGAAAGGCTCCGGCCGCTACGCCGACCAGAACTTCGCTTTCGATGGCACTGCCGTCGTGCCGAAGCGACTCGATGGGCACATTGGCAGTCATGTCGCGCTTTCCCTGCGCGCGGCCGCAGCCGCCGCCGGCAGCGCTGAGCCGGCGGAGCTAGCCGGCGCCCAAGGCACGCTGGACGGGACGCTTGGCCTTGATGCAGGGCAGTTCGACGGGCTGGATGCCAGGACGAAGCTGCAGCTGCCTGCACTCGCCGCCTTGCGGACTGTCGTGCCGTCGCTGCCGCCAGGCCTTCCTCCGCTCACCGCAGTGTCGTTCGACGGGCAGGTGACCCTGCCGGCCGACCTCGCCGAGGCCAAGGTGCATGGCGGCAGGCTCTCCGCCCGCGAGGCAGAGTTGTCCGGCGACCTGAGCGTGCAACTGCGCGACGCCCTCGGCATCAAGGCGGACCTTCAGGTGGCGCGGCTGGACCTGGACGCCCTCGCGGACCGGACCGGCAAGCCGGCGTGGGAGGGGAACGCGAAGGGCCCCGTGATCCCGGACACGGCGTTTCCCTGGGCGATGCTGCGCGGTAGGACGCTGGACCTGTCGCTCGCCGCCACAGCCGTGACCTTCCTGCACCGGTCCTGGCACGATGTCGTCCTCGCGATGACCCTGGCGAAGGGTCGCTTGCAGGTGTCGCGGGCACGTCTCGCGTTTCCCGACGGCCCGCTGGAGGCAACGATGAGTGCCGACGCGGCCAGCCAGGATGTGCCGGTGACGCTGTCCCTGCACAGTGCCGCGATCCCGCTGGCGCTGCTCGCGGACAGTGCCGGGTTGCCGGGCGGCACCACTGGCACCCTACGGGTTGAGACCGACCTGACCGCGCGAGGGAACAGCCCCCACGACCTGGCCGCCACGTTGGCCGGTCCGTTCGCCGCCACCATGATCGGCGGTCGTGTCACTGACGCAGCCCTCATTGGCCTCGCCGGACCGGCGTTGAAGGAGCTGAACATTGCCGTACCTGCCAATGGCGAGACGGCGATTCGCTGCCTGGGCCTTGTTGGCAGCTTTACGAACGGCCGGGGCCGATTCCCGACGATCGCGCTTGATACGACATTCCTCCAGCTCGATGGCGCCGGGGAGGTGGACCTTGGCGGTGAGACGCTTGCGCTGAAGCTGCACCCCCTTGCCCGCCTCTCCGGATCATCCGTGTCGGTGCCGGTCGTGGTGGAAGGTCCGTTCCGCGCAATCAAGGGACGCCTGGACGCGTCAGCGTTCGAGAAGCTCGGTCTGCTGTTCGACGCCTGGTTCGGTGGTGACAATCCGCAGACGTGCTCAGAGGCCGGGCTGGTTGCGGCCAAGCGGAACTGAGGCGACCAGAAGGTTCGTCTCGGCATGTCACGATCATTTCGCCGGCTTCGTTCTCGCCTTCCAGCAGGTATTTGCCATCCCTGGCCGAGGGCTGAAACTTGGGCGAAGCTAGAGCGTGACCTGACCGGTGTGAATCGTTGGGGCTTCCCCGACGCGGGCTGGGTGTGATTCACCATGCAAGCTGGACAGGGGGCCAGCATGCATGG
>JAABUH010002918.1_pt1 | contig 15600 bp, 16 predicted proteins | sample 5559121 | NCBI WGS metagenome assembly JAABUH01 (sample SAMN10711871, study PRJNA513364) | rock metagenome | isolation source: Antarctica rocks | place: Antarctica: Victoria Land, Battleship Promontory nord | collected 2015-12-28
TGGCGCGGCGCCGATCGGCCTCCTGCCGGTCCAGATCGCCCGCCTTGTAGCCCTGCGCGGTGATGCCGCGCGCCGCTGCCTCGATCCAGGCTTCGCGCTTGAACTCGGCGGAGCCCGCGACCTTGACCTCGGACCAGCCGCGCGCCTCGGCCATCGTGAGCATCGCGCGGATGGTGTTCAGGTCCTCCCGCTTGCTGTTGATCGTGGTGTCGTCGGCGCGGATCGCGAGCGCCTTCTTCTGGTAGTCATCGAAGTAGCGGCGTTCGGTGCCCCGGTCCTCGACGTAGTAGGTCCGGCTGATGACCTCCGGCTCGCTCGTGTAGGCGGGAGCCTTGGCCTGCGCCTGCGCCGGCTTGGCGGGGGTTTGCGAGGGGCTTGGCGCCTCGCTCGCGACGGTTCCCGGTGTGGCGGGAGCCGATTGCGCGAGGCGCGGTTCCTGGCGCCGTTCCGGCTCCGGCTGCTGCACCGCCTCGATAGTGTTGGTCGGCTTCGCCGCGTCCTTCAAACGATCAAAAAGTGCCATCGTCGTACTCCACAATCATGTCGGCTTGGGTTGGGAGAGCGCGGATCGCACGGGCGATCCATGCCTTGCAGGTATCCACGTTGGCGTCCGCCAGGGCGGCGGACAGAAGCCCGTCCAGGGGAGAGGGAGAGGTGGACGGCAGCGCGTCGATCAGGGCGCCAAAGTCCATGCAGCTCTCCCGCATCACGACCTTGCGGCGGTCGCGGATCGCCTTGGGAATGAGGATGTCCACCCCATCCAGTGCAGCAGGTTCGGTCACGCGGCTTTCCTCCTTCTGTTTTTCTTCGTGGGCACATCACCCAGAATCCCGCCCACGAACGACTTGCCATCGCTCAGTCCGAGCTGGCTGATGTCCACTTCGCTGCCTGAAACAGCCGCAAAGAACGCTTCGCATTGCGTCGGCTGAATGGTGTGGGTGTCCTGTGCATCGTCGCCCTGCGTGACCGCTGCGGCCTTGGCTTCGGCGGTGTCGGCCGCCGCAGTCTCGGGCGGGGTCGCGGCCTGCGCGGGGACCGGAGACTTCCGTTCCACGATCTCGATCGGCTTGATCTCCGGCGGCTTGCACAGGAGACGCTTGAAGTATGGGTCCTTGAAGTAGCGGATGCGTCGCACCTTTGCCGGGTGCATTCCGGCCCGCAGCACGATCGCCTCGCGCTTCCGCAGGCGGAGGATTTCCTGCGGCAGAAGCAGCGCGCGGCGTTGGTCGCTTTCGGTCTGGTTCGCAGCTTTGGCCCGGAACGCGGACCAGAAGCGCGGCCCCGACCGGCTCACACCGTCCACGGTGTCATAGCCCAGGCGCTCGCTCAGCTCGTTGGCCAGCTCGTTGTTCTTGGTGCCGAACACCACCTCGATGCCGCAGTTGTCGAGGATCGCCACGGCCTTGTCCGGGCCATACAGGGCCGGATCGCGGAGCTGCGCCTTGCTCTGCATCACCAGCATCATCCGCATGTTGTAGCCGGCCACGTAGGCGAAGGCGTCGGCCAGGACCGGCATCGGCCCGAGCAGTGGAAACTCATCGAGCAGCACGAGAACCTGGTGCTTCGCCTTCTTGTCGAACTGCGGGAGAACCTGCACCGTCAGGTCCACGAGCTGCTGGAAGAACAACGTGAGCAGCGGCCGGAGACGCACGATGTTATCGGGCGTGACGCCAACATAGATCGCGTGTAGCGAGTGACGCAGCTCGCGGAGGTCGAAGTCGCTTGCGGCCGTGGCGCAGTCGATGCGCGGGTTAAACCAGAGTCCCAGGCGCGAGGTGACGGTTTTGCGGATGTCCTGAATGGTGTCGGCGTTGCCGCTCAGGTAGTCCGCCAGGGCGGTGACGGTCGGCTCCGAGTAGGGCTTGCCCTCGGCCGCGCGTGCCTTGATCGCGGCCTGTATCTCGGCCGGCGCCTCCGGCCGCGCGAAGATGCGCAACGCGGCGCCGAGCGTCAGCTCCGCGCCCTCGGTTTCCGCGAGGTAGGTGGTGGCGCCGACAAAGGCCGAGCGGGCGCTGTCCGAGAAGAAGGCGTTCTTGCCTTCCTCCTGCGGGAACAGCATCCCCGCGATGCGCTGCACGTCATCGAAGGCGTCGAGGGTGCCGCGCCGCACGTAGCTCAGAGGATTGTAGCGGGCGGTGCGGCCATCCGGCGCGAGCGGATCGAACAGGATCACCTTCTGCCCAGCCTTGGCGCGGATGCCGGCCGTCGCCGCGAAGTTCTCCTTCTTCACGTCGAGGCAGACCAGGCTCGCCTCGTACAGCAGGCAGTTGGGGATCACGAGGCCGACGCCCTTGCCGGAGCGCGTCGGCGCGTAGCAGGCGACGTGCTCCGGGCCGTCGAAGCGAACATACTTGTTGCGGCGCAGCTTGCCGACGAACAGGCCGCCAAAGCCACCCAGCAGGCCGTTCTCGCGCAGCTCCGCATTGCCGGCCCACTCGGTTTCACCGTGCAACGCCCGCCGATCACCAGGCAGGCCCCTGCGCGCGATGCCGGCAACGACGAGCAGCAGCGGCAGGCCGATCGCCAGGCCGCCGGAAAGCTTGAGCCAGAACCCGATCACCGGTCGGTCGAGGCCGTAGAAATACAGGTAGAGCCACCAATCCGCGAACGGGAACCCATGGTGCTGCGCCATGAGCCCGGTGCCGACGAGGAAGATAGCTGACGCCATCACGGACCACAGCGCCACGACCAGGGCAGCGGCGACGATGCCGCCCGCAACCTTAGCGGGGAGCGGCCATTCATCGAACTCGAACCACTCGCGAACGTCCAACCACTCGTTAAGCTTCATGGGGGTGCCTCTATTCGGCCGCGAGGGCGGGGGCAGGGGAGGCGGCGAGCTTTGCCGCCGGATCGAAATAGACCTCGGTGATGGTGCGGATTCCGTCGCGGTGCTTCGTGCAATGCACGACGACATCCACGAGCTGCCGCAGGAAGGTCCGCACGTCGGCGTCCGCCAGGTGCTTACCGGCGTCGTGCTGCTTGACCATCAGCCGCAGCGCATCGAAGGCCCCGGTCGCGCTGCCGGCGTGCAGGGTGGTGATGCTGCCGGGGTGCCCGGCCGCCACGCCCCGGATGAAGGAGAACGCCGCGCCGTCGCGCAGCTCCTGCATCAGCACGCGATCCGGCCGCATCCGAAGGGCCGCCTCGATCAGATCCTCGGAGCGCACGCGGGCGAGCCCCTGGTCGCCCTTGGAGTAGAACAGGGAGACGACGTTGCGCCGCGACAGGTTGAACTCCGCGGTGTCCTCGATCGTGACCAGGCGCTCGCTTTCGGCAATCTCCTGGATCAGCGCCTTGGCCACCGTCGTCTTGCCGGAGCCGGTGTCGCCGCTCGCGAGGATCGTTTTGTGCGCCCGCACCGCGAGGGCGAGGAAGCGCGGCCAGTCCTTCGCGCGGTGCAGCTCGACCAGCTCGGCGTCGTCGGGATGGGCGCGGAGCTGCGCGGCGTCGGTGCCCGCGAACAGGCCGCCTGCCGCGAGCATCGACAGCGAGGGCGCGAAGGAGTTGGGGCGGCGGATCGTGAGGCTGATGGTGCCGGCCGGCACGGCGGGCGGGCGACAAATCTGCACCCGCTGTCCATCCGGCAGCACGGAGCCGCAGAGCGGGCGGTCCGGGCCGACATCCTGTTGCGACATGGCCGCGCAGAGCACGGCGATGCCGTCCAGGCGATCGAACGTCAGCTCCGGCACTTGGCGCCAGGTCCAGCCGCTCCGCCGCTCCACGCCGACCTCGCCCGGCCGCTGGATGACGATTTCCGTGGTGGTGTCGTCCGCCAGGTGGGCGGCGATCGGCGCCAGCATCAAGCGCAGGGTGCGCTCGCCAGGGCGGATCATCGCGCGCCTCCCAGCTCGGCAGGCGCCGTGCTGACCTGATAGACGGTGGAGAAGTCCAGATCGCGAGCGACGAAGATCGACACCAGCTCGCCCTGGTTCTTGCGCAGGGTCGGGCGGATGTTGACGCTCGCGTTCAGGGCATCGCTGCTGACGCTGGAGACGTTGCCGGTCTGGATGTAGCTGGACCCGGAGGGCGCGACCGCCGCCGTGCCGGCCGAGATGCCGCCCTGGACGAGCGAGAGCAGGAGGGCGCCGCCGAAGCGCGACCAGAAATGCGTGTCTACCTCGCCATCGAAGCCGGAGCGGCCGAGGGGATCGGCAGCCGGGCTGTCGAGGTTGATGATGACACCCGTGGGTGTCTCGGCGCGGGTCCACAGGACAAACAAGCGGTTCTGCCCCTGCTGCATCCCGCCGTGGAACTCGCCCACCACCTTGGTCCCGCGATCGAGCAGGGTAATGCCGGTTTTGCCGATCACGTCCTGCGGGATGATGCAGGTGACGAAGCCGGGCAGGGTGGAGTCCATGGCGGTCTGCAACACGCAGCCGATCACCGTGCCTTGCGTCAGAAGGTAGGGCTGGTGGCGCAGCACATTGGCGGTGACACTGCTGATCGGCGTGGCTTGCAGCTTAGCCGCCAGCTCGTTCGGCCCCGTGGCGCTCGGTGTGACCGGCTCCCTTCCTCCCTCTTGCCCGCCTGTCTGCTTGCCTGCGTCCGAGCCGGCCGAATAGACCGAGAGGCCGGCATGGCGGGCCTTGAGCATCGGATCGGGTGGCGGCTTGTTGCCGACAACCGGCATGAAGGACGGCACGTTGCTCGCCTGCGTCGGAGCCGGGGGCGCCGTGGTCGGCAGCGGCCCCACGTTGAAGCTCGCGGGCGTGGCCTGCGGCGCGGGCGGCGGCTCGTAACGACCAACCACTTTGACCTTGAGCCGTTCGGCCAGGGACGCCTCGTTGGGGTCGGTCGGCTTGGCGTGCGGCTTGAGTTCGAGGAACGCCACAGCGGCAAGGGTGGCGAGCCCGAGCGCGATGGCGGCCTGGTTCTTCGTGAAGCTGCGGCCGGAGCCGGCCACGTCCGAGACGTGGCGCTCGCCGGCTACGCCCTGCGCGCCCGCAGGCGCGGCATGGAAGCCGGAGACAGCCTGGTAGAGCGTCCCGTCAGGCCCGGTCACGAAGCCGGGCACCATGGGCTCGCGAGGGGGAGGAGTGGAGTCCTCGCTCACTGCCGGGCCTCCCTGATGCTGCGCTGCACTTCGGGGGTGGTGGTGCCGGTGCCGGGGTTCTGGCCGATCGGGTCGAAGCCGAGATTGAACACCCGCAGCACGTCGTTGCCGTAGCGCAGGCGGAACTCCCTGGCCGTGGCGGACACCACGGCCAGGTCGTCGCGCATGGTGTAAGGAACGATGGTTTCCTGCCCGTCAGGCGCCACGGTGTAGATCGTCGGCAGGGTCTGGTTGCCGGGGAAGCGGAAGGCCGTCAGCCGGCCGTTGTCGCTGACTTCGAGGGGCTGCACGGCGCCGGCACCCTGCGCGGTGTAGCGCCAGTTGCGCGGCCCGTAGAACAGATCGACGGCGAGGCGGGACTGCGCGAGCTGTTCGTCGGCGCCGGCCGCCGCCTTGGCCCGCTCCGCGAGCGCGGCCTGCCGGGCGTCGCCGGGATAGGCATAGGCGACGACGAGCTGCACGCCTTCGGCGGCATGGTCCTGGCTGGCGGCACGGGCGACAAGTTCGAGCTGGTAGGAGCGCAGGGAGCCATCCGGCCGCCTGGTGACGACCTGCGCGTTCGTGGGGGTGCGGACCTCGACGGGCTTGAGGAACAGGAGGTTGCCGGCCGGCAGCACCAGCCAGCCGTCCGCATCTCCGATGGCAACCTGCGTGATCGTCTCGCCGGCTGCGAAGATGACCTCCGTGCTGGCGAAGGTGCCGCCGATCACGCGCACCACGTTCAGCGGGTTGTAGGTGACGGTTCGCACGCGGGCGTCGAAGCGGCCTGCGTGCGGGTCCTGGACCGCGAGGGCGGGGCCGGCCTGGGCGCAGCTCGCGAGCAGCGCCAGGCCGAGAGCACGAGACCGGGCGCGGCTCACTGTGCGTTCTCCTGATCGACGTGGAACGAAGTGACGAGGAAGCCGTCCGGGTTGACGTTGATCGCGCTGCCCGTGGTGTCACCGCGTGCGAAGTCGAAGGTGATGGTCGCGACCATGTGGCGCAGCGGCAGGAGGGCATCGCCCTTGCGGTCCTGCTGGGTGAAGCGGACCTGCGCCTGCTTCTGACCGAGGAACGAGGTGCTGATCCAGTTGACCGTCGAGCTGCCGTTGCGGCCGAGTAGCACCTGCGGGCTTTGCGGGTTCGAGCCCTTGAACCAGGCGGTGTATTGCTGCTGCACGTCGGCCGTGCTCATCAGGTTCACCACGTCGAAGTCGCGCTGCGCGTCGGTGAACGTGTAGCCCTGCCGGTGCAGGATGTACTGCCACAGAAAGTAGCGGCGTTCGGCCTCGCTCGCGGCCATCTCGCCGCCTCGCACGTCAAAGACGCGATCGACCATGCCTGTCGTGTCGTTGACCCGGAACACGATCGGCACGGCGGTTTTGAGCGGCGTGAGGCCCGCCAGGGCAAGGCAGGCGGTGCCGGCGATGACGCCGGCCGCGACCGCGACCGACCAGGCGACGCGGGCGCTGCGCCGCGCCCGCCTGGCATCGTTCACCTGATAGCTGCTGACCTGGCTGAAGTAGGCCGCGAGCAGGTCGGGATCGTTCGGCACCGGCTGCGCGGCGAAGGGGCGGGCGGGGACGCCCTTGCTGATGGCGTTCATGCGCCGAGCCTCGCGAGCGCTGGGGCCGAGGTGGTGGAGACGCCGGGGGGTGTCGTCAGATCATTCGGGCCGGGGGTCCAGCGGCCGACGTTGAGCTGGCGCACCGGGCCGGAGGCGACGGGGAGGGGGCGGCCGTCGCACGCGGCGACCACCAGGGGAAGCAGGAGGGCCAGGGCGAGACGGCAGAGAATCACGGTTCGTTCCTTCGATTGGGTGGAATCCAGGCGGATTCCTAGCTTTGAGAAAGCAGAGAACCCCGGCTCAGGCCGGGGGTGGGGAGCCTCTTGAGAGGGAGCCGCCGACAGGCGGGCGGATACGGCGATAGACCTGGCGGGCGCCGGAGAGCGCCGCCGCGTCGGCCTTGGCGCTGATCGCGCCGGCCTTCTGCGCCAGGGTGGAGGCGCCCCCGGTGGCGATGCCAAGCGCGGCGCGAGCGAGGGCTCCGGTGTGGAAGTGCAGGCCGCCTGACAGGGCGGTGCCGAAGCCGGGAATCTGGAAGGCGAGCAGGGTAGCGAAGCCGAAGAAGGCAATGGCCGCGATCAAGGTCCGCATCTGCTCGATAGGGTTGGTTCCAGTGTAGCCGGCGAGCTGCGCCACGAGCTGCCCTTCAACCTGCAAGGTCAGCGTCAGCAGGATCACGGTGACGACCTGCACGATGACGGCGGAAATCATGGCGCCGATCCACCGCTCGAAGATCGGTTTGGTAACGGGGAACAACACAAGCGGCAGCATGAGAGGAGCCAGGGCGACGAACACCGCCAGGGAGACGTGCGAGATGAACCAGATGGCGAACGTCACTAGACAAGCGAGGATGGCGACCGCCCAAAAGACAATGACGAAAGCCTGTTCCCCGAAGTTATACCACTTCAAAAGCTTCCAGACTTGCAAACCTGCATCGAACGCTTTGAGCAGAACCGTGTCGAAGGAATTGGCAGCGATCGTCGTGCCGCCCCCCATGGAGGACGTTACGGCCTGGGTGATGTCGTTCGGCAGTGTCGTCAGGAAGAAGTCGCCGACCCAGGTGGTGTAGAGGGCGCCGTTGGTGGCGAACCATACGACAATGGACATCTTGATAAAGCGGCTGAATAAGCTGCCGATTCCTTCGCTGGCATGGCCACGAAGCATGAGGATGCCTGTTAACGCAATGTAAAGCACGACAGAGGTTTGAACGGGCTCAGCAGCGTAGGATACGAGTGCAGTCATTAGTTGGTTCAAGCTATCCAGCATCGGGCTTTCAATCGAGTTAAATATATAGCCAAAGACTTCTGTGCCGTTCATTACGAAAGTTTCCTAGTTATCTGCCAAATGATGCGTGTTGTTCTGCCATTAAAGACTGTGCAGCAGGACCACAAGTTGAAGAAGCACGCACATGCTCAGGGGTCATGTGACTACATAGATTGATCTCGAACTTTCTCTCATTTGGCCGCTTGTCCCAATAGGCCGGCGTGCGCGCATCACTTGTGTCCCCCGCCATCTTGTGCGTCTCGCGGGCGGTAGCCTCGGTGTTGGCTTGGCTGGCATTCCAACAATCCGGGTTATTTCGGTAGTGACCTGGATCGTTGAGGCACGCGCGGTTGACGTTGTTCCGCACGTCCGGGTGCTGCACGTAGAACTCGACGGTGCGCTGCCCCTCCGGAGGATAAGCGCCCTGCGCGTGCGCCGAACCCGCCAGCCCGAAGGGCAAGAGGGAGACGGACAGGACGAGCGCGAGGCTTCCAACAGTAGGAAAGTTGAGGCTCATGGCGTCAGCTCCCCGGCGTGGCGGCGGCGTCCTGCGCCAGCACGTCATCAATGTTCTTCCGGTGCATTTCGTCAGCCTGCTGCTCGACGTTGCGCACCTGCGCGGCCTGCAAGGTTTGCAGCGTCGATGCCTGGACCTGCTGCGCTTGCAGGTAGGTCTGTTCCTGCGCGATGCGGGCTTGCAGGTCGGAGGTGGTTTTCTGATCGGGTGAATCGTTGAGCTGGGTTTCAAGGTCCGCCATGGTCGCCATGTGCGAGGACGCCGACTGGTAAAGCTCCTGCGATGCCGCCTGGACTCCTGCGATGCTGTTGGCGTTCGTTGCCATCTGCGTCGCGTTGAAGTCGGTCCCGGCCGGCGTATAGACGTGGTTCGCGTTGAGGTTCTGGGTGCCGAGATAGCCGGTGTTGCCTAGGCCGCTGCCGGTCACGATCGAGCCGAAGGCGCCGCTGCCCGTGGGCAGCACGTTGCGCAGCGCCGGCACGTTGAACTGCGACGAGCTGGCTTGCAGCGGGTCGGAGACGCCGTGCGACAGCGAGGCAAAGGTCTGCTGCGCCGTGGCGAGCTGCTGTTCCATGTTCTTGAGCTGCGCGGTGAGCTGCAGCACCTGCTGCGCGGTGTTCGCCAGGTTGGCGCTGTCCACGACCGCGAGCTGCGCGCGCGCCGAGCTGGCACCGAGCAGCGCCGCCACGCTCGCGGTCGTCAGGAGTGTCATCCGCCTGTTCATGTCGCTTCCTTTGCTGATGGGGTGACGCGCAGCCGGCTCAGTAGCCAAGCCAGTCGCGCAGGGCGCCGAGCGTGAGCGGGATGGTCTGCCACTCCCAGCCGCCAAAGCCCCGCCGGTCGGTGAACTGATGCAGCACCTCGATGTGCCCAGGCATCCGGCTGCATCGGCCTGTCTGGTGGTGGTGCGCGAGAATGGCGTACGCGGTTGCGTGGTTGATCCGCCCCCGCTCGCCGTGCATCGCGGCTTCCAGCGCATCGTCCACCACAAAGCCCGGTGTCACTGGCGCCAGAGGAACGTCCGAGGGTGCCAGTGCCTCGCGCCACGGGAAGGGTTCTTCCTCCCTCCTGCCCGCCTTCATGCCGCCACCTGGCGCTTGCCCGCCTGGCGCCACTGGCGCCGGAACGCCGGCAACCACGCTTCCGGCTCCGGCCCCAGCTCGCGGATCAGCCGCTCCATGAGCGGCACCGTGTTGTTCGTCCCCGAGATGACCGCGCGCAGATCGTCCAACCCCGACAGGTTCAGCTCGCAGGCCACGGAGGCGTCGCCTTGCTTGAGCAAGAAGCGCCGCCCGCCATCGGCCCCTGGCTGCACCAAGTCTTCGGTGACAGCCGCGAACTCGCTGTCTGTGAGCTTGAAGCCCTTGACGTAATCGACGGCATCGCCTTTGCCGTTCGGCATGAACACCTGAGTCGGGCACTGCTCGATGATACTGTGCGCGATCGGACTGTTGAGCGCGTCGCGCGGGCTCTGCGTCGCCAAGATCACCGCGCCGTTCAGCTTGCGGATGGTCTTGAGCTTGTCGTTCACCAGGTCGCGGAACGCCTCATCCGCGAGCGCCTTCCAGAACTCATCGATGGCGACGACCAAGCGGCGCCCGTCCACCAAGGCCTCGACCCTATGAAACAGATACGCCATCACCGGGCCGCGTGTGGTCGGATCGTCCAGAACCGCCGTCATGTCGAAGCCGATGAACGGCGCCCCCAGGTCCACATCGTCGGCGTCGTTATCGAGAACCCAGCCGAGCGAGCCGCCCTTGCACCACTTGTCGAGGCGCGCACCCGGCCCGGCCGCGTCGGACTGCCCCAGGAAGGCGCGCAGTTCGCCAAGCGAGCGATAGTCGGGCGGCAGCGACATGACCTGACGCAAGCCCTGATCCAGCCGCCGATCCATGTCGGGCTGCAGCTCCGCACCGTCCGAGGCGATGAGTGTGGTGACGAGTTGCTTGAGGAACACGAGGTTGCCGGGGCTGGCGTCCAGAGCCTTGAGCGGTGCCAGGCCGGAGGGTTCGCCAGAGGGTAGCACGAGGTAGGTGCCGCCGAGGGCGCGGGCGAGGATTTCGCCGCCCCGGTCCTTGTCGAAATACACGACGGTCGCGCCGTATTTCTCCGCCAGGGCCAGGGTGAACAGCACCCACACCGTCTTGCCCGAGCCGGAGGGGCCGGCCACGAAGATGTTGCCCAGGTCCGTCACCGTCGCCGTGGAGGCGTGCAGGTGGAAGCGGTAGGACGTGCCGCCCGTGGTGCGGAACACCGTCAGCGGCTCACCCCAGTGGCCCTCCTTGGGGCCGAGCGGGTAGTTGTGCAGGCTCGCCATGGCCGCGAAGTTGCGGCTGGTGATCGCTCCCGGGCGGGTGCGCAGCGCCATGTTGCCGGGGAGCTGCGCCCAGTACACCGCTTCAAGCGCCAGGTCCTCGCGGGCGACGACGGCGCCGCTTTCCGCCAGATCGCGCCGTGCCACGGCGACGACCTCGGACAGCGCCGGCAGGGTGTCCGCGAACGCCACGAGCGTCAGGTGGTGGTCGCCCATCACGAACTGATTGCTTTGGAGCTGGTCGGCCGCCTCGGACAGCGCCGCCGTCTGGCTCGACGCCTTGTCGAAGGCGTTGACCATCTGGTTCTGCTTGCGCGTCATCTTGTCCTGCGCGTTCTGCTTGTCGAGCGGCGCGAAGGTCTGGGTCAGGACGCAGCAGTAAGGCGCGGACAGGACGGTATCGAACATTCCCGGCCAGGTGGTCGCGGGATACTCGCGCAGGCCGAAGCCGGCCGCGTAGCTCGACCCGCCAGGGGCGCGTATCTCGATCGCCTCGCGACCGACGATCACCCGGTCGGTGTAGATCGCGCCGCCCAGGTGGCCGTTCACCAGGGGCACGGAAAGCCGGTCCAGCGTCAGCACCAGGCGCAGCGCCTCGGCAATCTCGCTAAATACCACGCCACGCGCATTCTGCCGCAGGCCGAGCCGCACGGGGCTGTACTCGTCCAGGCCGGCGAGCAGGGTGGCGACGGCGGTTTCCAGGCGTTCGGTGTCCGACACCGACGAGACGCGGCCGGTGTCGCCGCGGCGCCTGCGGTTCAGCAGGCCGGAGACGCGCTTGCCGCCCGCCTGCGACGGCCGCAGCAGCACGGACAGGAACAGGTCGTTGCGATACAGCCGCCCATCCAGCAGCCGGGCGCGATAGGCCGCATCCAGCTCGCGGGCAAAGGCGCTGCGGCACTCGCCGGCCGGATACTCGGCTGGGTCCGCCATGGAGCGCACCACATGCGTCGCCAGCACCAGGCGCGGGCTCGCGATGTTGCGCAGCAGGATGTTGCGCTGCGCGTGCCGGGCGTTGACGACCTCGGTATCTGCTGTCTCCCAGGCGACGCCGCCCAGGCGGATCATCACCAGGCGCGAGCCGTCATCGAGCAGCAGCGTGCCCGGCCCGTCGTGGCCGATATAGGGGACGTAGGTATCGGGCTCGCGCTCGCGACCGGCCGCGCTGAAATCAAACATGGATGCGGACTTCCCTGGCGTTGCGGGCGGGGCCGAGGGGGAGGGGACTGACCGACGAACCACCCCAGCTCGCGGCGTTGCGCGCCCGGCCCTTGGTGTCCATCCACGAGCGGAGGATGCCGAAGATGTTGTAATCCTTGCTGATGAAGGCGCGGATCACGTAGTGCAGGACGACGCCGATCAGCATGTAACAGGGGTTCTTCATGATGATGAAGAAGATCACCGTGCCCATGGCATTGATGCACGCCGCCTCTACAGGCACGCCCTGCCACATGGCAGGGCGTGTGCAGGCGAGGAACAGTGTATCTACTGTGATCCCACGTTGCGTCATTTACGCAGCGACAGTTCCGCCGGTGATCTGGCCGACGATCCAGGCGGCGGAGAACACGATGGCGCAGCCAAGGACCACGCCGCCGAAGGCGCGGACGGAGAAGGCGCCGAACATGGCGCCGATGCCGGTCAGGGCCACGGCAATGACCGCGATGACCTGGCCCGTGGTGCCCGTGACCAGGTTGGCGATGTTGGTCAGGAAGGAGTTGAGCGAGCCCGCGCCGCCTGCGGTCTGCGCGGCAGCCGGGTGCATCGAGAGCACGAGCAGCGCCGCCGCCACGGCACCGGGGACGAGGACGTGCGAGGTGGCGGCCCGGTCCTTGAGGCGGGCGGACAGCGCCGCCAGGCGGGTGCCAGCCGTGCGCAGGCGGGTGCCCGTGGTGGAGAGCGACAGGGCGATGGAGGCGGCAACCGCCTCGCGGTGAAGGACGACGTTCATGCGGGGTTAGGCTCCATGGGGTGCAGCGGAGGGCCGGAGGGACACGGCCGGGCTTTGCACTGTGCAAAGGCTCCGGCGTGCAGACGGGGGCGGCCTGCCCTCCCCCGCCGTTCGGGTGGAGGCGGCAGCGCGCTCAGCGCGCATCGTTCATCGCCTCGACGTTCTGGAGGCGCCGCAGCGGCACCGGCACGCCAGGACGCGGCGCGGCCGGGGCCTGAACGGGCGCAGGAAAGGCTGCGGTGGCCGGAGCAGGCAGCGGCAGAGGCGAGGCGCCGAACACGACGACGCCTTGCCCACGGCTGGCCCTGGCCTGGCCGTACACGTCCCAGCTCGCGGGCGGGGGCGGCAGCGGCTGGGCCGTGACCGGAGCACCGCTGCCGAGCAAACCGGGCTGATCAGCCGTAGCCTCGCCGCGCAGGCGCAGGGCGGGCACGACCAGTTCCGCAGAGGCTTGGACCTTGCCGACGTAGCCGTTCGAGACGCCGCGCGCGGCGTCGCCCGTGTTGTAGCGGGAGAGCGCCTGTTGCACGGCCGGCTGCGGGTCCTGGCCGGGTGCGGGCGCGGTGTAGCCGTCCACGAGCACGCGATCGGCGGCGGCCAGGTTGCGGCAGGGATCGAAGGCGTCCGCGAGCGTCAGGCCCAGCCGCGCCAAGTTGGCGCTGTTGATCTGCATGAGGCCAACATCGAGGGAGTGCCGCCCGACCGTCGCCAGTTCGACGCCGGAGGCGATGGCGTCCTCGCGGGTTGCGGGGTGGTAGGTGTGGCCCGTGGTGTTGTCGTGCAGCGTCAGGACATCGAAGCCGCTTTCCGTGCGCGCCACAGCGGCCAAGGTCTCGACGGCGACGTGCGGCGCGCAGCTCGCGGCGAGCTGCGCGAAGGTGGTTAGCGGGAGAGGGCCAGCAGAGGCGAGGGCAGGCCAGCAGAGCGCTCCCAGGACGGACCAAGCTGCAAGCCGGGCGCTATTCCTCGGCTTCCTCGCTGCTATCCGACGGAGCAATCGAATGTAAGCTTCTACCGCCCGGTGGCGAGTCTTCCGGTCGAAGCCCTTTGAACCGTGACAGCTCAGGGGCTTTGGCATCGTGGATGCAAACAGGACCCGCGAAGCAAAAAATCTCACGAAGTACTTGAATGAATCTGCCGACGTCGCGATAAGTCTTGTCTGCTTTGTTGTCGTATGTCCGCAATGGCAGGTAGAGCTTGCTCCAGCTCGGACGAATATAAGGTAAGAACTCGTAGCCAGGACTGTCTTTACGGGCGACGAGGAAAGCGCCTCGGATAGTACCGCCCATACGGAGAGCTGCACGGATTTCCCGCTCTCGTAAGATGGTCGGTGTCTGCAATGCGCCGTCCTCGGAAGCTGCCTGTCTGCCGCTATAGCGAGAACGTGAGCCGGCAGGAACTTGCCTTTTCCGGCGTCGACATGAGTGCCGACCACCTGCCCGAGCGAGGGCATTGTCTCCCGTCCCGCTGAATCGACAGCTCCGATCAACATACAGTTGTACTCACAGATTCGGAATTTCGGTGAAGCCTGAAGGCCATCCTTTAACACCAGATCGGCAATTAGCATTTTACGAACGAGCCACACGACCTATGACACGCCTTTATCGTATTTCCGCGAGAGGACCTGTCCCATCGCAGCGTGGCATTACAAGGTAGTCACACAGCGGTGAGGTTGGAAAGCCTGATTTTACAGTGAATTTATGAAATTCTTCCGGTTGCAAAATCGATGATTTTTGAGACTAACACGCTATGCGTGTGTCCCTGTTGTCATTCTCAATCTGATGTGAAGTTGCGATACAGCGTACTTAATTGGATATGAGAATGCGCCAGCGCGCACTTACGGAGTTGACATATTCATCTGGGCAGCAAAGCCTACCGCGTGAACATCTGTTCCAAGTGGTTGGGCAGCGCGCAGATGGACGCGCTGACCGTTCCGGGTCAGACTGTTCGACTGAATCGAGAGAGGAGCACGCTAGACCGCTGAAACCACGGGCCTAGAAATGGAAAAGCCGCCCCGGGAAGGGCGGCTGATCCGAGAAATCAGATAGGGAGCTGTGCTGGCTCTGGTCACGAAGGTAAGGACGGCACTTTCAGCCGTCAAGACCCTCGACGCCACCTGTCTGCCTTCTCCGAAGGGTTCCGTCCCAACCCAGGACGAGAGACATGCAGACCGCCCAAGCGTCGCCAGAAAGGCGACGGCCTTCGCCTATCACCAGATCTATCCAGCTCCCGCCACCACCCTCGCAGAAGCTCACGCCCACCCAAGTCGGCGCCGTGATGAAGCGGGCGCGCAAGCTCGGCCGCCAGGACGTGCTGACGCCCTACGATCACCGGCTGCTCGACGCGCTGCTGTTCCAATGCCGCAGCCCGAGCACGGGCGCCGTGGTAGTGAGCTACAGCGCCTTGCAGCGCATCACCGGCATGGCCCGCGCCACGATCGCCAAGGGCATTGCCCGGCTCTCGAGCTGCGGACTGCTGGGGAAGATCAAGCGGCGCCTGCGCGTATCGTGGCACCAGGGCGGAACCGCCAGCCTGCAAGCAACGAGCGCCTATCGCTTCAATCCGCCCGCCGCAGACACAGAGTTCGCGCCGCAGACGGTAGATCAGAAGCTAGAGTTTTCCTTCTCTTGCCAGTCAGTTAGCCGCGAAACGCAGGAGGCGCGCGCCAGCTTGGCAGCGGTTCGGGCAAGACGTGACGTGCAACGAGAGGCCGAAAGGGTGGCGAGAATCGTAGCAGCGCATCAGCTCGGGCGGTATGTCGCGGGCTGACAGCAGCAGACAAAGTTGGGCATGTCCTCAAGCGGGGTCGGGCTCTATTCCGCCAAACGGCGGAACGAAGCCACGCGAAGCCGCGCGTCTCCGCCCTTCGGGTAACGATCCCTCATGCAAGCATCCCCTGTGGATTTATGGACAGTCGCCAAGCGGCGACCGGCGAATGCCTATGGACAATGCGCGCCAA
>JAABUH010002919.1_pt1 | contig 15600 bp, 20 predicted proteins | sample 5559121 | NCBI WGS metagenome assembly JAABUH01 (sample SAMN10711871, study PRJNA513364) | rock metagenome | isolation source: Antarctica rocks | place: Antarctica: Victoria Land, Battleship Promontory nord | collected 2015-12-28
GTATCCTGAGAGTGATCGCCAATAGTGAAGGCCACTTCGTCGGTGTAAAGGTAGTCTTGGACATCGTGATTTGCACGCATTGTTGCCCATTCAAGTCTGTTACGCTCGTCTGCTGGTCGGATGTCAGTGACCAGCTGCTCCTTGTCGCTCCTTGAGTTTGCAGAGGCCGCAATAGTGTATACAGACTGTCGGGAGATATGATGATCGTTTGCCAAGTGTTTGGTGGTAATGTAGCCGGACACATGTTGATCCCGCGGAGTTATCGGAGACGCTCTGCAAAGGTGAATGAGGAGATCCCCTAATTCCTGCTCCTCAATCCAAAACTCATCGTCATACAGCAAGTGGTATCGGCTTTACCGTCTGAACCTGACCCTTGAAGCAGTCGAGATCAGGGGATGGCGGGAGTGATACAGATGGGATGGGCCCTAGTTATCTCTGAGACCGCTTTCCACACTGTCCTCCTGCATGGAGCGGGAATTGCCATCCAGACACTTGTGCTTTGCAAGGCAGCGAAGCGACCTTCAGATTACAATGTGGTTCGTGCGCAAGGTTTTAAACCTCGATCATACAGTAATCGAGTACACATTTTGCGCACCATCTGCCCTGAGTCAGTTCTTCTCCACGTCGGATCGTGTACCCTGTTGGCTTGGTCCATGCAAAGCGGAGGGAGAAAACCTGGAAGATGGACATCATATGTCGTAAAACTAAGATGAAGCCGTCGACCGTATCACCCCTTGGAACCGATGGGAAGGCTCGTGAAGATGCGCATACCAGCGGAAGGGAAGGAAGAAGACATACCACGTTCCACCTAATAATAATAATCAAGCTTTTGATCCCAGTGTATTCGAAAAGATCAGGCGACGATAGCATTGTGAGTGGTCCATGACATCCTTCGTGAATTGCTGAGACTATCTGAGGTTACAAATAACGATGTGATGCCTATTTATGACCAAGTACCCGGAGCGAGACCGAATGTCTCCCCAGGTTTGACGTGCAGGGCCGCTGCGGCAGCTCCGCCTTTCCCGTCGAGAGTTTTGGTATACACCGTGTTTCCCGACCAGTTATGCAAACCCTCGCCGACTGACCTGTGATCAGCTGACGCGAGTTCGATATCGATTGAACGCACTGTGCCCTTCCTTGGGGAGCTGCAAACCTGAAGAAGTATTAGGAATCAGTTGATCAAGCAAGATCGCGCTCACAGAAGAAGATGAAGATCGCGCACAAGGCATACCCGCAAGACCAAGCAGCGGAAAGGACATAGTTACTGTTCCGCATCAGGTATCTCACATAGGAAATCGGATAACGCTCACTATCTCGACCACCAAAGATACCTCTTACGACGTAGGTAATACTGAAACACCCATCCGACCATACAAAAACTATCTCACTCGGTCAGCACAACCACGAATCATCAGAAGGAGAACGCCCCACCTGATGAAGTTGATTGGCGAATACGGCGGCAACAAACTAATACAACCGAAAACAACCGGCCAACAGACATACTTCCAACCCGCCAAAGGCCACTTTCGAGCGAATAACCAAGTTACGATGGGGAGGACCGCACCGAGGGGGAAGAACCATAAGAGTGGGGAGTAGAGCGATCCGCGTGAGAAGAGGCGTTGTGGACCGAGGAGACCATAAAGAACGGAACTTGAAAAGAATGTCCGGCTGGAGGGGCACCACCTATCGAATTGACATGTATCAGCAAGATCCTTTTTGGTACTTGGCAAGGGGTCCTGAGGGAGAGCTCGGACTGACCAAGTTGGGGAAGACGTTGTGCAGATCCCGTTGACGTGCTTGAATAGCCAATCTTGGACTAGAAGCTGAGTGAGGGACCCGATACTCGCACCAGCGAGCTGGGCGAAGAAGACGATACGTGGTGGGAGGTGCATGTAGTGTGCGATCTTTTGGTCCTGGACGAATTCTAAGGCTTGGGTCGTGGAGATGTATCCTACCGACCGAGCAGTAAGTGTCAACCGGAAGTACACTGTTGGAGGATATACCGTAGGTCTAGGTCCATCAGTTCATTGCCCCGCAGACTGGTGATGGACTCACTTTGAAGATCATCGTAGCCACCGGCTTTCCTGGCACTGCGAAACCTACAATCAACTCTGACTATCATGATGTCAGCCTTGATCGAACGCGATTGATACCGCACCGCTTACAAGGACATTCAATCCGACCTGGAAGTTTGTCTTGGCCTGTACAAGCCCGATGGGGAGCACCAACACAGCCGCAAGTGACAAAGCGATGAACAAAGCCCAAACAGGTAACTCGGTCGGGTACGCTTCGATAGCGGCGATCGACATGGCTAGAGTGACCAGGAATAGGGTCCAGTACCACCAGGAAGGCACTTGAGGGTAATGAGACATAACCCGTGCGTGGACGTCTTCTTCGGGATTGGTTGCGGACTTGCGAGGAGGGCGATAGCATTGCCATACTGCCCTCAAGTATAAGCGATGAACTATGAAATTTAAGACGAGACGAATCATCCACCGAAGTCACGTTCCAACAACAGAGTATGAACGAGGGTGGCGGTCACCCTGGACACCATCAGCTGAGTCCGTAATCCACCTTCCCGACTGACGCAGCAAAGTTCAAGCCATACATCAAGGCGAAGGTCTAGCGCGGTGTATCAGTATCAGCATCCTCTCGATATGGCTCAGGACGTACGATCGCCATGTACACCGGCGAGTAAGCCCCGTAGCTCGCTTGATTGAATGTCTTATTCGGTCCCAATACGCGACTTAGTCGGTATGGCTTCCCTCTATACGTAGGATCATCAGGTCAGTCCAGTTCTCTCAAAGGTACGCATACGCACGTATTGTCGTAGATCGAAGCTGAAGAGAAAGGCAGGTACTTTGCGAAGAATGCGTTGGAATAGTACAAGATTGGCCCGAGAATCCAAACGAACTGGATATGTCAACTTGAAGCAAAAGGTGAATAAGGTGACGAACGAAGATGAAGCCTCCGAGAATGTTTGCCATCGTCCACCAAGGCGTTGCGAGAGGGTTGTTGATTCCAGCTATCATTCCCCAGTCGAAGGTTAGGAGGGACAAACCGGCTCCGGAGGTGTACCCGAAAAGTAGGTTCACCTGTCTAAGTCAGATCTAGTCTGGAGTTGGAGTGGATGGACTTACAACTTGGCTGTTCGGCTTGATCCATGTTACCCAGTCAAACTACCTCGGTCAGTGTTGCATCCACTATGCATGAGGCACGTACATTGCTAAGCGCAGTGAACAGGTATGAAGGTATGAAGGACCAAGCGAACATCCCAAACATCTGGGCGTAGAAGTAACTCTGCCGATTCTTGCTCTTCTTCCGTCCTTCGACGGGTCCGGACTGATCATGCAAGGTGTTGAAGACTGTTCTCATCAATCGAGGCATCTATGACTGGCGAGGACGCACGAGCGGTATTGACAAGTGTGGTTGGCCAAATCATCGATGCCGGACGAACGAGAGAGCGATGCAAATACCCTACGAAAGAAAAACCGAGGAGCTGAGTGGACATTACCCTGAATACAGTGTCAGTCAGGATCAGGGTCAAAGGGAGGGTTCAGCACGGACAAGAGGAACTGATATCCCCAACCCCAATCTTGACCGTAGAAGAACCTTTGAACAGCAATAACATTGGTAGCGTAAGCCGAACAAGCTGAGACGTTCGCCATGATATATACCTGGCGTCATTCATGAGTGATTCATCGTCACCATGAAAGGCGAAACGTACAAGAGTATGCTCCTTTGGATTCCACTCGCCACCCCAAGGTAGACGAGCTAAAGCGAGACCAAGCGGATGAGCGAGCAATTGCGCTACGATGCCCTGAACTCGGACGTTTGGCGTGCGGTAGAAGAAGAATTGATTGATACCCGGGAGTAGTATAGAGAACAGGATCCCGAGCATCCAGGCTCGTGGTGTCGACGTGGGATAAGGATGGTCGGTAGGGTGGACGGAAGTCTGGACTTCGGGGAAGGGGGAATCCTCTTCGAGCGTCGATGGAGCGGGTGAGGCGGGTGAACTTGATGAATCAAGTTCAAGGCTAGCTGGGAGACGCGGTTGACGATCCAATGGAGAGAAATTGGGATCCCAAAAGCTCCTAAGTAACTTGTCAGCTCCTTCGGATGCAACCTGAGTACGTTTGGGAATCACGTACTCCTTAGCTGGATCCGAAGACGATTCCGAGTCCAGCTTCTCCTTCGAGCGGGTCTGCACCTCATCTATCCCCTCTTCGCCCATGTGACTGGATCTCGGCATGTTGCCGCCCTTGTATGCGACGTCAATGGAGCTGAAAGATCGATCCGATATCTCTCCAAGTATGACAGATGAAACAGGAGGTGATGGCGTGTGGTCCTGCCTTCCCAACATCGGGGAGTCGGTGGCCATTCCCGCTGTATGTTGATATGTGCAGATGTAGGTTTGAGAGGAAGAAGAAATCTTAATTGGCGAGTATTATAGGTTAAGGAATATATTTCTACCTTACCAAAAGGTATCCGTTCATCAGGGGGAGACGTGTCTGATAGGGTTGTAGCGAATGAAGGGAGGGTTCATCCTTCGTACTCTTGGGTACTGTTTGCTATGACACGTACGTAAGGAGATAAAAGGCGGGTCCTGATCCCGGCTCCCTTTGATTGATCGTAACGGAGTATGCGGAGCTTGATGGTAGAGTAAGCCGAACAAGTCGGACTCGTCGGATACTGATAAAGGAGAACAGCCATCTTGAGGGTATAGATCTGAAGAAATAGGTGAGTCCCGACACGGAGAAATCAATCCATCACCTAGGGGAATAGGGATTGTTCAAAGGATGTATTGCGTATCAACCATCAGCAACGAGGCATGATCCGTGGTATTTCGAAAGCATGATCCGAAGATCCTGCCGGCCCCTCCTGCCACAGTGCCACAGATTCGTCCGGCTCAGCGTGTGCTTCCGCTCCTTGCATCGGGCAAACCGGCGAAGACCGAGGTTCCGAAGTGTGACGTCCGCTGAGACAGCGTTGAGCGTTCGATGCCGGATACCTTTTATCGAGAGATTTGTTCCTTTGTCCGCAAATGTCGAAACCGGTCATCAGCTAAATATAATACTGTGTCGACAACAGACGAGGCATTCGATGACTCGGTCGCTCACTTCAGCTTGGCAGTCATAGCGATTCTCACTGGACCACATCGGCATCTTAAGTCGACTTCCGCTTCTGTATAATGTCAGATCCAGGCCATGCAAATGACGATCATCTCCTATCCATACCCGCCCACTTCCGCCCCTCTGTCTCACGCCATCACTCCGCCGTCTCCATTCACACTACAGCATCCACAGTGACCCATCGACCACATCCTCAACATCGGGAGTATGCCCCCATCGCTGACGGGATCGGCGGGATTGTCGGTGGAGAGGGCGGAGGAGATGATGGTCTGGCGGAACGATGGATGTATGAGCAAGATGAAGGCATACCGGACGCTCTCGAAGCTGAGCGGGAAGTATCGAGAGATCAGTCACATTCCCATTCACCCCTACCACCGTCCGACGGAGAGAACGAGGAGAATTGGGACAATGCGAGGGATGGCTCGATAGCCCGTCGTCCAGCTTGGCGACGACCCAGTCCAAAGTGGATATACCCTTTCATCATCGGCTCCACCCTCTCTATGGGTATGGGCATGGCACCTAGGAGCGAACTGTATATCAGTCTCGCCTGTCTGGCTCATCCGCCTCAACAGCCCAGCTCGTATGACATGGTTCTCACTGCGATAACACCGGATATCTGGAGAGGCACGCCGGGGCTGTCGGTCGGAGGAGACTCGACAGATGCGACGATCCCGATGGATCCGCAGCCGCACCTACCGAGATCAGCCGCGGACGAATGGTTCATCAAGCTCCAGCATGATATATACGAGTACAAGCTTTCTCATCACCTCATCAAGAACTCCACTTCAATCCCCTCACCTCCCCCTTCGACTTCGACGGCAATGCCATCCGCGCCTCTGCCGCATCCGACGACACCGAGCGATGAAGGCACGACCCCGATCGAGACCCCGCCATCCGATGAGCCTAAGCCGGACACTGGGAAGGGGACGGAAGCGCCTCCTTATCACCAGATCGATCCATCGTTGTGTAAGAAGGACCCGAAAGTCCAGGCTGCGGCTGCGAGACTGACCATGAGTGAGCTTCCGGGGATCCGACGTATGGGCGTTAAGCTAATGGTCAACAGTCATGACCCTCACGATGGGACTTCTCTCTGCTCTGACGACTGGCTACTGGGGTCAGACTTCGGATCGTGTTGGTCGGGCCAAGATCATGGCCGTTGTCGAGACCGGACTCATGCTCAAGTAAGAGCTTCCTACCCCTTGTAATCGCAATACTCATGATCTTCCAGTGAGATGTGCTTCATTCTCGTCGCGACCTTCCCATATCTCGCTCCAGGCGGGTATCGTGCCCTACTCATCGGTCCGACTATCGATGGTCTTCTCGGAGGTTTCTCCACCATCTCAGCAACCATCCACGCCTACCTATCGGATGTCACTCCGGACGGATCACGAGCGACTGTCTTCGCCAGACTTGGCGGTATCATGATGACTGGTTTCGCGGTTGGTCCAGTGTTAGGCAGTTTCGTGATTCGATGGACTGGCAACATGTACGTTCTCCTGATCAGAGAAGCGGATCAACGCTGACTTAAGCAGAATGTTCCCCTTCTATGTTAACGTATGCGTCCACGTGATCTACATCTTCTTCATGCTCTTCCTCCTTCCTGAATCCCTCTCTACCGAAGCTCGCGTCATCCTCTCAAAGAACGCCAAGCTCGCTCAACAGGCTGTCCAACGACGAGATGCAGCGGAAAGAGAATGGGAGAATGAGACCCCCGCTCGCGAGATCGCCGATCCCTTCCTATCAGCGCCTACGACAGGTGAATCCGGGTGGAGTCGTGTCTCCAATGCTGGACATTCGAAGCTACGCAAAAGGGCTTTCGGGAACGGACAACGCCTTGGAAGGAGGATGTTCAAGTTTGCCGAGCCGCTTGCTATCTTCATGCCGAGGGATAAGGAGGATGGACATGGCAAGGATTGGACTTTGACTCTTCTTGGCTGTGCAATGTTCAGTTTGTCGATGATGTGGGTGAGTGATAGTCTCGCTCGATTCGATCAAAAAAACGCAAGCTGACGGGATGTAGGGTATCATGCAAACGAAGACGCAATACACCTTCTATGCGTATGGCTGGACGTCTGCACAGGTGAGTTCTATGAATTTCCACATCTTGTCGAGACTGATCACTCAGCTCGGACCATACATGTCGCTCATGGGCTTCTCCCGAGGTTTCGTCCTTCTTGTCCTTGTTCCAGGTAAGCGATTAACATCTTTACCTGAGCGCAATACTGAATCCGCCAGTCCTGATGCATTACGCCAAACCCCTCTTCTCGCCCAACGATCCCACACTAGTAACCTCCGGCCTAATCGCGGATAGCTGCCCATCCCAAGCATCCTCCTCCTCCTCTCCACCACCAACCGCCACACCTGCCAAACGATCTTCCAAACTCGACCTCTACACTATTCGATTCTGCCTCACCATCGAATCGTCACTCTATCTGATCCTCGCCCTGAACGTCTCCTCGACAACATTTGTGGTCGTATCCGCCTTCCTGACCCTCGGATCAGCTGGGTCACCAGCATTTAACTCGCTTGCCCTCTCGTGTCTGCCCTCATCTCGCGAAGCAGGCCGGCTATTCGGTGCTCTCTCCGTCCTTCATGCAGTTGGAGCTAGTCTACTCTCACCATTGATGTTCGGCACGCTGTTCGCCTATACTGTGGGTACCTACGCTCCGACTGTGTTCGCGCTAGGATCGGCCACACTCTTCATCGCGCTGTTTTTTGTCTCTCTTGTGAGGTTACCGGAGGAACCTGGAGACAGAACAGCGGAGAGGGGGAGGAGTAGGAATGTGAAGAGAGTGAAGAGTAGTGGAAAGGGTGTGGGAGGGAGTAGGCGATGAGACTGGGAGCATGGGGTTGTAGATTCGGACAGTATTGTGATAAATCTGCCTAATATGCCTGGCTTACATATGCCGTGACCGATTTCCAGCACAGTTGAGAATCCTCCTTGTCGATGTGGATTTGTGACAGCGCCTGACTTGGGTCCATTCCACAAACCACAAAGGTAAATATCATGTCACGTTTGATCTGCTCAAAGGGAGGAAGCAGGACGCATATGAAATTGAGAAAATCGTCATTCTTCTGAATGCTTCGTCATTTCCCACTGACATACGACCCATCAATCTCGATCCGGAAGGATGCCAATCCGACTCGACGGCTCCGCCGGCATGACATCAACGTATGACTCATTGAAAGAGGCACTGAAGTTGCGAAGCAGTAAGACGCATGCTCAGGAGGAGTGTCACGAACGCTCCTTCTCGGATGGTTTCAGAGGTACGCATCAGTCAGACGAGCGGTGTCCGTGGATCTTGTAGTGCCAGAAATCATAGTACGAAGCCATCTTTCATCACCAAGACGGCAGCAAAGAGACATCAGCTGAGTGAGAAAGGTGAAGGAAACGAGGAGCTCCAAGTCGTCAATCGCAAACAATACAAGTTGACGGGTGGACCAAGTGGGTCGAATCGGATGAAGTGCAGGAGTGACGCGATAGGTAGGGTGACGATCAGATTTCAGGGCGGCTGGATGTGCGCCTATGATTGAAGCCGAGATGGAGCTTGTGTACTTGTGTGATACACAAATCATAGACTGGAACATAGTTGACGTCACTTATGTCCATCGTACATCCCTAGCCTTGCGCCACGCTCAGCCCAGTGAAACGACATCTCGGTCAACAAAGGTAGGTCCTGTACAGAACCATATCAGAGCAGACTGAGCGATTCACACCCCCATTCGCGGAACAGATGAGATCCGTGACGGCTAAGATTCAGCGTGTGGAAGCTTTGCGAGAGCCCGATGCTAGTTTGTACGGCCGCAGTTCGTTCAACCAGCTTTCGAGTGATGGTCAAGTGGGAAGGTCAAGCTTGACGTAGCGGAGCGACGATCAGATGAGTCGGTCATTGTATGTGGAGGTCATAGCGGAAGGCAGATAAGGCTGGTGACAATGGGTGTATGGAGAGCGTGATTGAGGTTTAGAATAATTGATCTTCGCCTCCTGCTTCTTGTACTGTTTGGATGCAAGCCAAAACAGTAGAAAGCTGCTCTCATGCTAATTGGACAGAGTACGCACTGCTTGCTACGGGATTGTTGTAAATTACGACTCATTCTTGGGGGACACTTCAGTACGAACCTCCGGGAACATTACACGTAGGATGATGAGGACAGTAAGGGGACCCGGCAAAGCGAAGACCCTCAGCTGCTGTTCGTCCTTCGACTTTACAGGAAGAGTCCCGAAATTCTCATGCTATGCATATTCCGTTTGATATAGAATGATCCAGTCTTATAGTGGCAGTCACCCAAAACCGCCACATTCACCATTCCCGGAAGGACCATTTGCTTCCGCCATCCTTCGTTGACCGAGCGGTTTCAAGCTCAAGAGGCGGCAAGTTGATCTCTTTCACTTTGTCCCCGTTTCAACAAGTATCTCACATCCATGTCTGAATCAATAGGGTAACATCTCCTTGCACCATCGCTTTGTCATCTCCTAGTACCCTGAGCAGAAAAGAAACGAGACTGAGAGTGAAAAAGTGGGTTGGGGAGAGTTGTCAACAAGAAGTCATTCACGTCCTTCCGACTCTCTCGCCCGCAACTCGGTCCATTCATTCGTCGACAACGGCGTAGCGATACTTCTGTGCGTCGCTAAGCAGCTTCGAGCTGTTTCGTGTCTGTGATGTCGATACACGATACCGATTTCTCCCGTTGCATACGCTCATCAATACCTCCTTCACCGGCGGCCCCAGCGAGATATGCGAACAAGGGGATGGACGTTTTCGGGGATATTACGCTTCCGATGAGGAACAACAGTCCAGGAGGAATGAATCCTGTGGGGAAGGGGAAGGCTGTCATGAGGGAATACGGAGACAGGTAAGCTCGATCGTCCTACGTCCAACAGGACATCGAACGCTCCGTGGCATGGCTAACCCGAGAACAGGTTCATCCCGACAAGAGATGGATCGGATCTCCACGCTGCTTATCAGCTGTTGCCCGAAGTGGATGCTGTCACTGGGAGGGAATTGATCTCGAAGCCGAAGGGCAGACGGAAAAGCGCCCATGGGCAGGGAACAGATCAGGATGTCAGGAAAGGTGTGTCTCGGTTGTTGTTCTTTGGGCAAGGCTCCTGGACTGACAGGATGCATCTGCCAGAGGAAGCCAATGCAGCGTTTGGTCAACTGTTGAAGGCTGAGTTGATCCCCTCATCCTCATCGCCCTCCAGGACTGGTTCACCTCGCCAAGGGCTACCTCCAACATCCCGTCATGCCCAGCTACGTCGACCTATGACCTTCCCTACCTCTCACATCCCCAACCTTCCTTCTGGCAGCTATCCTAGTTCTAGTGCTGGGACCACACCGCTCCATCATCATCCTCCTCCCGCCGTATCAGGAGCTGGCGGTAACGGAGAGCGCGAGAGGAACGGGGAACGGGAACTATCACCGACATCGACCTTACCACCCCTTCCCATGCACGCCCCCTCTACACCAACATCCGGGAACGGCCGACCTCCTGGGGCCGGTCCGAGCTCGTCCCACCATCGCGCCCACCAGTCACAGGTCGCTCTGACCTCCGGTACATCTCGCTCGGGTACGACTCCTCCCAGCTCTAACCGCAAATCCGCCTTCTCCCCTTCTCCATCTGGCGTTGTAGGATCACCCTCAACGCCGACAAAGAAGCGACTTCTGAACTTCTCATCACCTGGAGCGGCAAGGATGGCGGCCTTCACAGGCGGAGTGAACGGTGCTACGGCAGGAGGACTAGATGATATGGCGCACGAGAAATACAGTCGGAGTCCGGTAGGAAAGGAGAGCCAGAGGGTTCTCCTGAGTCCGCGTAAAGGGGTTCGGCAAGTGTCCAGAACACCTTTCAAGGTGTTGGACGCCCCGGAACTGGCGGTGGGTCTGCCTTATCCCAGAGTCCAAGGGCAATGGCTGACCGTTTGACAGGACGATTTCTACCTCAATCTCGTTACCTGGTCTGCATCAAACGTTCTCGGCGTCGGGCTCAACTCCTGCGTCTACCTTTGGAGTGCACATACCAGCAAAGTGACCAAGCTATGCGATCTGACGACGAGCACGGCTAGTGGAGAGGAAGTTAGCGATGTCATCACCGGTTTGGAGTGGACAAATAGGGTAAGTCTGAAGCCCTGCAGCTGCTTATACCCGATTTCTAACCTCTTGGACAGGGCAGTACACTTGCCATCGGAACAAATCGCGGCTCTGTGGAGATCTGGGATGCTGAGTATTGCAAGCGGATCCGGACCATGACAGGTCATACTGGTCGTGTCGGCTGTCTCGCTTGGAACAACCATATCTTGTCCTCCGGCTCCCGGGATCGTACAATCCTCCATCGTGACACCCGCATTCCCGATCAGTACATCCGCCGTCTGTCTGGGCATCACAAGCAGGAGATCTGTGGTCTGAGGTGGAATAGCGATACCGACCAGCTCGCTAGTGGTGGGAACGATAACAAGCTGTTCGTTTGGGGTGGGACGGATGCGAGACCGACTTGGAGATTCGGAGAACACCGAGCGGCAGTAAAGGCGATCGCCTGGAGTCCCCATCAGAGGGGTGTGTTAGCTAGTGGAGGCGGTACGGCAGATAAGAAGATCAGGTTCTGGAATAGTCTAACCGGCGGGCTTGTGAGCGAATGGGATACTGGCTCTCAGGTAGGCCAACCCCTTCTTCCGGCGGAGGATTGACTGACACGCCGAAGGTATGCAACCTGATGTGGTCTCGAAATTCGAACGAACTCGTATCAACACATGGCTACTCTGGCGGTCCAGTCTCCAACCAGATCCACGTATGGCGCTATCCCTCGATGACCCAGATCGCGACTCTCACCGGCCATACCTTCCGCGTTCTCTACCTCGCCATGAGCCCGGACGGCCAAACTATCGTTACTGGGGCCGGAGACGAGACGTTGCGATTCTGGAATGCATTCCAGAAAGGTCGAGGTGAGAGCAAAGCACCTGGAGGAGGGGTTAGCGTGTTGAGCGAAGCGAGGATTGTTGACGGGCTGAGTCCTTTCGCCAAGATCCGATGAGGGGACAAAAGATGGACAATGGATAAGATTGTACTGCTATCCTGCAGTGCTCCTCATGCTATTCGTATCTCACAATCATCATGCATATCACGCCAGTCTCATGCATCTCATGCTATGTTTCCTAGTACCTCCGGGAGAGATGATCGGCGCCAAGGGGTATTGAATCTGAAACGCCGCGATTGTCCGGATTCGGGATGCTTATCCCCTTTGACTCACTCCCTATACACCCTCGAAGCCCACTTTCATTACTCCTTTTTCCTGCTTCCAATCTAACTTTTGTCCTAAACTTGGTCATAGATCTTGAGCCTTTTGTCGGAAACCATTCCATCCAAAACGTACGACCAAAAAAACACAAACCATCCCCATCCTGCAACGCCTACGTGGCTTATAACAAGACTAACCTTTTTGAGACCACCAATCCCCTTCACTCCTACACATACCTTCATTTGTCCCTCTCCTCCGATACACTCGCCACATTAACGTCTAGTCTACGAATAGGCGCCAGGACGACAGGCTCGCCCATGCTCGATCTGGCCGTAAAGCCTCGTCCGCCTGTACGATTGCCATCTCAGAGCATTTCCTCACACCATATCGACCTATTGGATACCCGTAAGTCCTCCTCCCGTTGTGTCCGTTCTCGGATGCAAACAACATCGTGAGCCTCCTTCGCTTACGTTCGGCGCAGGGAGAATAAGGCCAAACCTGGATGTACTACCCTCCCCACCAATCCACGTCCAGCGGAAAGCACCACGACGGACCTAATGTCAGTGTCGGCGGAGGTGGTGGAGGCGGCGGAGGGTTGACATGGGGAAGGTTCCCGATGCCCAGTCCGAACCCATACACGGGATTGGGATACCAACCTCCAGGAGGACATGGACATCATCATCCTCACCATCATCCGAGCTTTGGGAATGGAGGGGCTGGGATGCATATTCCGCAGCAGAATACGGGTGGGATGGGGATGGCTGGAGGAGGGTATGGCGGGATGGGGATGTTTGGTGGGCAACAGAGTACTGGGCAGGGAGGTGGGAGTCCTCCGAGACAAGGCGTCGAGACTTCGGTGCCAATGACCGCTTTCTGGCAACATCAGGTCTTGCGGGCTGAGGTGAGCAGTCCTTCATTGGTGTCTTAGGGCGGGCAACTGAAGTGATGCATTTAGGCTTCTCGATCGTCCAACTCCCCTCACCATCGGGCTAGATCAGCGGCTATGGCTTCCAGGCTGTCGAACAAGCCGACTGCTGTAACCATATCTGACCCAAACCTTCGACCTCCATCCTCAAGCTCGAGCGCCCCAGTCAACGGGACGCATCGGAAAACCAACTCGTCCCTCACTGTAACGTCCACACTCGACCGAGCAATCACTCCTCCTCTATCCGATCCTTCTTTAACACCTATCATGGGTACTGCAGATCCGGCTACACCCGCTCAAGCTCCTGCACCAACCGATGACAAGGATGGACCTAGCGAGCCTTGGACCGGTTTAGATCTGGGTGGGATCAAGCTTCGGACATTGTCGACAGCCCTTTTTGCCTTCTCTCATATCACCTCCCTTTACATCAATCACAACAATATCTCCGCCCTTCCCTCCGCCATTTCAAACCTACGACACCTCACTCTCCTCGATGCGACGGCAAACGAGCTTACGGCTATACCACCCGAGATGGGCGTCCTGTGCAAGCTGAAGGACCTCCTGCTCTTCGACAACCACCTTACGACGCTTCCGCCCGAGCTTGGCACCCTGTATCAGCTGGAGACGCTAGGGATAGAAGGCAATCCTTTGGAGGAGAGACTACGGAAGATCATCGCAGAGGAAGGCACGACTGCCTTGATCACTCATTTGCGGGATTCTTGCCCTGTCGGATCTGGACCACCCGAACGACAGTGGATTGAGATTGAGCCCGACGTTTCATCACCCTCTTCCGGTCGACAAGAATCCTTCACGGTTCTCTCCTACAACATCCTCTGCCACTCCTTCGCTCCCGGAACCACGTACAGCTATACTCCTTCATGGGCTCTTGACTGGTCCTACCGAAAGCAGACCATTCTGCAGGAGATCATCAACGCTTCGGCCGATGTTGTTTGTCTTCAGGAGGTAGATGGAGAGCAGTATGCGGAGTACTTCTATCCCCAGCTCAAGCAACATGGGTATGACGGTTGTCATTATTCGCGGACGAGAAGTCGGACGATGTCTCCGGAGGAAGCTAAGATGGTGGACGGGTGTGCTACGTTCTGGAAGGATGACAGGTAGGTATCGATAGTTTCGGAATATGCGGAGGCCTAAGCTGATGCACAGCAGATTCCAGCTGGTGGAGACGCAGGTGATCGAGTTCAACCAAGTCGCCATCCAGAAGATCGACATGCGGACCGACGATATGTTCAATCGGGTCATGTCACGGGATAACATCGCCGTCGTCGCCGCACTAGAGTTTGCTGCTTCTGGGGCCCGACTAGTGGTCGCCAACTCGCACATCTACTGGGATCATCGATATCGGGACGTCAAGCTTGTCCAGATTGGGATGCTCATGGAGGAGCTGGAGAAGGTTGTCGAGCGATTCGCTCATCTTCCCGCCAAGCTACAATCCGACCTGGAATATAACAACGGTCGGGGACCACCAGTGTACGACCGAGGCGAGAAGGGACGGGACATCCCCCTCATCTTGTGTGTCGACCTGAACTCGTTGGCGGGCAGTGCGGTACATGACTTCCTCTCGACCGGGCAGATCCCACCCGACCACGAAGACTTCATGTCGCACGTCTATGGACCATACACCGCCAAGGGTCTACATCATCGGCTTGGGCTAAGGAGTGCTTGCGCGAGTTTCGGCGAGATGAGGATGACAAACTTCACCCCGACTTTCGATGCGGCGATCGACTATATCTTTTACTCTCATCGGCCATTGAAGGTTACGAGCGTCCTTGGCGATGTAGATCGGGGATATCTGGAAAAAACTGCCGGGTTCCCAAACGCACATTTCCCCTCAGAGTGGGTCGATCCCATCCGACCCAGTCGGAGCAATGTTGATGAGCTTGTAGTCATATCCCAGTCTTCGCCCAGTTCCGAGTCAAAGGCAAACCCGAGAACTCTTACCACTAGCTCACTCGATCCCAGCATAAAATCCCAGTCATCTATACAGCCGAACAAATCCACCCATCACCACTCTTATTCCATACCCTACACCTCGCATCGCATCACCCCCCTCCCACTTTCCGCACTTCGGCACCAAAGGCTCAAGGTGTATCTATCCGTATTACGTGTGTGTGTGTTTGTGTGTGTTTGTTGGAGTATCTCTAGAAAAAAAATAGGGTTATTTTCTCTTTAGGTAGTTGTGCGAAGAAATGTGCAGATCATGAATCGTCTTGGCAGATCTCGCAGCGGGTCCCGGGTCCCGTCCCCCTCGGTTGGCATACAATAACAGCTGTTTCTGCTTGTGACGATGACTCC
>JAABUH010002920.1_pt1 | contig 15598 bp, 17 predicted proteins | sample 5559121 | NCBI WGS metagenome assembly JAABUH01 (sample SAMN10711871, study PRJNA513364) | rock metagenome | isolation source: Antarctica rocks | place: Antarctica: Victoria Land, Battleship Promontory nord | collected 2015-12-28
GCCGGGATGGTGCGCGGCCTCCCGTGGCGGGAGGCCGCCGAGGCGGCGGGCCTGCCCACCGGCCGGACGACGGCGTATCGGTTGCGCCGGGACGCGCGCCTCCGCGGGGACGCGGCGCTCGACGAGGGGCGACATGGCCATGCGTCCAAGCTCCGGGAACCGGTGCGGCGCTGGTTAGAAGCCTATTGTCGCGGCGCCCCGTCCGCGTCGGGCTCCATGGCGCAAGCGGCATTGCGCGACCGCTTCGGCCTCGACCAACGCCGAGGTGGACACGCTCTGCCAACGCGCCTACAAGGCCCACGACGCCTATCGCGCCGAGTGGGACAAATGCGAGCGGTACTGCAAGGAGCAGCGGGCGCTCTTGCGCGAGCTGGAGGACCTGGCGGCGCGTGAGCGGACGATGCACGAGCTCGACAACGCCAAGGATCAGGTCATGACGACGCTCAAGGTCGCGCTGACGAACGTGGCGATGTGGACGCGCGACCACTGGTTCCCGGCGACCTACGCCCACGCGACGTGGCGGCGCTTGGAACCGTTCTTCCGGTTGCCGGGCCGGATTGCCTACGGGGCGGAGGCGGTCCACGTCGAGTTGCGGCCCTTCAATGACCGGCAACTCAACCGCAACCTCGCCGCCGTCTGCGCGAGGGTGGACGACGCGCAGCCGCATCTCCCCGACGGGCGTCGGCTCGTGTTCACAATCGCCGGTGCAGCCTGTCCCATTCTAGATGTCCCACAAAGGAGCGTTGCGTGACTCCCTGGCTGAGTGCCATGCGGCATTAGAGAGCGCCACCTTCGCGGCGGACGAAACCGACCATAAAGACTTGTTGACCAAGATCGAGGACACCCGAAAGCGAGAGGCGCTAAATCTACTGGTGCGGACGACAAAGGCATATCTCGACTCTGGGAGGCATGCGAGCAAACAGGCGGGGAGCGAGCAGCAAGGTAAGTTCGCGGTAGACCACCAGGATGCCGAGTTTGCGCTTGCTCAGACGCGCTTTCTCGTCGCCTACCTTGCCAAGCTACTGACGGGTCGCAAGAATGAGTGATGAGAAAGATCCACGTCAATCTGTCGATGCTGGTTACGTCGAGAAGCTGCACGTCCCCCTGCCCGCGTGATGGCCCCCGCCCCTTTCTCCCGCGCCTCGGCGCGGCCCTGTGTGGGGGGAGACAACGATTCCTGCATTTTCGGGCCATTTGCCTCCCCGGCTATTTCTGTGACGAGTTTTAGCCTCCCATTTGGGGCTGGCAGAGGAACATGTCCTGCTCTTCGCGCCTGGGGAAGGTCGGTAAGAGGTCTGTACTCGTCACGAAAGGGCTCTTCTGCAACGAGTTTTCTGTAACCAGATGTATTTCTTCCACGGCCCCAACGATAACATGCAGGTCCGATCATGTCCCGCCAGAACCGTCGGGACGCTCATAGCCCAACCGCTCATAGAGTCAGTGATCAAAAAACGCGCGTTCCAGCGTCTCCTGCCCCGCGACTCTGAGAAAGCCCTTGGCTGCCTCTACCATGGCATCTTCGGCCTGCGCGGTCTCGGCAGGTTTGACCTCGACCCAATCCGTCAGCGCACCCCAAAGAAGCCACAGCGGGTGATACACCCAGTCGCCCGCAGGATCAACCTTCACCATGCTGAGTTGCCAAATCCGGCGGCCAAGGTCATAGGGCTGGTTGTTTCCAGCAGCTATCCGCCGCAGCAGCGCCAGGACATCCGCACGGCTATCCTGTACCATCGCGGTATCGTCGTGGTCTTCCATGTGCCCACCTCGTTAAGGAGTGTAAGCTTTCGAGACCTCGATTACCCAACATCGCACCAAATGGCCCAAAAATGCAGGAATCGTTGTCTCCCCCCTGTAGTAGGTGACCGTCCCGTCCCACGCCAATTCCCATCCGGACCACCCGGCGGTGGAGAGGCGCGGGTCAAGGGTGTAGGTAAATTGCTGCCCGAATACGCCGCTCACGACCGACAGGTGGAGGTAGGGCGGGGCCAGGAGCGGGGCGGGCGGCGGGATCGTGCAGGGCGACAGCGGCGCGTGGCGCGCGGCGGTTCGTGCGAGAACGACGGCGGGACGAGAGGCCGAGGGCGGCGAAGCCAACCAGGGCAAGGGCAGCACGGCAAGGGCCGCGAGAGCCAGGGGTAACCGGCGACGGATGGCCATGATCTTCCTCCACAAAACGGACCGTTACAAGCGCGCCTGCCGGTAGGCGCCGGCCACCTGCTGGCCCCTCACTCGGTCCCGGCGTGTACGGTCCCGGCGTGTACCCTCGTGGGCTCTGGCGACCGGCGCGGAGGCGAGGCCACGACCGGATCGAGAAAATTGACGCCCACCTCGCGGACGCGGTGGATGGTCGCGATGGACTCGGCCTCGTCGGCTGGTCCATAGGATTGCGACATGCCCATGCGGCTCAGGCCGATGCGAGAGATGCGCGGAGGACCACGTCCCAATTGTACCTGTTCGATCACTCACCGTTAACCAAGATTTAACATGCCCTTAACGAAACAGGAGGCTTGTGGGTATAAACTTTGCTTTGGATACAACGATACGGTGGCCCAAAGGTAGATCTGCCGCCAGGGCGCCGGGTATAACGAGCGACGATAGTCGCGACGGCGCTGCCCGCGCTTGCGATCTATGGCGCTGGACTACCCGCGCACCGCAACACACGACGACCACGACGACAAGGAGGAGATCCTGTGACGCGACACCACGACCACGACCGCTCTGCTAGCGCACCATCCACGGGGCGCCGGATACGGGTCCGGATCGGTTCCATCATGACCATGCTCGCGACCGCGGCGATCCTGCTGGTCTCCGCTCCGACACAGGCCAAAGCGACCCTGACGCTGGAGGGTATTCCCCGCCTGTCACACGTCTTCACAATCGTCCTGGAGAACGAGGGGTATGCCGCGACATGGGGACCGGGCAGTCCCGCCCGGTATCTCAACTCCTTGCGATCCTCGGGCCAACTCCTGACACAGTACTACGCCGCCGGGCACGCCAGCAACGACAACTATATCTCGATGACGAGCGGACAGGCGCCCAATCCGGACACGATGGCCGACTGTGTCAACTGGCTCTCCTGCGTCCAGGCCGACAGCAGCCCCGCCGTCGGCGGCGGGACCAGTATCGTGGACCAACTCGAAAGCGCCGGCCGCACCTGGAAAGGCTACATGGAGGACATGCCGGCCCCCTGCACGCATGCCGCCGCGACCGACGTCAGCGACCCGTATCAGGGCAACAGCGCCACCGGTCCGGGCTACAACTACGCCGATCGGCACAACCCCTTTATCTACTACGCGCCGATCGTCGACGACAACGCGCGCTGCCAGGCCCACGTGGTCCCCTACACCGCGCTCGCGTCCGACCTCGCGCACAACACCGTGCCCAACTACGCCTATATCGTCCCCAACACCTGTCACGACGGGCACGATGTCCCGACCTGCGCCAACGGCCAGCCCGGCGGGCTTGTCGCCGCCGACGCCTGGCTGCAGGCCAACGTCCCGCCGCTTCTCTCGTACATCAAGACCCACAACGGTCTGCTGGTCATCACGACCGATGAAGCGGCAAACACGGACACCAGTGGGTGTTGCGGGGCCGGCATCGGCGGGTCGCCCGGCTTTGGCGGCCTCGTCGGCCTCCTGGCTATCTCGCCGACGATTAAACCCGGAACACAGAATGCGACTCCGTACGACCACCCCTCGTTGCTGCGCACCGTCGAGGACGCCTTCGGGATCGCCACCCATCTCAACAACGCGGGGGCCGCGACCGAACACGCCATGACCGACGTCTTCGCGCGGTAAGCCGGGGTGATACGAGACCACGTTGGAGACCACGTTGAACCGCATAGCCAGGTCAGAGGAGAAAACATACCATGGCCGACGATCGTTTGACCAATGATGGGGAGAGTACGCTAAGTCGCGTGCATACCACGGTCTCGCGCCGGCGCGTCCTGGCCGGCGCGGCCGGGATCACCGGGGCGCTTGCCCTTGGCGGCGTGGACAAGGTCCTGGGCGGTGTGGCCGCGGCGGCGGCGTCGACGCCGCTTCCCGACCCCGCCACATCGGGGATCGAGCACATCGTCGTGGTGATGATGGAGAACCGCTCCTTCGACCACTTCCTCGGCTGGCTGCCGCACGCCAACGGGAAGCAGGCGGGGTTGCGCTACCCCGACCCGGCGGGCGTCATGCACGCCACCTACCCCCTGGCGCCTGACTATCAGGGCTGCGGGCATCCCGATCCTGACCACTCCTACGAGGGCGGTCGCATCGAGTACGACAACGGCGCCTGCGACGGGTGGCTCAAGGACACGAGCAACGACATCTATGCGATCGGCTACTACACGCAGCAAGACCTGGCCTTCTTTGGCCAGGCGGCGCCACGCTGGCAGGCCTTCGACCAGTACTTCGCCGCGATCCTGGCCGAGACCTATCCAAACCGCTTCTATCAGCACGCCGCACAGACGGATCGCCTCCACAATTCGTCGACGACCTCGACCCTGCCGACCATCTGGGACCGGCTCGCCGCGGCCGGCCTGACCGGGCGCTACTACTATGGCGATATCCCGTTCCTGGCCCTATGGGGCACGAAATATCTGCCGATCAGCCGCCCCGTCAGCGCCTTCCTGGCCGACTGCGCCGCCGGCACGCTCCCCCAGGTCTCGTATGTCGACCCGCGTTTCCTGGACGAGAGCAGCGGAACCTCCGGCGACGACCACCCGCACGCCGACATTCGCAATGGCGAGGCGTTCCTTAACACGGTGTACCAGGCGGTGACCACGAGCCCGAACTGGCCCCACACGGCGCTGGTCATCAACTACGACGAGTGGGGCGGTTTCTTCGATCACGTCGCGCCGGCCGCCGCGCCGATACCGCCGGCCGACCAGGCGGCCGGGAACAAGGATGGCTTGCGCGGTTTCCGCGTCCCCAGCCTGCTGATCTCACCGTGGTCGCGGCGAGGGAGCGTATCGCACACCCTCTTTGACCACACGTCCGTGCTCAAGATGATCGAGTGGCGGTGGGGCTTGAGCCCGCTCACGGTGCGCGACGCCACCGCGAACAATCTCGCGAGCGTGCTGAACTTCACGGCGCGGAACCTGGTGGCGCCGTCCTTCCTCGTCCCGCCCGGTCCATTCGGCGTGCCGTGCCCGGTCCAGACCGCGGTCAGCAGCGAGGAGTGGGGGCCGCTGCGGACGCTCGCGCAGAGCAACGGCTGGCCTATCTATTAGCTGTCAGAGCCGAAGATCAGCGGGGCCGCGCCGCCCACGGGATCGTCCCCGTGAGGCCAGGCGCGGTCGCGCGCCCAGCCCCGTGGGGCTCGGCGCTCCGGCCCACCCCAGCGGCGCGCCCCCACGCAAACCTCCCGCGGCGTCTGTGTCCTGGCCCTGCGCTCGCGCATGCGGGCCACAAGGCGCTGGACCTGGGCCACCTCGTCGGCGCTCAAGGGCAGCTCCCCGTGGTGAGGCTGCCCACGCCGCCCCACCCATAAGGCCGCGCTATACAAGTCGATCACCCGACCACCACCCGCGGCGGCGCGGCCATCGTTGGTCGGAACTGTGTACCCCATACCGCTCCCTCCGCGGGCACGGACGATGAAACGTGCCCCACCGGCAGTGTACACCTCCACGGCCGGCGGCGGAGTCTGGTACGTTACGCGTTTCACCGCGCTCCACCAGCGCCCTTGCGACAGTGCGTGCGACCAAGGGTTTTCGCCAGAGAGGTCCTTTTGCAGCGGGATGTACCCACTCCACTGGGACCGCCGAGGGGCCGGCCCCCGTACCCACCGCCGAGAGGGCGGCCTTATCCTGTACAACCGCGGGCGCACTCCGTTACGTGTGGACGGCGACGTCACGGTGGTCCGGGGCGATCGCACCGACGGCGCGCGCTTCGCGGACCAACTCGCCGCGCTGGGCACCCTCGACTGTGTCGTCGACATGGTGTGCTTCGATCCCGCCGAGGCCGAGAGCGCTATCCGCGCGTGTCGCGGGCGCGTGGGGCAGTATATCTTCTGTAGCTCCGTGACCGTCTACGACAAGGCGGGCGCGGGCTACCCGTTCACCGAGCAGGCCCCGCGGGACCACCCCCTCGGGGACTATGCCGCCAAGAAAGCGCGCTGCGAGGATATCTTCCTGGCGGCCCACCGCCGGGGCGACCTCCCGGTCACGATCCTGCGGCCCGGCAGCACCTACGCCGAGGGGCAGGGCATCATCCACACGTTCGGCGGCGCGACGACCTACATCGACCGCCTGCGCCGCGGCAGGCCGATCATCGTGCCGGGCGACGGCCAGTCCCTCTGGGTGGCCTGCCACGCCGACGACGTGGCGCGGGGCTTCGTCGGCGCGCTGGGCAATCAGGCGACGCTCGGGCGCGCGTACAACGTCACCGGCGAGGAGTGGATGACGTGGGACCGGTACCATCGGACGGTGGCCGCGGCCGTCGGCGCGCCAGAGCCGACGCTGGTCCACATCCCGACCGACCTGTTGGCGGCCATCGCGCCGGAGCGCGCCCGCCTGGCCGCCCTCGACCTGCGCTACACCAACATCTTCGACACGACGGCGGCGCGCCGGGATCTGGGCTTCCGCTACACGATCCCCTGGGCGGACGGGGCGCGGCGGGTCGTCGCGTGGCTGGACGCGCACGGCGGGATCGCGGACAGCGACGCCGACCCCTTCGACGACCGGGTCGTCGCGGCGTGGGAGGCGCTCACCGTCCAGATGGCGGCGCGCTGCGCGGACGTGGCGGGGGTGTCGTAGCGACGACCGTATTAATTTGCGGTCAACGGACATCGACGAGAAAGCTCACGGATTTTGTCGTGGGTGTGTCAACCGAAGGCCTCGTCCTTGAGGGCGCAGCGCGTGGTGGGCCGGGCGGAGCGCGACGGCCGGGGGACGGCGGCGGTGCGGCAGCTCGCGGCTGCGTTGGGGATCGAACCGGGGCGAGTCTACCGCCTGGCACAGATCCACGGCGTGATCGAGGGTGGTACCCTGGACGCCGGCATCGTCGAGGTGCTGCCGGAGATGGTCTGGTACGACGAGGCGCTCGCCGCGCCGGACCCGGCCGCCGCGCTGGGCTACGCCGCCGATCAGGTCACCGCAGGCCGGCCCTATTGTCCGACAGACTTCCGACGCGACGTGCGGAAGGTCGCGGCGGCGCGCGGGCAACCGGCGCGGGAGCGGCCGCCGTCCCCGCAGGTGCGCCTCCGCGTCACCCGGCACGACGGGTCGCGCTGGCCGGCGGCGGAGGCCGTAGCGTTCGATCTGGTCGATATCGCGGTGATCGAGGTGGAGACGCCGTGGGGGCGGGCGGCGCTCGCGATTGATGGGCAGGGTCACATCGACGCCGACGTGCAGCAAGAAGGGTGAGGGCGTGAAAACCGGTGATCAAGCGGCTGGATCTCACGGTGGGTGTGGGATTTGTGGGGGCGGGCTGATCGTCGACGCGCGTGGGCACGGGTGGTCGGGTAGCCGGATGACGTTACTGCCGCCCGGCTACGCGACCGTCGCCAGCCCCGATCAGCATTGGACAGGCGGGAGCGGGAGATGGTACAATAGAAAGGTAGCGAGTTCGACGGGATAGACAAGCCCGGCGGCTCGTTTTTTTGTATCCGTAAATAGGGTCACCTAACTGCTCTTAGGGTCCTTTATTTATTGTCAAGCTCACGGCGATGCGTGTACTTGCTAGAGCAGTCCAAAACGCAGAGGCGGCCCGGAACAGTTTTTATCCACGGAGAAGATGATGCAGCCGACGTCCGACGTGTCATTTTGCTCGGTTTATGGCCCCTAATCTTGCTCGATCGGTGGCCCCATGTGGCTGCCGTTTCACTAGACAGAATGGCCCTTCTGGGAAGTGAAGAGGGCTAAGGAGCGACCAGATGCGCCCGTTAGCGGCCCCAGATCTCGACGGGTTCACTTCACGAAAGGTGATGGCCGTCACATCAACCCGATGCTGAGGGTAACCAAGGGGTCGTCGAAGTCGCGCGGGAGAGCGTGGTGATCGGGCCACTCTAAGGCGACGAACGGGCCATAGATCTCCCAAGATAAGGGGCCAGAAAGCGAACAAAGTGACACTCATCCCCACTCCCTCTTCTCCCGCTTGACAACGCCCCGTCCCAACGCCTATTATAACGCTGTGCGGTATACCGAACGTTGGTATACAACGGCCCATCATAGAGGGGGGCGCCGTCCATGGCCATCGAATTGTCCACCTGGGGACGTTTCTCCGAGCCGGCGTTGCTGATCCTGGTCAGCCTCGCGCCGGGGTCCAAGCACGGGTACGCGATCATGGAGGACATCAAGGCCATGACGGGGACCGCGATGCGCGCGGGGACCCTCTATGCGGCGCTCAACCGGCTGGAGCATCACGGCCTGATCGAGCCGGTACCGTCGGAGGATCGGCGTAAGCCGTATCGCCTGACGGCCGCGGGCGCGACGACGCTGCGCAACCAACTCACGACCCTGGGCGCCTTCGCGACGATGGGGTTGCGGCGGCTGGCGGCGCCATGATCGTGACCTGGCTGCTGCGGCTGTATCCGCGCGCGTGGCGGGTTCTCTATGAGGAGGAGTTCCGGGCGGTGCTCGACCGGCAGCCGCCGTCGCTCCCAGCCCTGCTCGATATCACCGTCGGCGCACTCGACGCGCACCTCCACCTCGACCAACGGATCGGGCGGGGGCGGACCCCACTCGCCACGGTGCAGACGACCGCCCTCACCGTCCTGTGCGCCTACGTCGCATGCCTCGTGGCCGTCTGCCACTTCGGCGCGCTCGTGGACGACGGCCCCTACGCGTTCAACATGGCCGCCGGGCATCCCGGGCCCCTCCTCGATCTGGACCTGCGCAATCCGCTCAGCGTGGCGGCGGATGCGCTGGCGGCTGGGGCGCTCGGCGCGGCGCTCGCCCTGCTCATCGGCGGCGCGCCCCTCGTCCTGACGGCGTGGACGCGCACCCCCCACCGGCGCCGCCTTTTCCTCGGGCCACCGCTCGCCGCCGTCGCCCTGCTGCTGCCGCCGGTCGTCGCCCTCATCGCCCATCTCCTGACGGGGGGCGCGGTGTCGACCACGGCCCTGTTCACGCCCGGCACCCCGGTGGGGGCAGCCTACACGCTGTGGATCATCGCGGCGGCGGGCGCGGGGACGGCGGCGATCGTGCGCGCGCTGGGGCGCGATACCCTCGACGCGCGGTGCGTGCGCTTCGCCTTCGTACCGAGTGTCGCCGCGACGGGAGCGCTGCTGCTGATGACAGGGGCAACGGTCGCCTGGGGCGTTATCGCCCACCTCCGGGCGCCCCACTTGTTCGATGCGGTGACGCTCCGGGCGGGCTACGCCACGGTGCTGCCGTGGGCCATCATCGTCGTGCTCATGGGTGCCGCCAGCGGCGCGGCGGTGCGCGCGGTCGTCCGCGCGGGGCCCGTCCGGGCCGCGGTCGCGTGAGGCGCGCGCCCGACGCCATCGGCGTTCTGAGCGTACAGGCAGGGCATGGAAAGGGGAGTAGGGGATGTGGGGGACGGACATGGACACGGTCGCTGGCCCGTTGCCGGCCGAGCGGATGGCGCAGGCCGTCCGACGCGCGCTGCTCCTGGGCATCCTGCTCGATCTCGCCCTGATTGGGGGACGCGTTCTGCTGTACACGCCGTTCCTGGCGCAGCGCAATAGTCTCGGGTACGTGCTCGAGCCCGTTGCCCTCCTCCTGGTGTACGCGGGCGTGGTGCGCGCGGTCACCGCAGGCGCGGACCCGCGCCGCCGGATCGCCCTGCGCACGGGGCTGCTGGTCGGGGTGCTCACGGGCGCCCTGTGGATCGTCAACCTCACGCTCGAGACGTTCGCCGATCTCCCCAGTGGGGCTGGCTTTCTCACCTCCGCGCCGTTCCTCCTGGGGGCGTTCGCGCTCTGGGGCGTGGCCGCCGGTCGCGGCGCGCGGCAGACCGGTTCGCTTCGTCTTGGCGTCCTCGCCGCGCTCTGGGCCGCGCTGATCTGTGTGCTGATCGCCATCACCTTCGGGCTCCTGCTGGCCTACACGTCCCTGCCGCGGCTGGAGCACACCCTCGTGACCGATCCCGATTACCTGCGCAGCCACTGGCAGGATCTGCGCGCTTTCGCCATCGCCAACCAGTTCGACGCCGCCGCCTCGCACCTGCTTATCGCCCCCGTCGTGGCCGTGCTCGTCGGCCTCGTCGGTGGTCTCGTGAGCACAGGGTGGGTCCGGCTGCGCCGGCGTCGGGCCGCGTGGGTCTCACGGGGCGGCTGAACGACGCTGGCCGACCGGGGCCGGCCGACAGTGAAGGAGGAGCGAGCCCCATGGCAACGGATGCGTCCGATATTCCCGACGAGGAGACCAGCACGCCGCCCACGACCGCGGCGCAAGCGGTGGCGGACGGGCGGGACCGCGACCCGGCGATCGAGATCGGCGACCTGACCAAAGCCTACGGCCGCATGGTCGCGGTCGATCATCTCACCCTCACAGTCGAGCGGGGCGAGATTTTCGGCTTCCTCGGCCCGAACGGCGCGGGCAAGACGACCACCATGCGGATGTTGCTGGGCCTGGTCCGGCCTACATCCGGCCACGCGCGGGTCCTCGGCCTCGATGTCGCCACCCACCTACCCATCGTCCTCGCGCGCACGGGCGCCCTCATCGAGACCCCGACCTTCTACCCGTACCTCTCAGGCCGCGATAACCTGCGGGCCGTGGCCCGGCTCACCCGCACGCCGGACGCGCGCGTGCCGGCCATCCTCGCCCTCGTCGATCTGCTGGACGCCGCGACCAAGCCGTTCCGGACCTACTCGCTCGGCATGAAACAGCGCCTCGCGGTGGGCGCGGCCTTGCTGCACCAGCCGGATCTCCTGATCCTGGACGAGCCAGCCAACGGGCTCGACCCAGCGGGCATCGTCGCGATGCGCGCCTTGATGCGCCGCCTCAAGGAGGAGGGTCACACCGTGCTCATCTCCAGCCATGTGCTGCACGAGGTCGAGCAGGTCTGCGACCGCATCGCGATCATGGCGCGGGGGCGGGTGGTCGTCCAGGGACGCGTCGCCGATCTGCTGGGCAATCGGGACACGCTCGAGGTGCGGGTTGAGCCGCTCGCGGACGCGGAGCGCCTCCTGCGCACGGTGCCGTGGATCGGCGCGCTGACACGCGCGGGCGATTGCCTGGTGGTCGGGGCGCCAGACACACGCGCCCCCGACATCACCCGGATCTTGGCGGAACAGGGGTTGTACGTGTCCGGGGTGCGGCCGCGGGAGCGGAGCCTCGAACACTACTTCCTGGATGTGCTGGGAGAGGGACGATGACCGCGCTCCTCGCCTTCGAGTGGCTCAAGTTCGCGCGGCGCTGGATGCCACGCGTGGTGGTGCTCCTGTTGAGCGGGCTGACCATCGTCGCGTTCGTGGCCCTGAGCGCGAGCGCGGGCGAGCGGGGCGATCTGTTCCTCCCGCGCGGCTGGCTCGCGGCGCTGTCCTTCAGTTCGTTCTTCGCGCCCTTCTTCTGGCCCCTGCTGGGCGGGAGTTGGGCCGGCAACGAGTACGGCTGGGGCACGATCCGGGCGATCCTGACCCGGCGCCCCGACCGGATCGCGCACGCGCTCGCGGCGCTCGCGATCCTCCTGGCCGGCGTCGCGCTGGGAGTCCTCGCCATCCTCGTCGCCGGCAGCGTCGCCGGCCTCCTGATCGCCCTCCTGAACGGGCATGACCTCGTGACGCCGGGCGTGTGGAGCGGCGCCTTCCTCGGGACCCTACTCGCGGGCGCCCTGACGGCCTGGTATGTGTCCGCCTTCTATCTGCTGGTGGCCTACGCGGCGGCGACGGTCGCGCGCTCCGCTGCCGTGGGCGTCGGGGTTGGCCTCGGCGCGACCCTAGCCCAGTACGTGCTCCGCAGCATTTTCACCGGCCTCGGGGGGGTCTGGCGGGAGGTCGCGCAGCACTTCCCGATCGTCTACGCGAACAGCATGATCACGCGCGTCGTCGGCCCCCAGCTCCTTCCGGGCACCGCCCTAGCGACGGCGCGGTCGTACGAGCCCAGCGTGGGCCAGTCGCTGGTGGCACTCGCCCTCTACGGCGCCCTCTGTCTGGTGGTGGCGCTGGCGGCCGTGCATATGCGCGATGTGACCGCCTGAGCGTCAGCTCGACGCGTCGGCGCGGACCCCTGTCCTGACGTCTTCGGCGGTCCAACTGGAGTGCAAACGGCGCTTAGCGGTCGAGCTTAGGCGATTCTCGTCGTGTTAGCGGCACAGTGCGCGCACTGATCCAGGTAAAAACTGGACCGCTAACACGACTGAGCCTCTAATGCAGCATCAAAAAGCAACATTTGTAATATGGCTGTCCTACGAAGGGATCGTTGCCCGACCCCTAGCACCGTGACGCTTCGACCAAAGGCAACGGATTTAACCAATTGTTCTCGCCGCAAGACGAGCCATTGAGGAACCATTAGAATCGCTAGTGGGTCATGCCGCAAATAGAGCGGTAAAAAGGCGGCTATGAGATGCTGGAAGGAGAGGAGGGATGAGCGCGTATGGGACGACGACCGCACGAGCCCTTACGCCCACTGACCCCCGGCGAGGAGGAGAGCCTGGAGCGCCTCATCAAGGCGCAGAGCGCTCGGAGCGATCAGGTGCGGCGGGCCACGGCGCTGCAGGCCGTGGCCCAGGGCCTCTCCTATGTCGGGGCGGCGGAGCGGGCGGGGTACAAAGATGAGGAGAGCGTGAGCCGCTTGGTGCGGCGCTTCAACCAGCGGGGGCTGGGGGTGTTGCGCATCGCGGCGGGGCGAGGGCGCACAATCACCTATGGTCCAGCGGAGCGGGGGCGTGTGGTGGCGCTGGCGCAGCGGACGCCCGACCGCGAGGAGGACGGCACGGCCACCTGGTCGCTCTCGACGCTGGAGCGGACGATGCGGCGGGAGGACCTGCCGCGCATTGGGGGGACGACGATCCGCCGGGTGCTGCGGGCGGCGGGGAGTTCCTATCAACGCACGCGTACATGGTGCCCGACCGGCACCGCCGTGCGCCAACGCAAAGACGGTCCCGTCCGCGTCATCGACCCGGGGACGGAGAAAAAAAGGGGCGCATCGAGCAGGCGTATCGGCTAGCCGAGGCGGCCGGACTGCCGGTGTGGTGCCAGGACGAGGCCGGTCCCTATCAGGCCATCCCACAGCCGGGAGCGAACTGGCAGCCGGAGGAGCGCCCCGCCTGCCAGCCGTGGACTTGCTCACATGACGCTTGTCCGTGGTGGGGCACGCACGTTAGGCATCGATGTGCGAATAAATGCGGACGTGCTTTCACAAAGGTGAAGGTCCTGTGCCTACCTCTCGCCTCACCGGTGTCAGCCCGTCGTGTTTCTTGCAATAGATGTATAGCCCGTGGGGAAGGTGCGCGCCCCAAAAAAGACAACGGTCATGTGAGCCAGTCCATGCCAGCCGCATGAGTACATCCGGGGCGGGACGGCCAAGCTGCTCACGCTGTTCCATCCCGCGACGGGCGAGGTGCGGGGCAGGGGCGTGACAAGCGCGCCCAATGCCGTGCTGCACCCCTGGCTCCAGCAAGAGATGACGGAGATTCTGGCTGCTCTGTCGGATGCGCCGCCCGCTGTCCCGGCCGACCTCGCGCCCTTGCGCCAGTGGGAGACGTGGCTCGACGTGGTGCCGGAGGGGCTGCCGCCGTTGCGCCTGCTCCTGGTCTGGGACAACCTGGCCGGCCACAAGAGTCCCGCGCTGGTCGAGTGGCTGCTGGCCCACGGCGTCGCGCCGCTCTACACGCCGCTCTCGGGGTCGTGGCTCAACATGGCCGAGTCGGTCCAGCGCATCATCGTGGCGCGCGCGTTGGACGGGCAGCACCCCGCAAACAGCCAGGAGGTGATCGACGGGCTGGAGGCGACGGTGCGTGGGTGGAATCGCGTCCCGACGCCCTTCACCTGGGGCGGCAAACGCCACGAACGCCGCCTGCGCGCGCGTGCCCGCCGCCTCGCTGGATCCGGCGCGACCATCCCTTATACCACATCAATTGCGGCATGACCCACTAGTAACCCAAACACGACGATAGGCAATGGATTCACATGCTGCAAGGAATTGCCAATGTTACTATCTTGCTGCATTAAATATCTTAGAGCACTACTGGCTCCCAACACCAGCATTGCGATTAGTGATGTGATACCCGCATGCAAGCTGTCAGTGGCCACACAAAAGTCGCCACTGGTGGCCATCGTGCGCCTGCTCGTTAGAGGGCAGATGGGCCAGTTCCTGCTCCCTGAAGAACAAGTTCTCCCTGTCTCGGCACGGCCTTCGCGTGGGCGGGGCTTGGGGAACCGTCGGCAGGTTCTCCACGAATGGGGACCATTAGCTGGCCATCAGTGGGGCTTTCTACATGGCCATGTACACAAGCTACTTCGCGCGTATTTTTGTTCATGCTCATATGTTGAAGCGAGGGCCACCCTTAGTTGATTTACCGCAACAAAGAAAAAGGCTAAGTCTAGGACTGCTGTAGACACTAAAATCAAATACTGAAGCACGTCAAGCGACTCCCGGTTGCGCTGCAATTTATTGGCTATCTCAAAAATGGTGCCGAGGGAAATTGAGATTAAATAAAGAATAATGATGGTCCAGAAAATGGCGGGTATTATTTCCTTCCTGCGAATAGTTTCGTAGTCGAATCCTTTGGGGCTTAAGTCCAACCTTAGTGCGCCTGCCGCATAATCTGTCTCGTTTACACCGGCGATAGCTCTGTATTCTTCGAGTGTTGTGATGCCACCCTCATTTTTCTTGATGTGATCAAACAGCTTTTGAGCTTTTACTTCGCCTATTCCTGGGAGTTCTTTTAACTGTTCAACGCTGGCATTGTGGTACAGCCCCACGGAACCGTGATCATGCGGCGGACCTCTGGGATGGGGCCGGGAACGGGAACGAGAGGACGCGTCCGCGCGCGGACGGTCGCCCGCGGCGGGGTGCGGCCGGTGCCATGAGCGGGACGGGATGCGCCGGCGTCCGCAGGAGGTCGTCGAGATCGTAGGGGCGATCGGCCAGCCCGGCGGCCATGGCGGGCGTGCGTTCCAGCCAGCGGCGGCCCGTGCCGATGGCGCGCAGGCGCAGGGACGCGTGCGCCCAGCACCAGTTGTAGGCCAAGCGCAGCAGGTGCAGCCCGCTCTCGACGAGCGGCACGCCGTGGGCGGGCGTGCGGCGCCGGCGCGCGAGCGGGGCCAGGCGTGCGCGCAGCGGGGCGGTGAGCCGCGCGCTGTAGGCCGTATTGATGGTCGTCCCGCCGTGGCTGGCGGCCAGCGCCGCGGCGACCGTCGCCTCCGTTCCCACGACGACGCGCCGCGCGCTGCCCTCGCCCCGGTGCAGCCCGGCCTTGACCACCTGGGCCAGCGCGAACCCCGTCGGCCACACCAACGGCGGGCGGCCCGGTCGCCCCGTCCGCTCCGGTATGCAGACCAGGGAGCGCGCACCGCCGACGTCGCGGGCGACGCCGTCCACGGCCACAAGGACGGCCCGCCCGGCGAGCGCGGCGCGCGTGCGCCGCAGCAGTAGGTGGACGAGCAGACCGTCGCGGCGGCGCGCCACGGCGGTGGCCAGCCACAGGCGATTGCCCACGTCGAGCGCGACCGCCGCCCACACCACCCCGCCGCGCACCCGCAC
>JAABUH010002921.1_pt1 | contig 15590 bp, 21 predicted proteins | sample 5559121 | NCBI WGS metagenome assembly JAABUH01 (sample SAMN10711871, study PRJNA513364) | rock metagenome | isolation source: Antarctica rocks | place: Antarctica: Victoria Land, Battleship Promontory nord | collected 2015-12-28
CAGGAGGGGGGGGGTGGGGGGTGGGGGAGAGATGGGGGGAGGGAAAGAGAGAAGGGGTGATGGGCTTTGTTACTGGTAATCATACGCATACTTGTTAAAGTGACGCCATATTTCGGCTCGTTATCAGAATCCCTATATCAGGTTCCGCTCGCGGGCCACCGCAGCGAAGTCGAGCTGGCGACTTAAAGGTAGACCACCAATCTAGCTGTTTTTCCACGCTCAGTCGTCTCTAGCAATCAACACCCTTTATCCCGGCACCATGGACGACGCAAAGCTCCTCACCGAGGTGTTGAGCACCATCAAAGTCCAAACGGTCCAACTTAAGCGATGTCTCGAGCAAGATCAAATCATGGAAGCTCTAAAAGCTGCTTCTTCTATGCTTGCGGAGTTACGGACTTCCTCGCTCTCACCGAAGCAGTATTACGAGCTGTATATGTCGGTTTTCGATTCTTTGAGACATTTGAGTAATTACCTTTATGAGACGCACACGGAGGGAAAACATCATTTGGCGGATCTGTATGAATTGGTCCAGTAGGTCCTCCCTTCCCCCGGGATTGAAAGGATTGGGTTAGGAACGGGAACTGATGAGACGTTACCCAGGTATGCGGGGAATATCGTACCGAGGTTGTATCTGATGATCACGGTCGGGTCGGTGTATATGTCTGCTCCGGATGCGCCGGTCAAGGAGATCATGAAGGATATGTTGGAGATGTCGAGGGGTGTACAACATCCTACCCGGGGTTTGTTTCTCAGGCATTACCTTTCGGGACAGACGAGGGATTTCTTACCAATTGGGACGAGTGATGGGTGAGTTCGAATCTCGTAAACTGGTTTATCGAGAAGGGGGCCGGAAGAGCTGAAGACTATGACAAAAGCCCCGGCGGGAACTTGCAAGATTCCATCGGTTTCGTCCTTACAAACTTTATCGAGATGAACAAACTCTGGGTCAGACTTCAACATCAAGGACATTCCCGCGAACGTGATAAAAGAGAGATCGAAAGGAAAGATCTTCGGATCTTAGTCGGGACCAACCTCGTCCGACTCTCTCAACTCGAAGGAACCGATTTAGAGATGTATCGTCGAACGATCCTCCCTTCAATCCTTGAACAAGTCGTCAACTGTAAAGACGTCATCGCTCAGGAATACCTGATGGAAGTCGTCATTCAAGTCTTCACCGATGATTTCCACCTACATACCCTCGGACCGTTCTTGGGAGCTTGTGCAAACTTGCATCCGAGGGTGAATATAAAAAATATCGTGATTGCTTTGATTGATCGGTTGGCTAGTTATGCGGCTAGGGAGGCGGAGAATGAGGATCCGGATGAGAAGAGGAGGCAGGAGGAGGAAGCTGCGAAGAGGTTGGCGGAGAAGGTGAAAGGGGCGAGGGGGAAAGGGAAGTCGGTGGAGGACGGGGAGAAGGCGGTTCCGGTTGAAGCGGGGGAATGGGCAGGGGATGCGCCTTCGCCTGCGAGTCCGGCGAAGGAAAATCGAGGTGGTGAGGTGAATGGGGAGAAGAAGGAGGAGGAGGAGGAGGAGGAGAAGAAAGGCGGAGGTGAGGGAGAGAAGGTGGAGGAGAAACCGAAAGACGATTTGAAGAAGTTTAGAGGGATACCCGAGGACGTCAAGCTTTTTGAAGTATTTTGGCATCAGGTTGTCGAGCTCATCAAGGTGGGTCGAGCGTTTTGCGAATTGAGAGAATGAACTTATGCTGATTCGCTTCTATTTAGGCTCGGCCTGACTTATCGATCCAGGATATCACAGCGCTCTGCGTCTCCCTTATCAACCTATCCCTCAGCTGTTACCCTGACCGACTGGAGTATGTCGACCAGATCCTTTCCTTCGCTCAGGCCAAAGTCCTGGAGTTCGCGCAGAAGCATGTCACCTTGAGCTAAACGTTGCGCATGTGCTGATATCTCTCTCAGTCCCGATCTACATTCTCCACAAACAACAGCAAACCTCCTCGCCCTGCTCCTAGCTCCGATCACTTCATATCTCTCAGTGCTCACCCTCCTCGCCATCCCTTCCTACACACCCCTTCTTACCGCACAACCATACTCCACACGGAAAGCTATCGGTCAAGCAGTCGTCTCTTCAGTACTGAAGAATAACACACTCATCGAAACTTCCGAAGATGTGTCCGGAGTTCTTGGGCTATGCGGCGTATTGGTCCGAGATCAGAAAGATTCCACAATAGGAGGTGTTGGAAGGGGGAGAGTACCGATGGATCCAAGGGAGATGGCTGAGGAACAGGGTTGGGTTGCACGGATGGTTCATTTGTTCAGATCGGATGATCTAGCCATTCAGTTCGAGGTGAGTCGGGCACTTCTGGAAGGAAAGAGATAACCTGATTGGGATAGCTTTTGCAAACGGCGCGAAAACACTTCGCGGATGGAGGGGGACGGATACGATATACTTTCCCACCGCTTATTGCTTCGGGCATACAACTTGCTCGGCGGTTCAAGCTGCGGGAACATGTGGTATGTCCTCCTCCTCCTCCTTCAGGTATCACTGTCTTTTCCTTCTCCTATCTCTCTAACTTTGGGCTTCTCCACACTTACACCTCCGCCTTTTACGTTATTACGCTTGGTTCCCAAGGTCCGTCACTGACGGCCGGTTAGGAGGTTGACTGGGAAACACGGCTCTCCACCCTCTTCAAATTCATCCACCAAATCATTACTCTTCTCTACCATAAAGTCGAAGCTCCGGATACTTGCCTTCGACTGTTCCTCCTCGCCGCTCAAGTGGCCGATGAGGCTCGACTAGAAGAGCTTACATACGAATTCTACGTGCAAGCCTTTGTCATATACGAGGAATCTATTTCGGAATCTCGGTCACAACTACAGGCGATAACGGGCATCATTAGCGCTCTGCAAACGAGTCGAGTATTCGGAACCGATAATTACGACACGTTGATCACGAAGGCAGCGTTGCATGGTAGTAAGCTGTTGAAGAAGAGTCATCAGGCAACGGCGGTGCTTTATGCGAGTCATATGTGGTGGCAGGGGGATGTCACGGGGAGGGAGAAGGACGAGAAGGTGGGTGGGAAATTGTCATGAGGCTGTAGCTGACCTAGCTTCTCGTCTCTGTTGGTTCTTCCCGTTCTGCTTCTGTTTATGATGGTTTACCGATATCTGTCGCAATTCCGCTTGCTCCGCTTGGCTTTTGCGCCATGTTTGATGTTCATAGGCACCATACCGAGATGGGAAGCGAGTCCTCGAATGCCTTCAGAAATCGCTTCGAATAGCTTCATCATGTATCGACGAACTCACCTCCGTCCAGCTCTACGTCGATTCTCTCGACCTGTATATCTACTACTTCGAGCAAGGGGTCGAAGCCGTCACTCCGAAATACGTCAACTCCCTTGTCGAGCTGATAACGAGTAATATCGATTCGATCCATACGGGGGAGACTAGTGGATCTGCGGGTCAGCCGGGTTTGGTAGATGGTGTAGGCAGTCCGGAAATGGTTGTTCGCGTGGGTTTTTCTGACCAGAAAAAGATAGATATGAGCTGATGCAAATGGGATCGCAGCATTTCAGGAATACGTTATCGTATATCCAGACGAAGCAGAGACAGGCTACTGATCGGTTGAATGATGAGGAGGTGGAGGGAGAGGAGGGAGAGATTGCGAAGGAGGTCGATTGGGAAGCTGTGGATGTTGTTGGGGGCTGTCTGAAGATGGGAATCAGAAGGTGATGCGGGTTGTAATGTAGCGTTGGTCGTGAGTAAATGAATCACGATTGATGCATTCGGACGCTTGCGTTATCGACTCTTTTGCACGACTTGAAGATCGCTCCATGCTCTTCGTCAGCATAACATGCTCACCAAGCATACATGCAAGAAGCAGCCCGTTTTCTGGATGTCATAGAGCCATTTGAAAATTGCCACAACAACCAGGAACGCGTCGACGCGTCGGAAACCCCGCCGCTCGAACCTGCTCAGGGACGCGACAAAACACGGCAACTCCACCTCGAATTGACAGTAGCTCCTCTTCAACCTCATCCTTCACCTCCAACCTACTAGACGCTCTTTAACACTTTCGAAACCTCTTCTTCACCTTTACGAGTCAGTTCCATCGCTTGAAGCGCTAGTGTATAGCTGACGGATGATGCAATGCTTTCTTACTGATCGATGAAACTGAAATATCCCCTTACGATCCGCGTCACTGCCACCTGCCCCCCTTGGACTACCATGCTCACCGTCGATCGATCACCTCACCTCGTACCGTACTATCCCTACTGCTACCAACTTTCCTATCGGCTTTCCGGCAAAATCACAACTCCTCCTTCTGACCATTTGATCCGTCAAACATTCCTTCCTGTCTCGCCAACCGCTCAACCCCGAATTCCCAACGCGTCTCATCATTCAACCGCCATAAAACCACCATCATCATCACACCCAATTCGTCCCCTCCTGCCTTTCTGTCCCGTCCTCAACACCTCACTTGCTTAACCCCCATCAACCCGCTCATTCGCCATGTCTCTGTCAGTGCGCGAGATCGTTCATCTCCAGACGGGGCAATGTGGGAACCAGATCGGTGCCAAGTTTTGGTAAGTCCCTCCCAATCAACGAGTTCAGCGCTCCCAGCTAATCGATGCTTCCCGTCCCTCTCCCTAACTCGAATCATTCACCCTCTCCCTTCATCTCCCCCATCTCACCTGATCCCATGCTCTCCTTCCAACTTCATTCGACACCCACAGGGAGGTGGTCTCCGAGGAACATGGTATCCAAGCCGACGGTTCCTACAAGGGAACGAGCGACATGCAGCTCGAGCGGATCAATGTCTACTACAACGAGGCTGCTGCTGGGAAGTATGTACCTCGAGCGGTTTTGATCGATTTGGAGCCGGGGACTATGGATTCGATCAGGGGCGGACCTTTGGGTAGCTTGTTCAGGCCTGATAACTTGTGAGTCAGCTCCGGTGCCAGGTTATCTTTTCAGAGGTGGTCGTGCGTGTGTCGCGGCTGACTCGGTTTTGTAGCGTCTTTGGACAGAGCGGTGCGGGAAACAATTGGGCTAAGGGGCATTATACCGAGGGTGAGTCATGACACTTTGTTGACCCTTTCCTTGGGTCTTAATAACATGCATGTCTGACTATCTCAGGCGCCGAGCTCGTCGACTCCGTCCTCGATGTCGTCCGCCGTGAGGCTGAGGCGACCGACTGCCTCCAGGGTTTCCAGATTACTCACTCCCTCGGCGGTGGTACCGGTGCAGGCATGGGTACCCTCCTCATCTCCAAGATCCGAGAGGAGTACCCCGACCGGATGATGTGTACCTTCTCCGTCGTCCCTTCCCCAAAGGTAGGTTTCTTTTGTCAACGTCATTCGTAAGTCAGAAGCTGATCTCAAATATTTAGACCTCCGACACCGTTGTCGAGCCCTACAACGCCACCCTATCAGTCCACCAACTGGTTGAGAACTCCGACGAGACTTTCTGTATCGATAACGAAGCGCTTTACGACATTTGCACCCGAACGTTGAAGCTCAACGCACCCACGTACGGCGATCTGAATGCCCTGGTATCGGTGGTGATGTCCGGAATCACCACTTGCCTTCGATTCCCAGGGCAGTTGAACTCCGACCTCCGGAAACTCGCCGTGAATATGGTTCCTTTCCCGCGTCTTCACTTCTTTATGGTCGGCTTTGCGCCTCTCACCGCTCGAGGATCGGCGAGCTACCGTGCCCTGACGGTCCCGGAGCTCACACAGCAAATGTTTGACTCGAAGAACATGATGGCGGCGGCGGATCCTCGTCATGGGGTGCGTCAATTGTATAACAGGGAAGAGTGAGCTGAGACCATTTATAGCGATACTTGACCGTTGCTTGTTACTACCGAGGCAAGGTTTCGATGAAGGAGATCGAGGAGCAGATCCAGGCTGTCCAGGTGGGTAAAATGGGACTCGCCAAATCGTTTGCTGAGAGCGTCGTGACTAGACCAAAAATTCCGCCTACTTTGTTGAGTGGATTCCGGGGAACATCTCTGCGGCGCAATGGTGAGCTTTCTCCCCTTGGAGCTAGGGCAGCCGAAGCTGTTGGCCGCCGAAGGACAAGCTGATACTCCACATCAGTGACATCCCTCCTCGTGGCCTCAAAATGTCGTCCACCTTCATCTGCAACTCCACCAGGTATGCTCTTCGCGCTTGGAGCAATTGAGTTAGCTTATCTCGTCGCAGTATTCAGTCATTGTTCAAGCGAATTGGCGAGCAGTTCTCTGCGATGTACCGCCGCAAAGCGTTCGTTCACTGGTACACGGGAGAGGGAATGGACGAATTGGAGTTTGTGAGTAAATGGCAGGCTTTTAATACAGTTGACTGAGTCCTATGCTTAGTCCGAGGCCGAATCCAACTTGCAAGATCTCGTATCCGAGTACATGCAATACCAGGAAGCGAGCGTAGAGGATGAGGTATACGACCAGGAAGTCCCCGTCGAAGGAGAGGAGGAGTAGGCGTAGTGTAATCGTCCCGAAGATCCCCTATCATGTGCATAGTCACGAACCGTACGACGAACCCCTTCGTATTCGCTCCCCTCCCTTGCTATCCCCTATTTCTATCGCCACGCCCGGAGTTGAGGTTCTCCGATGTCTCGTGATGAGACGGTGTGCTGCGGCTTCTTCCGACTTGGTGGTCCACATGCTATGCATTGTGTTGACTGGTGCATCGCTGATAGTCAAACCGCTGATTGCCATGATACCCTGATCGACCAAATCGCATCATGTACCAAGTTGACGTTCAAATACCCGTCTGAACGGATGAAGATCGGCATAGCCTCGATAATCAGGTCAGTGTGTTGAGAATTGAGGCAATTCTCCGGATTCAATGCCTGACGCACGGGTATAGTACCGCACCTCTCCGCCTGTAAGCCAATCTCCAAATCAAGTCAGCTGGCTTCGCCTTGCCAATGAAAAATCGCAAGATCTGGCAGGTCACCGGAAGAGGATTCACAGTTCCGCTCCAGCTTGTTGTATTGATCCGCGAAAATTCACACATGTGATCTTTCCTTATGGTATGACTCCATTGTCATCGCGCAAGAGGAGTGCTTGCTCAAAGGAAGACCTGAAAGTATCTCGAACACAGGCTTATAACTGATCAAAGGAAAAATCTCATATGTAAAGGAGTATGAAATGGTCCTCATCCTCGATCGGCTGGGTATCCCTCGACCTGTTCAACGAAATCCTCCTCGACTCGCTTTACACTAACCACTTGTCCCGGAATAACAAGTTGCTGGACTAAGCTTCTACCGCTACACTTGAAGAAATATGATGGAGCAAGAAGATCGGAAACCGATTATGAGAAGGTCAAAATGCGCACCCCTCCGACCAATCTCCCCGCGAGACCTACCCAAAGTGAACCCTGATTCAGCTGTGAAGACCCGGTTCCCAGCCAGAACAACTACAAACGAGAAACAATGTACGAATTGCGGTGAGGTTGATACGCCCCAATGGAGAGGGACGTTATGTAATGCTTGTGCTTTGTGGAGGAGGTCAAGGGGAACTGATAGGCCCCTCCCGCTCTTGTTTACTGTGAGGAGAGGGAGGTCACCTTCTGAGGAGTCGCGGGAGGCGGATGAGTCAGATGATACAGGTCTGCAGTCCGAGCGCGGTCTAGAAGAGATAAATGATAGGGGAGGTGAGAGCTCAATGCTAGATGGGGAAGGAGGGAGCAATAGGAAGCGGCAACATGGCTGTGGCGAGTGCGGCGCTCCTGTCATGGTACGTCGGATGTACTGTATTCGGTGCAAGGAGGAGTCGAGCAAGAATGGGGGACAAAGGATGATGGTCAGTTATCCCTTCCTTGTGGGTGGTGATCCTGGCTGACAAGCATATGCCGATGCTTGTGCTGCTCGCTGCTCGCGCCATTTCATTCTCACGTTCTATTCCTCGCTTTACTCGCCAATGATCGAACATTCGGATCCTCACTCTATCGTCTCGCTTGATCGCTACTCGACTGTCTTTCTCGCGATATTCGCCACTCCCGCGCATTCCCTTTGCCTCCTTGATCTGCCGGATGGACCTTCCCATTTCAACAGGCTCAGAATGATGTCCCCCTGCATCACCCTCGACCGTATCGCGGTACTTGCCGTTCACGTTCACCGCAACAGAGGTACACATCCCCATCCTCTCCTTTTCAACGACATATCCCACCTCGAGTAGCAGCTATCCTCGAGCGATCTCGACCATCTCAGTCAGGGGAGCCAATCTCGAGTCCTTATACTGGTCAGCACGACGATTTTCTTCCTGCTCCTTCTCTCCCTGCTCCTGATAGACGTGGTGAAGAAGAACCGATACGGAGGAGACTCAGTTTGTCGACATCTCCTGTACCCCGATTGATTCCCGTCCAAAATCTGATATTGATATCGGAGCCCAGTCTGAATATGAGCGGGATCAACAGGGAGACGTGGATAGATCGCGCTACATGGATTTGGGACATCATCGAGAATGCTAGCTTGGCTTTGGGAGCGATGAGTTCAGGTGAAGAAGCGGGAAGGAGAGCATATCCATCATCGTAGATAGATGAGAACTTTGTTATGTCCTAGATTGCAATGTAATCCCCGTGCTACAAGTCTTCCAGCTTTCCCTTCTCTTCCCAGCCTTACTGAAAACCAACTGACCTTTGCCCCGGGGCTTCACTCGCGAGCGTTCGAAGACGCGCTCATCCTTCTCCTACTCGTACTGACTCATCCAGATGGCTGAATGCGTCGAGGCAAAACAAGCCGGTCTCGCTGCACCACATCGGATAGCATAAAATGCTACGAATAGTGATGACGGTGGACGATATACACCTGGAGACTGGGAAGCACCTGGGCAGAAGATAGCAACAAGTTAACAGATCACCAGCCGTTCATCACACCTCCCGTCTTCACCGTCTTCCTCCCACTTCCGCCCGCATACCGTCCCTTGAGACTGGCTGGCACTTCCTCCTCACTCGAGCTTGTATCGCTCCCATCGCTCTCTTCGACTGCTGGTAACGGTGCAGGTTGACTCGACGTACCCATGGCCGAGGACGGTACTGATCTGCCGATACGCAAGAGGTCTTTCGGTAGGCTCGATAATGACGGGAAAGAACTTTGCGGTTGGGAGGAGGATTGATGTCTTGGCAGAGGAGGATAGATCTTGGTTGTTGCAACGATGGACGATTCGTCTTCACTCGTTGACGAAGAGGAATGTTTCGAATGTCCGCTCAGCAAAGCGGGACTGGGGGATCGAGATTCTGCTTCCTCTTCCTTGTTCTCGATTATTCGCGACAAGACGCGCCGAGTCCCATTCGGTCGACCATTCGCTCCGGGTCGAGCAAGCTCGAAGTTACGACTTTGGGTCTCTGGCGGATCACTCGAGTTGGCGGTGTCATATGCCTGTGACGCCGGAGCTTGCGAGGGCTGAGTCATGAACAACGGGCTGTTGCGAGTTCGACCCGTTCGATGAGGTGGAGCCTGAATCTGGGAGGGTTCGGCAATATCGGGAGACGGTTGAAAAAGTTGAGATGAGTCGAGCTCGTCGACCTGTGAGGTCCTTCTGGGCTGCGCTTGAGGTGAGACAGACTCTACGGTGACTTCACGAGAGGCTGAGCGGAGTCGACGTCCGGAACCTGATTGCTCCAGCTCGACTGGCGGAGCTAAGGAAGCTCTTGTTGCCTTTTTTTTCTGCGTCGATATAGTCTGTGATAGATCGCCGTTCCCGGGCTCGATGGCTATCGTCTCCGGGACCAGCTCGTTATCATTCGAAGAAGGCGGCGAAGGCAGTCCCTGAGAGATGACATGCGACCTCGGAGCATCGACTTGATTCGCCGCGCTCTCCTCCATGACCACCTCCTGCATAGCTTCCCGCTCTGGCTGATCCTCCTCTTCGATCGCCTCGCGCATCGCTATATCGCCGTCGAACTCCGCATTCACCGGACTTGGTCCCGCCTGTTCGTCATGTGCCATGAAGGAGCGGGACGAGCGCCGGGACTCGGGACTGGAGATATTCGACGCCGCTACTACCGCTGGCGGCTGAGTGAGGCTCTTGATCTCACTCCCTTCCGATGTCCTGGTGTCCTCCTCGGCATCGCCAAAATCTCCGATTGAGCTTACCGAGCCGCCCTTTCTGGACTTTCGAGCCCCTGCTGAGGAAGATTCGGCGATGCTCGATTGATCATCGTCTTCTTCATTGGTCAGGTCGGCTGGCAGGATTGAGGCCGCTGACTGACGAGCTGCCCGCTTCTGACGCTCGTTAAGAGTAGCAGTGAGTATTTTCCGTAAAGACTGATCGGATGGTATTGACTCGTCCTCGGACAAGTCCGACCGGCTTGTGTCGTCCTCGTCCATATTACCCGAAGAATCCTCTTCATCATCGGAAGCACCGGACAATTGCGATGCACCAGAATGGCTAGCTTCATCGCCCTCAGAGGAAGATTGGTCATCATCTGAGCTTTTTCCTGAGCCGTCTTCGCCGTTCGAACTGCCTCCTTCGGAAGATCCGCCAGTCTCGATGACCGCGTCCGAAGTGCTCAGACCAGACAAGGAGCCGGCTTTGCGAGGGCGAGAAAGAGCTTTGAGGTAAAGCGGATGTAACGGGGCGTTCGGCTGCTCTGGAGTAGCGGACGCAGGGGACTTCGGGGTGGAAGGTCCAGAAGTCGTGTCGCCATTCGGCAGTGCATGCGGCGCCGCTTGTTTCGATTCCGTGGGCTGAGGAGGGATCTCCTCAGTTGATCCACTTGAGCTACCCTCGCTTTCCACCTCGTTCACCTGATCCACTTTCGCCTGCGCAGCGATCTGCTTGGAATTCAAATTCGGCGGAGCGCTCGACGGGACGGAGCTACCTTTCCTCCCGTTGTCAAGTCCCATGACCTTATTCCTCACAGTCGTCAATCTGTCGATCCAAGCTTTGATCGCCTGTGTCGAAGCTTCCGTCATATCATCCGGCTCTTCTTCTTCCCTCTCAGTCAGCAACTCCTGCAAGCTCTCCACGCCCGCTTTGACCCGCGGACAGTTCTTCTGGAGATGTGATGGTAGCTGTTCGCAGATGACACATGCAACACGTGAGGCGATACGAGCCTGTTGCGCTTTGATTGTCGCGCCCTTTATCTCCGGGGGTTTTACGGAAGATTGTCGAGCTGCGGACGATTGTCGGGATCGACTGGGAAGTGGAACGGTAGAGGCGACTGGGGACACGGACGAGGCCATAATGTCGTCTGTTGGAGCCAAAGAAAGCGGACGAGTGGTAGACGTGTCGGGTGACGCAAACACGGAGCTCGCGGAAAGAGGTGCTTCAATAAGTACTACAGCTTGTCCCGCTTCCGATGAGGCACCGTCCGGTGCGCCTTCCATTGCTTGTCGCTGATCCGAGGTCTCCGTGAGCGGGATAGGTCGCAGTGCTGCTTGTTTCGTGGCTTTGCTTCCAAATTTCTTCCTAGGTACAGACTGTTCGAAGGGGGCCATCCCAGGAGCAGTTGACCTGTCCATTACAACATCATATGCAGCGGTGTCCTTATAAACGGGTCGGGCCATCTGATCCAAAAGCAATGCGCTGGTGCTAGCTGATGGTCCTAATGACTGCTCAGGGCTTTCGAGAATCGCCTGATCGGGTTTGAGGATCTCCGCGGCTTTCTTCGCCTTTCGCTTATTCATGACGATAAGAACAGCTGCTTCGACCGCGTCCACAGGGCTTTCGGGAACGGCCGAGACGACAACGGGCGGGGAGTCTCCGTTCGATACCGGGGGAGCAGCTGGCTTTGCAGGCGGAACAAGATCGGATGTGGGTGAATGGTCCGGAATCGATGAGACGATCTCCGTGATCTTCTTCGACTTCCGCTTTGGTGGTTGGATAGGAGCTGGAGATTCGACAGCAGCCGCAGCTTCGAAGCGGGTCATAACAGCTGAGTCGTCGCGCTCCGCGGATCCGCCAATCTCGGTTTCAGAGGTATCGGCCGTGGATGAGGTCACCTTCGCGGCGTCCTTCTGCGACGAGGTACCTATAGGCAGGGGCGGTGTACTTGTGGCAGGCGCTCCTGCTTTCCATAAGGAGTCAGCACATGACATCGATGATCTGCGCAGCAGCGAAGCAGCTGACCGGAGACTTCCGAAGGTCCTTCAGGTCCCGTCTCCGATCCTGCCTTCGCTTCACTTGCGGCTGCTACTGCTCGTTGCGCAGTCAGCTTCTCCCGATATTCGCGCATGATCTGCTTCGTTTTGAGCTCCTCATTTAAGCCGCGAGACCTGCTCGCACGAGGCTTTACGGTCGGAGGTGTGTGGGTTTTCACGGCTGCTTCGCGAGCCGTTGATAACGTCGGATCTGAGACAGGTGACTCAGGTGATACTGCAACCGACTCCATCGGTAAGTCGTCATTCTCCGCATATCCCAGCGCGGCATCCGTGGCGCGCGGCCCCACAGCATTCCTCGCTTTTGATTGCTTTTTCGGCTTTTCAGCTGAAGCCTTGGCAGGAGGAGGGACTTCTGTCGCGACCTCATCAAACGTTGCCGATGCGATGTCTTCTCGATCCAACTTAATGCTACCGGCAGGCGCGGCAGATTCGTCAGCCTCTAGATCTGCCCGTTTTTTCCCCTTGACCGGTGCAGGACTGTCGGTTTCCACCTCGTCCGACTGAATTGTTTTCGCTTGCGCCGCTTCGCCAGAGTGTGCTGTCTCCTCGTTGATACTTCGATCGCCATTGACTACAGGCGCATTGTGCTTCATCTCCGCTTGTTCATGCTCCTCGCGTGGAAGCACAGACTCGATCGCAGCCCCTTCTCCAGGAGCCAGCAACAATGCACCTTCTTTCTTCCCATAATAGGCTTCTGGACCGCCTTTCGAGCCACTATCCTCATCCTCCACCGAAAGAGATAGTTTCTTCCGCCTTCTCTTGTTGGCCGATCCCTCACGAGGTGAATTGAAGGATGAAGAGGAGTATGCAGGGTCTACTTCGGGATCCGCCGGTTTGCGGTAAAAGTTGTATACTGCGGACAGCTGGATAGGATTGGGCGATGGAGCTTTCGGAGTGATCGCAACTTCTTCTACTATCGATCCTATAAACGCACTGTCTGCACCAGTCTGAGAAGAGGCGGAGGGACCTTGCTGAGGTAAAGGTGTGGATGTTTTCCTGGGCTTCGGCGTGCGTGTGCTCCTGGCGGCCTTTTTGTCCGTCACGGGAGTCGAGCCTTTTGAAGCAGTATCTGAAGCCTTGCCCAGTGGACTTGGACGAGCTGGCTTGTACCGCTCGGCAATCGATTGAACAGCTCGGTGATTGCTAGGACCTGCTTCGTTTGCTGGAGATATAGAGGTCGGCGGTGCTGAAGGGTCTGCTCGCTCGGCCGCCTCACGCTTTTTCGTCGTCCGCTTGACCTTCGGTGCGGGAGGAGATCCCGAAGCGCTAGCAGATGGAGGCGAGTCCCTCGATCGCTTCTTTCTGTCTGCAGCACTGGAAGGTACCGTTCCGGCACTTGCAGTCGTTTCTTGAGGATCCGACGGAGGTGCAGGAAGTGAATTTTCGGGTTTGCTGATGACCCTGTTCTTCTTGGCAGATATGATGCTCGAGCCTTCGGCTGGTAATGATTCGGATCTCGGTGGTGCTGAGCTATTGATGGGCGAGACGGGAGGGAGCGGTTCGGCTTGTCGAGGGAGAGTAGATGCTGGTGATGGTGTATAGGGCGGATTATCGCCAGGAGCCGACAATTTGACCTTCTTCTTAGTCTTAGGCCCCAGAGTAACGGAAGAGCTCTCGAGAGCTGACGAGGAGGGGCGGACGGTTGTGGGAAGTGGTGCGGGATGTTTTGTAGTGCCTCTCTTTTTCGGGAGCTCGGCAGAATCTGCTTCCGATAACTTACCCTTCTTCGCTGCCCTCTTGCCAGAACTCATGTGAACATGACCAGAGGTGGACAACGATGCTATCGCGTTTGTCGAGGTTGAACCATCCGGATACACTTTGACGAGGAGAGGGGTTGAGGAGGTCGAGGCGAGTGCCCGAGCTTTGAAAGCCTCGAAATCATAGTCTACTTCTGAGTTAGCCGTCATCGGAACTTCGCCCAGCAAGGACTGCTAAGCGAGGAGCCGAAAGCGTAACCTACCATCGTACAGCTCGACCTCCCGGCAAGCATCTCGCACATGGGCCAATCGTACGTTGCCCAGCTCTCGAGTACGTAGACGCAATTGTTTCCCCAACTTTAGCAGGACATCGTCAAGTGTCCACTTTCTTTCTGGTGGATATCATCAGCAGGTGTACCTCGAAGCGGGCATCATCGTTACGCGATGTCCCACATCGAAAAAAGTCACTTACTTATCCGCTTCTTCCATGTCATGGATCCGTCTGCCAACTCCCAGATCACCTCTGCCCTGCCTCCTTCATGTTCTGCAATGTCTGTCGCTATAGCTTTACCTTTCCCTTTTCGGGGGATGGGGAAGACCTCGGATGATATAGGCGGGCACTCAAATGATCCAATTGACCTTCCCCCTGAGCTTCGCTTCCGCTTGGACATAACGGCCGCTAAGGTGAGGTCTCGGCAAGGTGAGAGAAGCAAGACAAAGTGAAGCAAATGTTTTAGTTAACAGGCGAAATGTTGTCCCAATCAAATCGACAACAGGGAGGAGCGAATAGTACCCCTTTAATGAGCTTTCACAAGATTTGCGATTGACCAACTTTTTGGCCGTTTCTTGAGAACAGTAATTATGTTCTGTATCTCGCCCTTAGCTGCCAGCTCATCCAGACTTATCCCTCGGGTTGTGACAGTACCACCGACCCGATGCGTCCGCCACCGATATCGACACCTCCACACCTCTCCCCGTCCTCTCGCCGACCCACCCAAACTCCCCGTCCACCTCATCGCAGCTCTCCGTCGAGCCCGACCGGTCCCCCTCACTCTAGCCCGCGAAGCTCTCACCGCATGTTCCAACGATCTCGACCGAGCCCTCACATACATCGAACGTTCCCTCTCATCCTCCGAAGCGAAAGCCGCCAAAGTCTCTGGCCGAAGTACGAATGAAGGGACTATAGCAGTCTCCCTCTTATCCGGGAAGAGGGTATCGATGATCCACCAAGGTTGTGAGACGGATTTTGTCGCTCGGAACGAAGTGTTCCTCGCCACTGCTCGAGGAGTTGCAGGGACTACGGCGTTCTTGGATGTTCCTAGTGAAAGTGGACCACCCGAACCGCAAATAGGAGTGGATCCGATACAGGACTTCCCTGTCGAAGCTCTTTTATCTGCACCTTTGATAGCTCTCCCACCGACTGATTCGACCATGCCGATACCTACACATGACCCGACGACGATCAGACAATCACTCCTTTCAGCTCTAGGATCAACAGGGGAGAACCTGAAACTACTTCGAGCGGTGAACTTCGCTGCACCTTTTCCATCATCCCCTACGATCCGGTTCATACCCGGATGTTTCGCACATGGCAGTCCAACCAACACCGAGGGGAAAGTTGGAGGCTTGGTCGTTCTCTCCGCAACCTCCTCAGATCCGGAGAGACCTATATCGGCCTTGATCCACGGGGTGGGAGGGGAAGAGCTCGAACGAGACTTATCCAAACTCGCTAGGACTCTGGCTAGGCAGGTAGTGGGTTTCCCTACGAAATCTGTGACGAGGAAGGAGAAAGAAGCAGATGGGCTGGCGGAGGAAGAGGT
>JAABUH010002923.1_pt1 | contig 15576 bp, 14 predicted proteins | sample 5559121 | NCBI WGS metagenome assembly JAABUH01 (sample SAMN10711871, study PRJNA513364) | rock metagenome | isolation source: Antarctica rocks | place: Antarctica: Victoria Land, Battleship Promontory nord | collected 2015-12-28
AGACGGCCGTGATAAGAGTTCGGAAATGCTCCGCTACGGCTTTCTATGAAATACTTGGGTTGGAGAAGGGCGTGAGCGATGGAGAAATTAAGAAGGCGTATAGAAAATTGAGTCTATTGACGCATCCGGATAAAAATGGGTATGAGGGCGCGGATGAGGCTTTTAAGAGTGAGTTTTCTGCATGGGGGGTCTCGAGGCCGCAGAGGATGTGGCAGGCTGGAATGGGATTGATGGGCTGATGGATGCTTCGAATTGCAGTGGTCTCGAGGGCTTTCCAAGTACTGTCTGATGCGGAAAAGAAGGAGAAATATGACCGGTTTGGAGGTGATCCGGACAACAGATTTGGACCCAGTGGAGCCACTCCTTCGTCGCCGTTCAGTGGATTCGCGAGATCGCCTGGTGCGCGAGGACCTATGTTCGATGATGAAATATCACCAGAAGAGCTATTCAACAGATTCTTTGGCGGTGGCGGGATGGGGGGCGGTCCTTTTGGTACGTCTGTGGATTTACAGGCAAATTTCAGTAGGAGGCTAACTGTATACAGGAGGTGGAGGCGGCATGTTTGATACCGGTCCACAATTTGTCTTCAATCTGGGAGGAGGTCCAGGATTCCGGGTTCATCAATTTGGAGGTGGTCAACCAAGAAGAAGACCTAGAAATGCGAATGGTAGCGCAGAGGAACGGCCGCCGCAGACTACCATGGGTGCTCTATCGAATCTCCTCCCCCTTCTAATCCTCTTCGTTCTCCCGCTCCTCTCATCACTTTTCTCCTCAGCAATGCCGTCAGGCCCATCCATACATTTCCAACCTGGTCCACCAAATACATTACAACGCACCTCACGAAATCTAAAGGTCGACTACTACCTCAATCCGCAAGATGTCGAGGACTATAGCAACAGAAAATTGAACGATCTGGACAAGAAGGCAGAATCGCAGTATGTCACGCAACTACAGTATGATTGTCAGATTGAGATGAGGACAAGGAATCGGATGTTTGAAGAGGCGCAAGGATGGTTCTTCCAGGATCCGGATCGCATGAGGGAGGCGAGGGCTTTTGAAATGAGGAGCTGTCGGCAGTTGGATTCGTTTGGCTTCGCAAGGGGTAACTATTGATCTATTGATCATTGAGGGGTTCATTAAGACTTGACGGGATGAATTCATGGCGAGGAGTTTGGGGGTACTTCATGCGGACCTAAAGACATCGTTTACTGGTGGAGGCAGAAGACATCCTATTGCGTCTTCACATGACTGTAATCCAAAGGCTAGAAATGAGAAATCTGGCAGTGAAACCTGAACGTTAGCCTAAGGAATTTCTGAATCTCCAGGCTGGGCTGCGTTGGCGGCTGCGTAAGGCTCGAGCATCCAGGCTGTCGGGCCGCCGATTCAGCCCCGGGAACGGGCTAAACACCATGTGTCTGGGGCCTAATAACACTCCCGGGAAGGCTAACACAATCACCACGATCACTAATGACCTCAGCCGAGTCATTTCGATTGTCTTCCACTAACTGTCTCCGAATCTAGACACCAGTACCCTTCTTTATACAAAATTGGTAGGCATTCGCCTTTGTCATCACAATGGCGGACTCTATGTCAGATGCGGATAAGGTATGTGATGTCCCGCACCATGCACTCATAGCTAACAAACAAAAGATCCGGAACAAGCGACTAGCCAAGCTCGGGAATCAAGCTCCTGCACAACAGGATACAAGTGGGGAAGGTGGTAGTCGCGATGACACAACTTCACAACCTTTGCCGGGCTCCAATGCCCCAGCTGCAACGGTTTCAAAAGATGGGGACCAAGCGAAGCCTAAGATCAATATCACAAGCTCGTCAAATACTTCGGACCCGCCACAAAATCCATTTTCGCAACTAGGCATGAAGAAGTTGAACGGGGACGCGCCTAAGATCAATATCACCACTTCGACAGGAAGACCGGTAACGCCACAGAAGCGTGATCGTCCGTCTTCGGGACGGAGGCCGAGTTCAAGGGGTGGAGAATCATCAGAGCATTGGGAGGACAGGATTTTAGGCAATTTCTTCAGATTCTCTCTGGACCAAGATCACCGACTGGATACCCATGGAAATCCTGTACATTTTCTAAAAGGCACTCGCGAAGAACTCGAGGAGACGAATCAGCCAATTCGGCTGACCACAGCTTTACTCGATCAGACAATATTAGAGGCAGCGTCAAATTTGAAGGCCAAAACTACTCCTTTGGACTACTTGCTTGGATGCTGGAAGAGAGTGAATAGGCAGTACAAGGCGCTAAGAAAGGCTGGCGACCAGGACCCCAAATTCACCGTCATCAAGGAGGCACGGAGATTATGTATGAGCTACTGCATATTTGCTGTCACTATGCCGGATATGTTTGGGTAATTAAACCTTTTCAACTTATATTAGTTTCGCAAGCTAACCGCAAAATAGTGTGGAGCCTACGACACGAAGCCCTCTGACGCCACATCTTCTAATTGAAGATCCCGAGGATGAAAGGGGCATAGATCATGATTTCTTCACTGAAGTCATTGCCCGTTTCTCTGAAGATGACAGTATCCAAGGCGCCCTGGTTGGCGCTGTTGAAGATTTGAGCCAGGACCTGGCTCGCATGAATATGAATAGTGATTATAAGCCATACATAATGGTAAGTGTAATGGACAAGCATGGCAGTCAGATTTCTGTTACTAATCAAGTCGAAGGCACTACGAAATTTAGTCCAATACCCTGCTATGATCAACGCCATTGTCCAGTCGCCAATATTCCTACCATCAGCTATTGCTGCTTCCGTCCTTGAAGCAAATACACTTCTCGGTCCCTTCTTTGCCATTTCTCCACTACAAGATGAGGTCACCACCAATTATTTCTCCAGCCCGACTACCCGCGACAAAGGTTTCGTTCTTAATTCTCAACGAGCGTTACGGATGAGCCTTCAAACTCACCAATTGGACCTCTTGGACATTGTCAACCATATCATCAAAGCAGGGAAAGAACCCAGAGATAAATTGCTCGATTGGTTCGCCCTATGTGTTAACGTTAACCACAAGCGCCGCGCTTTACAGGTCGACAAGAAGACAGTATCTTCTGATGGCTTTATGATCAATGTCACTGTCTGCTTAGATCAATTATGTGAGCCTTTCATGGACGCATCCTTTTCCAAAATAGACCGGATAGACGTCGACTATCTTCGAAGATCGCCGAGAGTTGATATCAAAGACGAAACCAAGCTGAACGCAGATCAGAACGCATCTGATAGCTTCTATGGCAATCATGCCGAGGGGACTTCGAACTTTATCTCGGAAGTTTTCTTTCTGACACTAGCTGCACATCACTATGGGACTGAATCCGTGAATTCGATGCTTAGCACGCTTGACAAAGAACTCCAGCGTATGAGAAAGCATATCGAAGAGATAGAGCTCGACCGTCACAAATTCGTCAGCGACCCTGTCAGACTTAGGTTGTTCGAAGAAGCGATCAAGAAGTACAAAGACCGTGTAGACGTTGGCATGGCCTACAAATTCGCTGTTGAAGGAGTTTTGCTTGATGATCTAACACAAGCACGGTCAATGCAATTCATGCGATACGTCATTGTTTGGCTATTACGACTTGTGGCTCCCCGTCACGATTACCCTCAAAAGCCTCTGAAGCTACCATTGCCCGAAGAGCAACCCGAAGTCTTCAAATGCTTGCCGGAATACTTTCTCGAGGATGTAGTAAGCAACTTCAAGTTCATCATGCGAAATATGCCCCAGATCATCACCTCGACACAGAGTGACGAGTTGGTCATGTTGTGTATAACCCTTCTCCGAAGCTCCGAATACATCAAGAATCCGTACCTCAAATCTGGATTAGTCACCATCATGTTTCATGGATGTTGGCCCAGCTACAATCGTTCCAAGGGGATTTTAGGAGACCTCCTAAACTCATTACCTTTCGCCACAGATCACCTACTCCACGCCCTGATGAAGTTCTACATTGAAGTTGAGAATACAGGCGCCCACACACAGTTTTATGACAAATTCAACATCCGCTACGAGATCTTCCAAATCATTAAGTGCATTTGGTCGAATCCCATCTACCGAGAACACCTCTCTGAGGAAGCCAAAGTCAACCTTGACTTCTTTGTTCGCTTCGTCAATCTACTCCTGAACGATGTAACATTCGTCCTGGATGAATCGCTGTCTGCCTTCGTGCAAATACACAATCTGCAACAAGAGCTCAAACACTCGGGTGCGGCTATGGAACAGAATGTAAAAACCGAGAAAGAAGAGGCTCTGCAGGCAGCTCAAGGAAAAGCCAAATCGTACATGCAGCTCACAAATGAGACGGTTGCAATGCTGAAGCTATTCACTGAGGCTCTAGCGGACTCCTTTACCATGCCTGAGATTGTGCAGAGACTGGCGGATATGCTGGACTACAATCTCGATGCCATGGTCGGACCCAAGAGCAAGGATTTGGTCGTCGAGAATGCGAGAGAGTACGGATTCGACCCCAGACAGCTTCTGGCGGAGATTGTGGACGTCTATTTGAACCTCAAGGACAAGGAGAACTTTGTATTTGCGGTTGCAAGGGATGGACGATCATACAAGCCAGCTAATCTGGAGCAAGCGACTCGGGTGCTAAAGAAGTACACTCTGAAATCACCTGAAGAGCTGGCGGCTTGGAACTCTTTGGGCCAGAAATTCAAGAAGGCAAAGGAGGTGGATGATCAGGCTGAAGAGGATCTGGGTGAGATTCCGGATGAGTTCTTGGGTATGTTTCTTTCAACTATATCTTTGATGGGTCGTGGAATAGCGAGCGCTGACTGCCTGCCAGATCCATTGATGTACACATTGATGGAAGACCCTGTCATCCTTCCGACGTCCAAAACATCGATTGATCGATCTACGATCCGGTCGCATCTCCTCAGCGATCCCAATGATCCTTTCAATCGAGCTCCCTTGAAGATTGAGGATGTTATTCCTGGTAAGCAGGCTCATGATTCCTTATGTTTTGGGGTACTGACACCGTGTGTAGATACAAACCTCAAGAATCGTATACAAGCTTTCAAAGACGAGAAGAAGGGAAGCAAGATCGCTACTTCGAACGTCATGGATGAGACGCCTGGTTAGGCTAGTTCGTCCAGATGAATGGCAACTCTCACGAAGTGGAGATGATTACTACGAAGTTGCATGCATGCGGCGTTTCAGTCTGGCGTCATGGATCGTAGGCTGGAGGCTCGTTGGTTGAGCTCTACAGCGTCTATGATTGAGCAAGGGGGTATTTTGAGGAATGATCCATAGAACGCAGTAGATGAATTGTGATATCATTGACACACACATTGCTTCCAACGCCTTGACGTGGTAGCTCCTTCGACTCAATGAACAATACGAACCAAGACTTCGTGATGGCGAGGTTGATAAGTAGCAGTGGCGATCTGACTGGCTTAGTCAGCGAGCAGTAGTACTTTTACACCCTGCTTCCGAGGAAATCATCATCTCTCTTCTCTACCCATCAGAAGCAACTCCGATGATTTCTCTGCTCCCTCTCCCTACAGTCAGCTCTAAAGTAGCGTGAGTTGTGACCACCAAGGATCCCATTGCGTGTACTCTCTCCTCAAAGTTCGCAGTGACCTTGGAGACGCGTCGGAACGCCGTCCATGATATAGCTCATTTGGCCTCGCTGAGTTGCAAACTGAGCTATGAAGGTCTTTGTTCATTCGGGTAGTGGGCGATGGCTGTGTGCAGGGCGTTGTGGTATGGTGCCTGGCAGTGGCTGCTGCGGCGGGGGGTAAGCTGTATCCAGCTCTACGGCAGGGTGTGGACGGACCATCAAGATCCTATTGCGTGGAACGCCATCCATAATATAGCATGGACACCGCTCATCTCGCCTCGCTGATTCGCAGACTGAGCCATGGGGTTCTTTATTCTTTCGGGCGGCAAGCTTCAGCTGCATGCACGAGGCCGCAGCATGATGTCTAGCGGCGGCGGCTAGGCTGTAGGTGTGTGTGACTTCTTTGTTGAAAAGTGAGACTTTGGGTAGAATTCTTTTGCCTGCCAGTATGTGAGGGTTTCGCTTTGCAGTTTGCTTCACTGTTTACTGCGGCGGGGCTAAAGTGAATACCATGCACTTTGCCGTAGGGACGGTGTGTTGAGAATTCTCAGTGAGGTTCCCGCCTTTTGGTTTCCTCACTTCACCTCTGTCAATCAACCTCCCAGTTCTTTCATTCCCTCATCTTGACTACATCTGGCGTTCTCTACCATATCCTCCATCATCGTAGCCAATACTTTCACACATCGTTGAATCAACAACGCTATCTTGTTGATGGAAATACAAGCAAGACCCATTTCGCTCAGCTCTCACTCCTTTGATTGAGAGATTCGCGTCGTCAAGCCTGGATGGCACCACCCTTGGCTGCCGACAATTTCGGCCAGAGGCAACCCATCACCACGGCTATCAAGGGATACTGCCAATACTATCCGCCAAATACATGCTTGCGAGAGCTGCTACAGAATGCCGATGATGCAGGTGCCACTGAAATTGAATATGTGTTGGACACGAAAAGCTATGGCGGTGAGCCGTTACTATCGAATGGTCTAAAAGACTATCAAGGGCCAGCACTTCTTGCCCGCAACAACAGCGTTTTTAGAGATGAAGACTTCAACAGTCTTTCTACCGTCGGTGATTCCGTAAAAGTGAAGGATCCTGCCTCTACAGGCAAATTCGGCCAAGGCTTCAATGCAGTGAGTGCTAGCTCTAAGACCATTTTTCTATAGTATCTCAATGCTGACTTGTTGGGAAAAGGTCTATCATTGGACTGATGGGCCCTGGGTTTACTCGCGGAATTGGCTTCTCATCCTCGATCCTCATGAGTGGTGGTCGCGAGAGACTGGACAAGCTGGAGGCCCTAGGTGGGACGTGGTCATGCATCGCGATTCTGTCGAAATTCAGAACCACTTGAAGACTTTTCGTGAATTCGGCCTGGATAGAGACCAAGCTCTCAGCCAGACTGTGATTCGAATACCCCTTCGGACTGCAGCTCAAGCGGCGCGGAGTAAACTGTTCCAGCTGAAGGTAGACACACGTGAAATAAGGCAAGCTCTCCAAGAGTTCTGTCAGGAGATGAAGGAAGGTGGACTTTTGTTCCTTAAGCACATTCGCAAAGTCATCGTTCGAGTCAATAGCGATGTCATGATTGATGCTGAGATTCTTGAGGATCTTCAAGGGGGCGCAAAGTAGGTTGCACAACCGATCTAGCAATATTTCTCTAATGAGCAGTAGGATAAGGCAGCTACTGCCGGCGCAATTCAAGGATCTGTACGCAAATGTACCACCTAGAATCTCTGCAGATGTCTATCGATTTTTTGAACTTTCGATCCGGTACATGGAGGGGAATACACCCAAAGTCTACGACTACGCCATTCAACATTTGATGTTGAGGTCTTCTGGCGATGCACATATGGACACATGGGCACGCCAACAAAAGCTCTTCCCTTGGGTAGCTATCGCTGCGCAACTCAACGTGAGTTTATCCTTCCTCCTAATGTTTGTGCTCTTGTGAATGTCTGACCTGGGACACGGTCCTGTCAAATATAAAATTCTAATGCTCAGCTTCTGAACAGGGTCATTCTGGCGGCAAGTCCGTCTCTGGGCGGCTTTTCACTACACTGAGACTACCAATGCTGACGAATCTACCACTCCATGTACATGGACTATTCTCCATAGCTCCTGATCGTGGACGACTCAGCTTCACCCGAGGATCTGATGATCTCCCCACTAAATGGAACACATTCATGTTCACACGCTGTGTTGCTTCAGCTTGGCTGAAATTACTTGATCACCGAAGTAAAGTCCCCTGCCATAAAGAACTCTTTGCATTCTGGCCCAAGGCAAACTTTGACCCCGTTGAGATGTGGGATAGATTAGATGACAGCATTATCGACTTAGCGATCACTCATAATTCCCAGGTGTGGAATGTTTGCAGCAAACGCTGTGTGGCATTCAAAGACGCACTCTTTGGGATCAAGAATGCAGAGACTGCTACCTATGGCTCTGCATTGGTTGAGGCCCGCACACCTGCTGTGTACCCGGACGAGCCTTTGTTCAAGAAGCTTGTAAAGCGCTCAGAGGTGCATTCAAAGGATGTCCAAATCTTGAGCCCAACTTTAGTCCGCCGATTCCTTCGCTCTGAAGGGCTATCGGCATCCCTATCAGACGAAGTTGCGTCACGAATTCTCGAATTCTGCATACTCGATGCCGTCAACAGCAAGCTCGAGGGCAGTTCGAGGAATGGCCTATATAGAGATCTCCATGATATTTCCCTTTGGCCTATGCTCAGCGGCAAGCGAACGGCACCTGACAGCAAGAATCCATTATTACTACCCCGCGACAGCGTCGAGATGCGGCTGTTTGCCAAATCAAGGGCTTCAAGCACACTGAACACCTCCAAACTCCGTCCATCCGTCCAAAAATTGCTACTCAAGGACATTGAACACCTCGCAGTCATTATGAGACATCGGGATTTGGACGATTTAGCCCAAGATTGGCCTGTCATGTATCCTATCGCCCTTGATCATCGCTCTGAGAACTGGGTGCTGAGGCCACCAAATCTTGAAAGCCTTCTTTGTGACATCTGGGCGTGGATCTTTGAGAGGATCCGAGAAGGTCAGCGCATGAGTCCTACACATTCAGGCAGCTTGTGGCTTGTTCCAGTGAACGGAGGTCGTGTCCGAAAATACCAAGAGTGCAAGGGTCATCCGATTCTACTTATTGAAAAGCAAGAACCATTGTTCCCTGTCCTGACTGAACTAGCTTCCCATCAACTCCAAGGCGAACTACCAATCTTCGACACTGCAGTATTTACATCCGAGGCTGTGAAATCTTTTCGTAACGACGGAAGAATGCGCTCTGACATGAATTGCGCGGGTGTTGATCAGTTAGACACGTTTGTTGACTGGCTGGTAGTAGGAAAGAAAATTCTAGCACAGTCTTCCGAGCATGCTAAAGAGACTTTGCTCGGTCACCTCGAGAAACTTACTAGGGATTACAGGGGTACATCTTCCATGCTTAGGACACAAATACGGCAGCTCCCTCTCTACAGCAAAGTTTCGTGCGTACCGCCCTTCAGGTGGGTCTCCTTGACTTGGTCGTTCACCAGTCGTATCTTGACCTGAATTGCTAATGAACACTAGAAAGTATGGCTACATTAGGTGCAGTCTTGATGGAAGCAACCATTTGTATGCAGCTCCAGCAGAGCTTCCACCCCTACCAGACCTCCCACAAGCTTCGTTCTTCTGTCCCCAAAGCTCAGCAGAGAGGCTAGTAGTGGAACGTCTCAATTTGCTTGAGTGTGTCTCCAACAGTGACCTTTTGACTCGCCATTTTTTGCACTGGATGGGGACGGTTCCTACGAGTGTAGGGAAGAATTTTAGCTTCGTGAAAGAAGCCCTTGCGGATTGGCTGACAAAGAAGTCACCTATTCCACGTTCTAAAGTCTGGCAGGCCGATATATTTAGTCATGCTGTCATACCGCTTCCTGTTCTCGACGAACAGAGACACTATGGTTGTCTTGATGAGATGATAGATCCTAGTTCGAAATTGGCCCGCCTCTATGATGCAGAGGAAAGACGTTTCCCCTGCTCGGACTTCTTTGCCCGTCACAAGAACACGCTCACAACCTATGGAATCCTCTCGAAGCCGGCATGGTTTACCCCTATTGAGCGTGCTAAGTATCTGTCCCAACGACATGATGATATCGATACCGGCAAAATTCAGAGCCTGTTGGAGCTGCCAGTACTACCAGAATTTGCCAACTCAGACGCTGCCATATCAGAGATTCGCAGTCTCAAATGGCTTCCTGGAACGTCAGCCGAGGGGCAGTCGGTTCTCCTTGCCCCTAACGAGTGTCGTGGGGCTGATCAAAGCTACTTGGTTGACATGGTACTTGGAACCACCACTTTGTCCGTCAATCCAAAGTGGAAAAATGTTTTGGGTGAGAGTCCGATTTTTCGTGACTTGTCATTCGTTGCTAATTTTTGCAGGCTGGAATGAGCCCATAGAAAGCACCATCTTACTCCAACAGTTGGATGGTTGTCTATCAGCGGAGCGGTATCTAAACGCCAATGAAATCCTCCATCACATACGATCCGAAGATTGCTCTGCCCTGGTATCGAGGGCTTGCATTCTTGGTCGCTCGGGGAACCATCTACCACCAACCAAGGTTTTTTTACCGGGAAGTCGTTTAAGTCTTCGGTCTTTGGTCCCATATCTGGATGAAGTTGATGGCAAATTCGCGAGAGACCATGAAAAGTTACTAAGCGCACTCGGTGTGCAGCCTCAGCCTTCAATCAAGGATCTTCGAGAAGTCCAGAACAGACTCGAAATGGTCGACGGTCGTCTGAGCTCGGCCGGTGTAGGGATAGCCATCTCGGTGCTAGAGATAGCCACAAGCCTAGGTCTCGATCTTGTTGACCTTCTGGTACCTGATACATTATGTAAACTTCGGGGTCCAGCGGATATTGTACAGGGAGAGTCGCTCGACATTGACGACAAAGCAGGGTTCAACTTCACACATCCTGATATCTCAGCTGGTTTAGCACATCGGCTCGGGATAGAAACGGTTACAGATAGAGCCATTAGGCTTGGAATGGATCTGGAGAATGATGACGATGGAGAAACTTACACTCCTTCTGAGAGCCTAGTGACTAACATAGGGGACACTCTCGAACGCTATTCTATCGCTGACACATTCAACGAGTTCCTTGCAAACGCGGATGACGCTGGTGCGACAAGGATCACTTGGATTCTGGATGAGTGTACTGTCAAGCCCCATAAATCGTCTTCGCTTCTAACTACCAAGCTTCAGCCTTTTCAAGGACCAGCATTGTTAGTACATAATGACGGGAGTAAGTCAACCCATCTTCTTTGAATTGAAATCGCACGTCATAGCTAATCTCGGAGTAGTCTTCTCTATGAAGGATTTCAACGGGTTTAAAGACATTGGAAAAGGCGGGAAGAAGGGAGACCCTACTTCAACTGGAATGTTTGGTCGGGGAGCTCTGACTATGTATCACTTCACTGATGTCCCGATGCTCATCTCCAACGAATCATTTGTGGTCCTAGACCCACAGCAACAAATTCTCCCAGTGGACAGAACCCGTCGCAAACGTAGAGTAGGCATGAGGATGCCTCTCTCGAAAGTAAATCGCCTAGCGCCAGACCAATTAGACCCTTTTGTGGGGTTACAAGGGTTCAACCGAGATGCAGACAAATACCATGGAACCCTGTTCCGCTTTCCCCTACGAGCTCTCGGGGCCAAAACCACTCTCAAGGAGACAGATTATGGAATGGACATGGCATCCGTGAGGTCTCTGTTAACAGAATTCCTCGCCACTGCTCGTACAGCACTGCTCTTCTTACAACATGTGAAATCAATCGAGTTTCATATCCGAGGACAGCAAAACCCACAATGGGGCGTGTCCGCAAGGTGTTTCCCAGACACCGTCAATGACACTTTCCGGCGCACCGAAATCACAACAAGCCAAATTGGCTCAAATCAGCATCTGGATATCTGGTGCGTTGGCCTGGAGACCATTACACAGATGACTCCAAGTACGGCCAGGTCTGGTAGGGGCTCAGGAAAGATGACCGAATGCGGGGTTGCTGCCTGTCTGGTCGAAGGTCAACTACGGAAGGCCAAGCGTGAAGAGCCTGTTCCCTCATCATATCAACCCAAAAGCACCGTTTCAAAGCTAGCTCAACAGCCCGCTATTCAGCAAAAGGTCTTCTGCAGACTACCTACTACTCACAAATCGTCGCTCCCTGTCTCATTTCACGCCAGCTTTGCTGTGACTGGTGACCGACGAAGCATCTCTCTAGAGGCTAGTGCTGAGAATTCTGAATGGAATCGCTGGCTTCTTAAAGACCGTACGGCCGAGCTGTATCTGGATACTGTCCAGTATTTGGCGCCCAGATTAGGCCAAGATGCCTTCAACTTTTGGCCCGTATATGGGGAAACGACTACGCTATCTAACATTCTTGCTCGGGCGTTCTGGGAACGTCTTGTCGACCAGCACCGTCCCGCCTTACTTCCTCTTGTGACCCGGGATAATCGGCCTAAGAAAAACACTGGTGCGGCTTTATTTGGGTTGACAGAAAAGGCTACAAGTTTGGCAGCGGGAACGTTGGATCTCCTTCCTACGCCGACCTCGGAGGGTCTTCTACCCCTGCTAACGCAGACCGTTCCGCTCCTTGCCCTTGTGAGACCGCCAGCAAAACTACGGCTTCTTTTCAGAACACCTCCTTTGGTCCGGCAGATTCAGGAACTTGATGTCGAGTGCCTCAGCAGCGTGTTTCGGGCAGAAGAGAATTGCAAACTACTAGAATTATTGATGGCTTCCTCAGAAGACGAGAAGGAGCAGGTCGGTATGGTCAGGTCTCTCTTGAAGACCATGATCCCTGTGGCTCGGGGCGAGGACACAGCTGCCTTGGAACTACTGGATAGATGTCGCATTGTTCCACGACCACGTCTGGGTGACCGGATGGGTACTTTGATTTGGAAGCCTAGTCCAGGTGCAACGGAGCACTTGGTAGCGACACTAAAAGAGCAGGAGCTGTTTGCGTTTGGCGCAGATTCCATGGTGAACACTAGTCTATTTACCCGGCGGTCAGATGCCTTGGCTATCGACATCGTGGATCATGATCCCGTCAAGATTCTGCTCAATTTTGGATTCAACCTCCGACCATTAGAGCTTAGCGATTTGGGCCCCCTTCTGGCACGACCGGATTCGCCAACTGCTACCGCAGCTGTCAACTATTCTCAAAACCTAGACATTTGGTTGCCGGAATTCTGGAGGTATTTGAACATTCACTTGTACGCGATTCACAATCTCGTCGATTATTCTGTAACGTGCTCTGATAAGGCTATACATACATTGTTGTCAAAATATGGTCTCCAAGACAAATACATTTACCGGAAATACGCTGATCAACGATGGGTCTATTTGACTCCGTCTGAATTTGAGGCCGGAGCGTGTTTGATGCAGCCAGTAGACGAACGCCATCGACAAATTTGTGGAGAAATTCCGGGTCTTTCTATGATTGATCATAATTGTGCTCCATACTTCTTAAAAGAACAGGAACGAGATCTCAACTGTGGTAAATCTTTCAAGCGACTGTTGCTGGCCGTTGAGAAGCTCGAGAAGTCAAGAAAAGCAGTAGCAAAGACGTTCATGGGCCTCGCCCTAACCTCCAAATCGAAAGACCTCATGAAAGACTTGGCCCTAGATTATCTGAACTCCTTCGATTTCGAAGGTCTGAATGATAATGCAGTGCTTGGACGACTTCCGGTATGGCGTCGTCTAGAGTCGTCAACGTCCTCTCCAAATGATCACATTGCCGCGGAAGATGGTCGGTTTTGCGCTTTTAGAAAGATGCTCATGCCCTGGGTCCAAGACCTGTCAAGATTCGTGGTTCCCGAAATGGTTGATTCCCTGGGTAGCGCTTTGTCAAGATTAGGCATTTCGCCCATGACACACCAACAAATCTGGGATGAGATTAAAGGCGATCTCCCTAGTGTGATCAAGTCCAACGAGTTCAGGCAGTATTCCGACTTCATCGATTTCATTGCGCGATGGGACATAAAAGTCTCCGGCAAACTCGCCCCGAATGGTGCTTCTGTCATGTGCATAACGAATTGTCTTTACGATGACCAGGATGAGATCTTTAAAGCAGCTTTCCGACAACAGCAGCCCACCCGCTTCTTACACCCTGAAATGAGAAAGCCGGCGCTTCGTAAATTTTGGCTAGAGCAAGGTTTGCGGGTAAGGTCTTCTGGGGTGATGGTAGAAGAACATTTCCTCGAATGTGCTCTTGCCATCAATCGGCGATGGGACCCTGGATTTACAACTCCGAATTTCGAGGAGGACTCAAAGACGGTGGCCGCTTATCTCAAATATGACAATCGACACTTTCGGTCTTGGTTCTCTCACAATTGGCTTAGGCTAGCACCGATCCCAATGTTCAAAGTACGGAATATCGCCGCTGAGGAAAGCAACCACCGTGTGACTCGGATGCAGCAGATTGCCCAAGAGAGGACCCATCGTGCACTTGAAGAGTCTAGCAACATGAATCACAAAAGAATTGTATGGAGCCAAACAGCCTTCTTGCAAGAGCAACCTGGAGAATTTGTTTACGATGTACTACCACGGGGCGGCAAGCCAACTGCAGTACAAGTTTTCGATCATCTCGGCTTCTTGGTGGCAAGCATCAAAGATGTTGAACAAGCGGATCTACCTGAGTATCTTCGAGACGTGCAGGATTGTTATGAATTCCTGCAAGACGAGATTGGGGCCACCAAACATATACCAGGCATCCAAAGGGCCCGGATCTGGCTGAACCTGGATAGCACTCAAGTCGAAAAGGCTTACAAAGACCATCTCGAAATCAATCTGACCTCAGCAGATGTTTTGTGTCTAAACTCACCGGTCGTCTCGTTACCTCTTCAGCGCGTCAGAAAATTCCTGGTCCCGTACGAGAAGCTCCTTCAAGGTCTAGGGTCCCAAACCATCGTGCAGCCATCTTCAACATCGGAACCACAATCATCGGATAGTAGGGAATTATCTTTGGCTACTGCAATGAGCAAGATGCGCGGACTACGTGACCAGAATCAACTTGTGGACGTGTACTTCGAAGCAGCAGGCCAGAAAGCACCCGCTCACAAAATCGTCTTGGCAGCCGTGTCGGAGTATTGCGAGAAGCAATTCGCTGGCCATTGGGGTCGTGTGCTAGAAAGTCAAGCCACCGTACATGTCGAAGACCTACGCTTCCTCACCCTGTCTCAGATGATCGACTTTGCGTACACAGGAGACTTCGAGTGGCCGGAACTCAAACATCAAGACGACGCCACTGAAGTCGAAGAAACATTGGCGATGCTGCTTGACTTGCTCGACGGTACCGACAGATGGCTGCTGCAGCGCCTGCATGATATGACGGACAATTTCCTCACTTCGCAACCTTACTCGAGTTTCTACATCAGAGTGGATACGGTGGAGTGGGCGAAAGAACGGGCTGAGGGCTCTAGGGCATCGAAGCTTGTGAAATATTGTGAGGAATTCTTGACGGATAACGAGGGGCCTATGGAGGCGTGGAGGAGGGGGGTGGAGGCTGAGGGGTAGATGGATTGCGTGATTGGATTTCGTTGTTATGATAGTTGAGACAAGATAGGTAAAGGATCGGAACAGCGGGACTTGGGTTTCATAAACCTCACCTAGCAGATGGGACTTTGCGGCAAAAGCAAATAGCTTCTCCTCATAATTGATGGAGATCACCATCCGCATCAACGTACATCTCGACAACTATGTCACCCCAATACTTCTCACCTACTTCCTCCCCTTGGGCGATGAGTATGCTTCGCGGAACAGACCTGTAGACCATCGCATCGATGAAAGCCTTCTGGCCTAAAATGACACCATGCCTGCAATTCGGAACCGCAGCCGCGGGGCGGACTTCAAAGATGCCATCCAACTGAAAGGCGGAGCCACTGAAACTCAGAGTCGCAGACACCTGGACACCAACTCTGTCTTTGAAGCGGTACGCATCGTGAACGTC
>JAABUH010002924.1_pt1 | contig 15575 bp, 24 predicted proteins | sample 5559121 | NCBI WGS metagenome assembly JAABUH01 (sample SAMN10711871, study PRJNA513364) | rock metagenome | isolation source: Antarctica rocks | place: Antarctica: Victoria Land, Battleship Promontory nord | collected 2015-12-28
CGAGCCCTCGGAAAAGCAGTCCCAGGGTGAAGTCGAATCGCTCGTGCCCCTCCCCTGCGGTGAGCTCCCGCGCGTACGTCACCGTGTTCGGGAACCGGTTGGCGGGCAGCATCCGCAAACGCTCGATAGCTTCATCCCGGTCGAGAGTTCGCCCGTCTGCGACGGCCCACCCCTTCGGCGCTCCGGCGCGAATGAGGCTGTCCCTATGGCGTTGCCGCTCATCCAGTCGATCCAGAGGGTACGGTCACTGTCGTTCAAGACGGGACCATCAAGGTAGGCGGCGAGGTCGGCCGTGAACGCGGCCGGCGTCGTCGTGTCGTCAGACGTGCCGGGCTCGATGTTGTTCAGGTCCGGCTCCGTGTTGACGACCTCGGTCGTCGTGTCACCTAGCCGGCTCAGAGCGGAGTCGAGGCCCGCTGGACCTCCGATGCGTCTGAGAACCAAGTTCATCGCGGTGTTGTCGCTTTTGCGCACCGCGGCCTCTGCGAGCTGGGCCAGAGTAAGTCCGTCAGGGATGTGCTTGCTGGTGACCGGGGAGGAGCCCGCTGCGGCAGCGTCTTCCTTGCTCCAGGTCACCCGCTCGTCGCGATCGCCAGGGTCGACGTCGTGGAGGAACTGGGCCGCAGCATACGCCTTCAGCGCAGATGCGTAACCGAAGCGCGTGTCGGCTCGATACTCGATCTTCGATTTCGTTCCGGTGTCGATAGCGACGATGCCGACACGAGCATCGAACTGGGCTTCCAGAGCCTTCAGCGATTCACTGACGTCGCGTACGCCTTCCACCCTGTCTGGGGTGGTTGACGCCGCCGGCGACTTCCCCGACGAGGGGGAGCCGCACGCCGCCAGCAGGAACGAGGTGAGCATCATGATGATGAAAACGGGGAGGATGCGCCCCACGGTTCGCCCGGATCGCGCGACTCGATGAGCCGCACCGTAATTCACGAGATCGGGACGAGCAGCGTCAGCTCCGGCCGTGGCCGGACCAGCCCTTCATCCAGGGTGGCCAGCTTGGCATCCGGTCGCGACCCGACCAAGGAGGCCAGGTAGGAATCCGTCACTTGACGATGACCGCGCACATGGTGCAGGTCCGCATCGGCGTAGCAGAGCGAGTCCGGCCAGAACCCGTAACCTGAGCGTTCCCGCACCAGGCGGAGGCTTTGCCGCGCCTCCGTGGGGCTCGCCCCAAGGCGCACCGCGAAGCGTGTCGGCAGCGCTCCCTCGACGATCGGACACAGCGCGAAGTGCCAGACGTCGGCAGCCCAACGCGACACGCGCTCGTGGTGGACATGCTCCCGAGCGTGAGCGCGATGAGAACGTTCGCATCCAGCAGGTAAGTGGTCACCCCTCGTCCAGCGTCGCGGCGACATCCTCGTCGGTAATCCGGCGGCCGAAGCTCATCACCGGAAAGCCCGATCGCGGGTCGACCTCGATGCTGACCGGCTCGTCGAGCTCGGCCAAGCCACGAATCATCAACTCGGCGATGGTTGCCGACAACGACTGCCCACTCGAAGCCGCCAACTCCTCAGCCCGGCGTCGGACTGCAGGCGGCAGGTCAACGGTAGTTCGCATACCTGCATCATGACTGCATCACGGCGGTGACCGCTGATACTTCGTGCCGAAACTCGACTACACGTTGAAGCGCAATCGGTCTCGGCGCGACTTCTTGCGGATCATTTGCGGACTGCCGGGGGTCAGTAGACGACCTCTGGGAGCAACGTGAACGCGTCGACGTGGCGCGGTCGTACTACACGAAAGTGCCGGTGGTCGAGAGTCGCGATCTCGTCGATGCTGAGCCGCTCGGCGAGGGCGATCACCGACGCGTCGGTGGTCCCGAGCGGGAGGTCGTCGTATCGGTTGACCAGCTCAGCCACCCTGGTCACGTCCTCGGTCGAAAGACTGACCATCTCGAAACTTCCAGCCGCAACCGCCTCAAGGAACGCGACCTCCGCGAACGTTCCGACCTTGGTCTCCAGGAGATAGCCAACCTCAGCCAGGACGGTTTGTGGCACCAGAAGTCGACGGTTTGCGAGCCGAAGGCCAGTGAACAACTCGACGCAGGCATGATGGTCGGCGTCTTTGCGATCCGCTGCTGCGAAGATGGGACCCGAGTCGCAAAGGATCACGAACGTCGAGCGCCGAATCCCTCGGCGAGAATCTCATCGACTCGCCGTGCGTTCTCGGTGCGACCGTCCTTGGACTCTCCGATCCCGAAGAACCGCGGCGGCCATTCACCACCCGGCGTGGCCGACCTCAGGCGGCGGGCATCCGCGAGCAGCACGTCCACCTGATCGTCGGGCAGGCCGTCGATCAGGTGGATGAGCTCGTCACGGTTCGCGATCATGTAGCCGATTGTAGGCGATCCAGCCGACAGCCAGCAGCACGACGCAGCTGCCGAATCACTCCCAACGAGAACCGATCCGAGCGTCACCAACACGGGGTCGGCAGATCGCCGTGTGCAGTCGCCTCGCGAGCAGTCACCTGACGGAAGAAGACAGACGAGTCGCTGATCTCCTCGATCACGACCCAGGACCAGAATCCCGGTCGACCGGCAACAGCGACGCCCCCGACCTTGAGGCCAGCCGAGTTCGGGGGCAGGCGCGCCAGGTTGCGGTCCTCGTCATCGACCATGTGCAGGTCGGCATCGATGTTGATCTGGATCACCGCTTGCCTCCCCTCAGCTGGGGTCGTGTTCGTAGAGCCTGTCCTCAACAATGTAGGCCGCTCGCACGAACCGGTCGACGAGTTCCTCCGCGCTGCCGACCGTTCACGACGACAACCCGGCCGCCTTGAGCGACCGTTCGTCCCATACCGGCGACACGCTGGTCAACCCCGGACCGTGGCCCCGGCGGTACACCAACAGGGTGCGCTCGAAGGTGATGACGATGACTCCGTCCTGGTTGAAACCGACCGTGCGCACGGTGAGCACGCCGACGTCGGCGCGGGATCCCGACTCCCGGACCGAAAGCACCTCCGACTGCGAGTACAGGGTGTCGCCCTCGAACACCGGGTTGGGCATCCGCACCCGGTCCCACCCGAGGTTGGCCATCACGTTCATCGACACGTCGACCACGCTTTGCCCGGTGATCAGCGCCAGGGTGAACGTGGAGTCCACCAACGGTCGGCCGAACTCGGTACGCGCGGCGTAGGCGTGGTCGAAGTGCAGCGGCGCGGTGTTCTGGGTGAGCATGCTCAGCCAGCTGTTGTCCGTCGACAGGACCGTGCGCCCCAACGGGTGGCGGTAGACGTCCCCGACCGTGAAGTCCTCGAGGAAACGGCCCTGCCAGCTGACCGTGGGCTGCTGGGTGGACGGAGAAGCGTTCTCATCACTCATGGCTCGAATATATTCTTGGCCATGCTCCCCCTCGCCGGCGTCACCGTGGTCGCTCTCGAGCATGCCGTCGCCGCTCCCTTTGCCACGCGGCAGCTCGCCGACCTCGGGGCTCGCGTCATCAAGATCGAGCGCCCCGGCGTGGGTGACTTCGCGCGGCACTACGACGAGTCGGTCGCCGGGATGGCCAGCTACTTCGTTTGGCTCAATCGCTCCAAGGAGTCCGTCACGCTGGACCTCAAGACTCCGGACGGGCGCCAGATCCTGCACGAGCTGGTCGACGGCGCCGATGTGCTGGTGCAAAACCTCGGGCCCGGAGCCGTCGGGCGCCTCGGCCTCGCCTCGGCTGACGTGCGGGCCCGTGACCCCCGGAAGATCACCTTGGACATCTCCGGGTGGGGTGCCGACGGACCGTCGGCCGACCGCAAGGCCTACGACCTGTTGGTGCAGTGTGAGGCCGGGTTGGTGTCGATGACCGGCTCACCCGAAGCGCCGGCGAAGGTCGGCATCTCCATCGCCGACATCGCCGCGGGCATGTACGGGTTCAGCGGCACCCTGGCCGCGCTGTACCAACGGCAGGTCACCGGCGAGGGCACTGTGGTGGAGGTCTCGCTGTTCGAGGCGCTCGCCGAGTGGATGGGTCAGCCCGCCCAGTACACCGCCGGGGCCGGCCGTCAACCAGGACGCTTCGGCGCCCAGCACGCCACCATTGCCCCCTACGGTCCCTACACCGCAGGCGATGGGCACACCATCATGATGGGAATCCAGAACGAAACCGAGTGGGCCCGCTTCTGCGAAGTCTTCCTGCAGCGCCCCGAGCTGGCCACTGAAGCGCGGTTCAGCTCCAACACCCGACGGGTGGCCCACCGGGACGAGCTCAACACGATCCTCGCCGCCCGTTTCACCGAGCTGGACACCTCCCGCGCCGTCGGGCTGCTCGACGAAGCCAGGATCGCCAACGCCGGAGTGAACACCGTCAGCGAGTTCCTGGAGCATCCGGTGCTCACCGGGCGCAACCGGTGGCGCGACGTCGCGACCCCGGTCGGCGACGTCCGCTCGCTGCTGCCGCCGATCGGAATCACCGGCTCCGAAGCCCGGATGGATCCCGTCCCCGCCCTCGGGCAACACACCACCGCCGTGCTCGCCGAGCTCGGCCACAGCCCCGCCGACATCGATCGCTTGCGCGCGGCCGGCACCCTCGGAAAGGCGACCTCATGAGCTCTAGCCGGGACAAGCTGAGCGCCGAAGAGCAGTCCATCGTCGAGACCGTCCGCAGCTTCGTCGACAAGGACGTCAAGCCCGTCGCCCAACACCTCGACCACACCAACACCTACCCCGAGGACCTTATCGACACGATGAAGGAGATGGGCGTGTTCGGCCTGGCCATCCCCGAGCCCTACGGCTTCGTCGCGGTCTCCACCACCTGCTACGCCCTGGTCACCGAGGAGCTGGCCCGGGGCTGGATGAGCCTGGCGGGGGCGATGGGCGGACACACCGTGGTGGCCAAGCTGATCCTCACCTACGGCACCGAGGAACAGAAGCAGAAATACCTGCCCCGCATGGCGACCGGTGAGCTGCGGGCCACCATGGCGCTCACCGAGCCCGGCGGTGGTTCAGACCTGCAGGCCATGCGGACCGTCGCCACGCGTGAGGACGAGGGCTACCGCATCAACGGCTCCAAAACCTGGATCACCAACGCGCGCCGCTCAGACCTCGTGGCGCTGCTGTGCAAGACCGACCCCGACGCCAAGCCGAAGCACAAGGGCGTGTCGATTCTGCTGGTCGAGAAGGTGCCCGGCTTCACCGTGTCCAAGGACCTGCCCAAGCTCGGGTACAAGGGTGTGGAGAGCTGCGAGCTGAGCTTCGAGGACTGCCGCGTGCCGGCGGATGCGCTCCTGGGCGCCGTGGAGGGCAAGGGGTTCGCGCAGATGATGAAAGGGCTGGAGGTCGGGCGCATCCAGGTCGCCGCGCGCGCCACCGGGGTTGCCCGCGCCGCCTTCGACGACGCGCTGGCCTATGCCCAGGAGCGGGAGAGCTTCGGCCAACCGATCTGGAAGCACCAGTCGGTGGGAAACCTTTTGGCGGACATGGGGACCAAGCTCGCTGCGGCCCGCGGCTTGGTGCTGGCCGCGGCCGAGCGGATGGACTCCGGGCAGCGCTGCGACCTGGAGGCCGGCATGGCCAAGCTGTTCGCGTCGGAGGCCGCGATGGAGATCGCACTGGACGCCATCCGGGTGCACGGCGGCTACGGCTACTCCACCGAGTACGACGTCGAACGCTACTTCCGCGACGCGCCACTGATGATCGTGGGTGAGGGCACCAACGAGATCCAACGCGGGGTGATCGCCAAACAGCTGGTCAAGCGTGGCGGGCTGGACCTGTGAGTGCGGCAAATCCTGCGACGACGGGCGAGCCGACCCGGCGCAAGCGTCGTCGGCCGCAGCTCAGCGACGAGGCGACCGCACACGTGCGAGAGCTCATCATCTCCGGCCAGCTCACCGCCGGGGAGTTGATCCGCCCGGAGACGGTGGCCCAAGCGCTCGACATCAGCGCCATGCCGACCCCGACGGGCACCCCCTCGCACCGAAGTGCCGTCCCGTGTCCGCTTCTCTGCTGCGACGCTGGCGTCAGTCCTGGGGGGGAATGGTCGCCGTGTCGATGACGAAGCGGTAGCGCACATCCGAGCTGACCACACGATCGTAGGCTAGGTTCACCTCGTCCGCGCTGATCGTCTCGATGACCGAGGCGATGCCATGCTCCGCGCAGAAGTCGAGCATCTCCTGGGTTTGCGCGATGCCACCGATGTTCGACCCGGCGAGCACCCGGCTGCCGCCGACGAGGCTCCCCGGCTGCACGCTGTACGGGCTACTCGGGATGCCCACGTTGACCATCGCGCCCAGGGGACGCAGCAGGGCCACGTAGTCGTCCATCGCCAGGTCGGCACTGACGGTGTTGATGATCAGGTCGAAGGTGCCCTTCAGCTTCGGCAACGTGTCCTCGTCCTTGGTGGCGTAGTAGTGCTGCGCACCGAGCTTCGCGCCGTCCTGCTGCTTGTCGGTGGTGCGGCTGAGCACGGAGACCTCCGCGCCCATGGCGTTCGCGATCTGCACGGCCATGTGCCCGAGTCCACCCATTCCGATGACGGCGACCTTCTTGCCCGGCCCCGCACCCCACCGCTTGAGGGGGTTGTAGGTGGTGATGCCCGCACACAGCAGCGGCGCTGCGACGTCGAGCCCGAGGGCGTCCGGGATGCGCAGTGCGAAGCGCTCGGAGACGACGAGCTGCTGGCTGTAGCCGCCCTTGGTCTCCTCACCGTCGTAACCAGTGCCGTTGTAGGTCATGACCGCGCCGTTGGTGCAGTACTGCTCCTCGCCGTCCTTGCAGAAGACGCACTCGCCGCACGAGTCGACCATGCAGCCAACGCCGACCCGGTCACCGACCTTGAAACTGCTCACGGCGGCACCGACTTCGGACACCACACCAGCGATCTCATGGCCGGGAACCATCGGGAAGATGGCCCTGCCCCACTCCTCGCGGACCTGGTGGATGTCGCTGTGACAGATCCCAGCGTAGGCCACGTCGATGAGGACGTCGTCATCGCGCAGGGCTCGGCGCTCGATGACGCCTGGCTCCAGCTTTGCTCCGGCATGCGCGGCGGACAGTGCGAGGGTGCGGGACAAGTTCACTCCTTGAGATCGGCGATCGAAGTACCTCTCGTCCAAGGTTCAATGAGGCAGACCCATTCCATCCCCACGCCGACTGAGGGATGGCTCACGATGGGCAGCGCCACCTACACGCCGCCCCCGGAGGCTAGTCCGCTACGGAACTCGACGACATGCCGATCGGTCACTGATCGACCACACCCGTGGCGATCAACTCCACATTCACGCCGAGCGCCTCATACGTCGACCGTGCCCGCGCGTCTCGGGTCGCCAGGACCGCACCGTATTCCCGGGCGGCAAGGGCGACCAGGCCGTCGTAGACCGCGCCACCCACAACACTCATGCTCGCGAGTTCGCGATGGGCGTTTCGCACCCCTCCCGTCGAGAGAAGTAGCGGCTCCATGAAGTTTTCGTCGATCAGCAGCGTGGCGTCGGCCGCTGCGAGACGTGCATCGCCGGGCAGGCGGGTCAGTACCGCATAAGTCTCCACGAGGGCGTTGCCGCTCAAACTCAGCGTCCGCCGTCCCTTCGCCCACGCGAGAACCCTGGGTGTGGTCCGGGTGCGACGCCACCAGCAGAGGTATGGCGACGCTCGTGTCGACAGCTGCGGTAGATCCCGCGGTCACCGTCGCCCTGAGTCCATCAGCGCGTACATCATCTCGTCGGTAACGACGGTGTCTCCGTGGGAGACGAGGCGACCGTCCGCCTCACGTTCGAGTCGTGCTGTACGACCACCAGGCGTGATCTGCACCCCACTCCCGTAACGCGAGATGTCGACCTTGGTGCCCGGCATGAGGCCCAGGGCATCCCGCAACTGTTTCGGCAGCACCACTCGCCCGACAGAGTCGATCACGGCCTTCATTGGGGCACGATACCAACGAAATCCCAGTGGCTCACGGATACACACAGTGGCGCCAGCCGTGTGACTACTAGTCCTGCAGTCCGGTCATGCGCATCGTGATGTTGATTCGACCGTGCTCGAGGCCGCAGTCAGGTGGTGCCGTGCCCGGGTACGTCTTGGGGACAGCGTGGTAGGCGAAACGGGACTCCCGCCCGAAGACGAGCGCGTCGCCAGAACAGAGAGTGATGTCGCTGTATGGACGGTTACGGTTTTCGACGTTGCCAAAGCGGAACTTGCCACTGTCGCCCATGCTGAGCGAGACGACGGGTTCGTTGATGATCTCGTCCTTGTCTTGGTGCATGCCGAGCCGCGCGCCCTCGGAGTAGTAGTTCACCAGGGCGGTGTCGGGTTGATAGCTACTGGCGTCGTCGAGCTCGTAGGCCTCGGCGACAGCGGCGCGGCCCAGGTCGGCGAGCCAGTCGGGGAGCTCGAGGACGCGAGCGCCGTTAACGTCGGTGGCGACGCGCGTGTATCGGTAGGGCTGCCAATGCCAGCCGAGACAGACGGTCTCGACGGACATGCGGTGGCCGCCGGGCAGCGCAGCGGCCCGAACCGGCACGGGGCCGGTGGACCACTCGCCGAACGCGGCCACCATTCGTTGTTGGTCGGCGGTGGAAAGCCATCCGGGAAGGTGAACGGCACCCGGGGCGAATCGGCGGGGCGACGGTTCGCGTCCGAGTCCCGGGAACGGGAGCGTCATCGCTGAATGCCCGTCGCGTTCGGATGGTCGACGATGAGTGCGCGCCGGCTGAGATACCACACCTCGCCGCTGGCGGTGGCACCCGAAAGGCCCGAGAGGTCAGGGCCAGCCAGCGCGACGAGGTCGGGATCGGCAAGGTTCGCGAATGCGAAGGTACGAGCCGGCGACCAGTCGGGTTGCTCGGCGAGGCGGCGGGCGAGTTGGCCGAAGCCGGCGGGGGTGTCGGCGATGACCCAGGCGTCGGGAATGGTTGCGACGAGGCGTTGGGCCGGGCGTAGCCAGGAGGCGGCATTCTCGGGCCAGTCCACGATGCGCAACACGCACGGCGGTTGGGTTGAGTCACCGGTGCTGGTCCAGGCGTCGGCCAGGGCGCGGGCGGCTTCAACGGAGGCGAGGTCGCGGCCGTGGCCGATCGAGATCGAGTGCGCCTTGATGCCCCGCAATAGGCCAAGGATCGCGTTGAGTTCGGCCAGGGTGTGGGGCGCTGCAAGCTCGGTTCGTCGATAGCGAGCGACCACCTGGTCGGCAATGCGCGGAGAGCCGTTACTTCTGGTCATGACCTCTGCTGGTCCTTCCATTGCTTGTAAGCCTCAGGCAGGCAGGCGGCGCAGGGTCGGTAGCCGGCGGCGATGGCGGTGGCCTCGTCGGCAAAGAAGACCCGGTGTTTGACGTAACCGCCGGCCGCGATCGCGCGGGCGGCAGCAGCGCAGTCGAGTCGGCCGTACAGCTTGCCGCGCCGATGGCCGCCCAGTGTTCCCGCGGTATCGCTCTGGTAGGGCCGGCCGGCTGGGTCGATCAACGTGTAGGACTTCATGATCGACTCGACTGAGCCGGTAGGTAGGTCGACCCGAGTCATCAGGCTGCGTCGTGAAACACGAGGCCGAGGGTGAAACGGGTGCCCGAGCGGATTATCGACACACCGTGACGCACCGGTGCCGCCGACCAGCCCCGGGCCGACTCGACGGGCCGGTCGCGGGTGGTGAAGACCAGGCCGTGACCGTGCGGGATCAGTGTGGCGGTGCCACGCGACTGAGCGCGCGGGCGCTGCTCGGTGAGCAGGAACTCCCCGCCGGTGTGATCCGCGCCGGGGTCGTTGAGGTTGATCACGACCTGGAGCGGGAACACAAGCTCGTCTCGAAAGGCTGTTTTGTCTTCACGTTCTGTAGACGCCCGATCGTTGAGGTTCGTGAGCTCCATCTTGACGGATGTCCGGGCGGCCAGCCCGTCGATCACGCCGGGGTTGAGTCCCAACCCCAGAACTCGGTGAAATCGCCCGAACCGGTTGCTCAGCCACCGCAATCGCGGGAGGCGTTACGCGAGGTAGTTGCCCAGAGCCTCGAGCAGGCCCCGGCTGCCTTCCTCGCGGCCCGGCCCGTCGGCCCAGAACTGGTCGAAGAAGACGCCGTGCTCGACGTGCGTGAACCGGGTGCCCTCGTTGATCGGCTCGAACTCTAACGACGCCACCGACGTCGACATGTGGACCCCGTCGAGCCACATGTCGTACGTCGTGACGATGCGGACGTGCTCGACGATGTCGGTGTAGGTGGCCTCGTACCGCGAGACCGGACCGTCGTGAAACGTCCCCTCGGCGACGTCGCGTCCGCCGACGCGGAAGTCGAACGCCCACTCACCGGGCTTAATGGAGTCGCCCGCGCCCCACCAGCCCAGCTTCTGGTCCTCCTCGGCGAACGCGTCCCAGACGCGCTCGAGGGGAACGGGGTAGTCGCGGGTGAGGGTGAACCCGGCGCGGGCGAGTCGGCGTTCGATCGTCATGTGTACGTCCTATCGCGTGAAGGTGACGTGGATCGTGCCACTCTCGGCCACTTCCGTCGTCACCTTGTGGGTGAGTTCGAGGCCGCGCAGGTCGTCCCACAGTCGATTGCCCCGGCCGAGTAGAACCGGCGCGATCATGACGTGCAAGTCGTCGACCAGCCCGGCGCGCAGGAAGTCGCGAGCGGTGCTGATTCCACCGCCGACGCGCACGTCCAGGCCGCCGGCAGCCTCGGTCGCCTCGGCGAGCACGTCCTCGATTGCGGTGCTGCGGAAGTGGAACGTCGTTTCGCCCTGCATCGGGATCGACGGACGCGGTGCGGTGTGGGTGAGGACGTAGACCGGGGTGCCGAACGGCGGTTTCTCACCCCACCAGCCTTTCCAGTCCGGATCGTCGGGGAACGTGTGTAGGCCGAACATGGCCGCGCCCATGATCTCGGCGCCGACGCCCTCGAAGTGCGCGGCGGCGTGGGAGTCGTCGATGCCGGTCGTGCCGGTGCCGCTGGTGTCGCCGAAGACGCGCTCGTGGAACGTGCGGGTCGCGGCGTAGGCCGCCGTGAGGCGCCCCCAGTCCTCACCCATCGGATTTTCGGGCGCGTGGTCGGTCGTCGAGGTGTAGCCGTCCAGCGAGATGAACAGGTCGATGCGAACGCGGGTCATGTCAGGTTTCCTTCGGGGTGGTGCGGATCAGGTGGATGCCGAGCCGGTCGGCTTGGCGTTCTGCGGGGGTTCGTTGCTCACCGAGCCACAGGTGTAGGACGTCGAGGACGCCCGGTCGCAGGCTCACGGTGCGGACGCGTCCGTGCTTCTGCGACGTGACCAGTCCCGCGGTCTCGAGGACGCGCAGGTGCTGCATGAGTGACGGCAACGTCATCGAAAACGGTGCCGCGAGTTCGGACACGACGGCTGGGGACTTCGCCAACCGTTCCACGACGGCCCGGCGCGTCGGATCCGCGAGAGCGCGGAGCACGGCGTCGAGCTCGTCGTAATACTTAGGCACATACCTAACTATTATTGAAGGGCAGGGATTCGTCAATCGGCTCACGCCAGGAACGTGGTCGCGGCCGTCTGCGACCTACGCCGTGAACGCATTGGCTGTCATCGATCGAGTCAGCACCGGAATCCATCCCAGCGATCAGGCCCGGCGCGAGGCCCGCGCACGACACGAGGTTCGGGTCGTCGAACACGGCGCTGACGTCATGACAGACTCTGGCATCCAGCGGATGCCCTCCCCTCTGTGCGGTGAACTGGTCGCTAGAAAAGATCGATTCTTTTGCAGCAGTCCATCACTTGGCGATGTACACGGTGTTCGCGGATTCGCCGCCGGTGATCGGATTCGGGAACCGGATGACGTGGGCGTGTGCGACGGCGAACACTTCGTCCAGGGCGGCCAGGAAGTCTGGGTCGGGTGGGTCGTCGGACCACAGGGCAAACACTCCGTCTGGCAGCAGGTGAGGGTGAGGCTGCGCAAACCTGCGGGGCTGTAAAAGTCGGCGTGACTGGGGTGCAGGACGTGTCGCGGGGTGTGGTCGACGTCCAGCAAGATGGCGTGGAATCTTCGCTGGGGCGTGGTCGGGTCGAAGCCCGTCGCGGACTCGGCCATGGCGAAGAAGTCCCCGCGCTGAAATCTAGTGCGTCGAGAGGCTTCGCCGCCTAAACGTTGAAGCGGAACTCCACCACGTTCCGTAACCGAGCAACTCTCTGCGCCCAACGCTGATCAGGGCAGCGCGAGAAAGTCACGAAGCCATCCGTCGACTTCATGCATCGTCGCCGCATCGACGGTGCCCGCGACGTCGAAGAGTCGTTCACGTGTGACCGCTCGCGGCTGTTCAGTCATCGCGAACGTTGACTGGGCGAGCGCCAGGTTCGACCCCCTCAACAGCACGTGATTCGGCCATCCGCGGTCATTCGTCGTTGCCGGGACGATGATCGCGAGCGTGTCGGCCTGTTCAAGGTAGAGATCGCTGGCGATGACGAGCGCGGGGCGGCGGCCGGCTTGCTCGCGCCCACGCACCGAGTCGAGTTCGGCCCACGCAACCATCCCCCGACGAAGGTCACGCGCCATCGTGTCCGTCGCTCAGTGCGACGTCCCACTCCCGGAACTCATCCCAATAACCCGGGCTTGCGCCGCGGAAGGCACGCCCGAATGACTCCATGCGCCTGCGTCGCTCGTACCCGTCGAGGAGCCCCTCGATGAGACCGGCTGCGCTCACACCTCGGGCATGCGCATCACGGTTGATTCGGTCGCGAAGCTCTACCGGCACCTTGATCGTCGTCGCCATCCAGTGAGTATACCGCGCGGTATACTCAGTCGTCTACGCAGCGCGTTGACTCATCAAAGATGCGCGCGTGGGTGGGGTCGTTGACTCGTCTTGGAATGCGCGCGTGCGGCACGCCTGCCGGGCCGGCTTCGGCGGGCCGGTTAGGCCCAGCGGATGGGACTTTCGATGAGTCAGCGGCATGCGGTGACCAAGGCGATCGCGACGCGGTACAAGCGGGCGGATAAGGCGGGCAAGAACAGAATCCTCGACGAGCTGTGGTGCGACGACGGGCTGGCACCGCAACCACGCCCGGAAGGCGCTCGGGCAGTCGTTGAAGCCGAGGATCGTCGCACCGCGCAAGCCGAGGCCGCTGCTGTACGGGCTGGAAGTCATCGGGGCGCTGCGCTTCTGCTGGGCAGTCTTGGGCGCCCCGACGGGCAAGCGGCTGGCCCCGGTGCTGGGTGAGTTGGTTCCGACGCTGCGCCGCTTCGGCGAGCTGGAGCTCAGCGAGGAGGTTGCGGTGGCGTTGATGGGAATGTCGGCGGCCACGATCGACCGTCGTCTGGCCGCTGACCGGGCGAAATTGGAGGTTCGGCGTCGCTCACACACCAAGCCCGGCTCGTTGCTGAAGGAGGCGATCCCGATCCGCACCTGGGCGCAGTAGGACGATGCGGTGCCCGGGTTCGTGGAGATCGACCTGGTCGGGCACGAGGGCGGTAATGCGATCGGTGATCACGCCTGCACGCTGACCGTCACCGACATCGCGACCGGCTGGACGGAGAACCGCTCCGTGCAGAACAAGGCCCAAAAGTGTTTGTTCGCAGCACTTCTGGAGATCCGATCGGTGTTCCCGTTCCCGATCCTCGGTGTCGATTCCGACAACGGCGGCGAGTTCATCAACTGGCACCTGCTGCGCTGGTGCAAAGCCGAGCAGATCACCTTCACCCCTTCCCGCTCGGGCAACTCCGACAACGGGGCCCACGTGGAGCAGAAGAACTGAGCGATCGTACGTACCGTCGTCGGCTACCACCGCTACGACACACCACCAGAGTTGCTGCTACTCAACAGGATTTGGCTGCCGCAATCGCAGATGACGAACTACTTCAGCCCGCAGCAGAAGCTCGTCTCCAAGGTCCGCAACTGCGCCAAGGTCACCAAGACCTACGACACCGCGACCACCCCGTGCCGCCGCGCTATCGAACACGACAGCCCCACCGCGCAGGACACAGCGATCCTCGCCGCCACCCACGCCGAGCTGAACCCGCCGCCATCCAACGCCAGGTCCAGGCACTCACCGCCGAGCTGCTCACCGTGACCACCAGCAAAGCCCGGGCCGCCATACAACCCCTCACCCCAGCCGCTGCCAAGCGCGTCCACTGATGAGTCAAGACTCCCGCTACGCGCGCATCGTGACCGCCTTCGCCCACACCAACCACGTGCTCGGCCTGTAATGAGTCCCCGGTGCGTGGACTGAGAGCCGTAGTGCCTGAAACCCGCGTCCATCGTTCGCCCGCCGAGCCGCGAAAACCACCGTCTCAGCCTGAGCCCGCACCTGGCGAGCTCCGCCTCAACGCGCTCTACGCGCGGCGGGGCGCGTCTCGCCATCGCGCATCACGATCAACGGGGTACCGTGACACTCATCACATTTGGACTGCTCGCTGTTGAGTTGATCGGAGGCGGAACCATGGTCATGCCTTGCTCGTCGCGTGGGTGCTGGTCATGACCGGGCTGGGAGGGCTGAACCCGTCGAAGGATGCGCTGGTGCTCGGCCTGGTCCAGCAGCAAGTTCCCCAAGTCAACGAACCGTCCCACCTCAAAACGGCCGCCGAGAAAATAGCCAAGATGGTCAGGGGCGCCAAGACCGGCATGCCCACACTGGACCTCCTGGTCTTCCCGGAATACAGCCTCAACGGGCTGAACCCGAAATCCTGGGCACGAGATGCGATGCTCTGCGACCTCGACGGCCCCGAAGTGGAAACCCTGCGCGGCGCGTGTGCCAGCAGCTCCGTCTGGGGATGCTTTTCCCTGATGGAGCGAAACCCCCAGGGTGCCCCCTATAACAGCGGAATCATCGTCGATGACACCGGTGAGATTGTTCTGTATTACCGGAAAATGCACCCGATGGTGCCCCTGGAACCCTGGGAACCAGGAGATCTCGGTATCCCGGTGTGCGACGGGCCCGCAGGAGCCAAACTGGCTTTGATCATCTGCCACGACGGGATGCTGCCAGAAATGGCGCGCGAAGCCGCCTACAAGGGTGCCAACGTCATCCTGCGGACAGCCGGCTACACCGACCCCGTTCGCCATGCCTGGCAGATCACCAACCAGGTCAACGCCTTCACCAATGTGGCCTACACCGCATCCGTCGCATTGACCGGAGCTGACGCAACCGGGGTCTGGTCCATCGGCGAAGCGATGATCTGCGACGTCGACGGCACCGTCTTGGAACACGGTGACAATTCGCCCGACCGTGTGGTCACCGGAGAGGTGGTCCCCGCCCGCGCCGATCTCGCCCGCCGGACATGGGGCGTCGAGAACAACATCTACCAGCTGGGACACCGCGGTTACGTAGCCGTACGGGGTGGGGCCCGCGATTGTCCGTACACCTACATGACAGACCTTGCCGCCGGGAACTACCGAGTGCCCTGGGAGGACGAAGTCGAAGTCACCGACGGCACCTCGGCGGGATACGGCCCACCCCGCACACCGTGAGCCCGGTTCCCCAGCTTCCGAGACCGGCTACGACGTGGAGGCCCTCCTGGTCCCCAGTCACAGCCTCAATGGTTACGTTTCGTCAGCGCCGGTGTGCCAGTACCTCGCTCATCGGCGAGACCGTGACGCCTTCTGCGGCGAGGCGGCGGCGGATGGCGGTCGCGATGTCGACGGCGTTGGGTCGGTCGCCGTGGATGCAGATGGTGTCGGCGTCGACGGCTACCGCGCTGCCGTTGACCGA
>JAABUH010002925.1_pt1 | contig 15573 bp, 27 predicted proteins | sample 5559121 | NCBI WGS metagenome assembly JAABUH01 (sample SAMN10711871, study PRJNA513364) | rock metagenome | isolation source: Antarctica rocks | place: Antarctica: Victoria Land, Battleship Promontory nord | collected 2015-12-28
GGGGTCTGAAGACCGGGATATGTCCTTGTAAAGTGATATTCCCAATTGACAGCTGACCGACACATGATCGAGTTTAGCAGATTGTGAGTCCAAACTCCAGGGCGCTATGAATCACCGCCGTGACGTGTCTTTGTCGCAGCAGACGGCTGATCGCGGGTGCCTGGTGTCCTTCGCGGGGACTCGGAGCGTCATCATCCATTCGGGTACCGTTCCCGACCTGCCATTTTTGGTTTGGGATTTTTGAAACCGTCTCGTGATCAGCAGTCGTACCCAATCCTGCCGAGAAGTCGTCCCGTTCGTACTTCACAGACCTTTCCGCACTGTGGAAGCCGCAAAGAGGCCTTCGAGCGCGTGAGTCTCACTAGGGCTCTTGACGTGACTTTTGAGTCCATGTGACGGAGCGACAATCACGCCGGCTCGGCCTAGACGGAGTGACCTGTCCACCCCTAAACCCATCGATCATTCGACTCTTGCTTGGACCCCATCGCCCCTGGTCGTTCTGATTAATGATCGCCCAACTGATTCTGTCGTTCAACGTAACCCATCGAGTCCCTCCGCCAGAAAGTCTACCGCTCTGGAATCGAGGATACCAGCACGACGTTTCCACCAACAGTCTCCCGATCGACAAAGACCGGTAGCAGCCATGTCAAGTACGGCTGCAAGAGCGGGGAGCCAGTGACCCGCTACGTCACTCCAGGTGGTCACCCACAGGACAATAGTCAATCCGCGCTCCCAGTCTACTATCGCAACCCGCTCCTCTCGGTCTCCTCTCGCAAGTCCACTCTCTACGCGAAAGATATCTCGAGACTGATTTTCTGGGACGGTTCGCCATCTCAGGTTCGCGGCCACGACGGTCCTCCTGTCCTGCTTCAACCTTCATGCGCATCACATCACCACTCCCAACCTGATCATGGGTACCGCCCTAGCATACGGCGGTCTCGGTCAAACCATCGTCGGCCACGAAGAGTGGGCTGGCGGCAATACCTTCGGAGCCACCGTCTTTGCCTCCTACGGCGGGTTCTGGCTCTCCTTCTCGACCCTTTACAATTGCAGTTCGGGGTCATTGGCTTGTCGACCTTTGCTTGTCCGTCTTGTCCGCGTTTGCTGATTGCGTGCAGATGCCTACAATGAGCCAGGGGAGCTCAACGCCGCTCTCGGCCTATACCTCTTCATGTGGGGGTGAGTGAGAGAATTGGTTTGTCTACCTTGGCGTGTTGACTCAAGTTGAGGACACAAACGTTCGAGAAGGCTCCATGAGATCCCTTGCGGCGAATTAATCGGGCCGAGCGGGCCGATATTCGTTGAAATCCAACATCGAACACTGGACGCATCTCTGAAATGTCGAATGCACAAGCAACTGCTTCGGCCAAATTTCCGAGTATGACTCCAAAAGCTTGCTCAAAGCAGCGATACTTGACCTGTCTCTTCTTCTCGTATGACCACTGAGATCTCGCTTGAATCTGGACCACTCTGAGGGGAATCTGACCATCGGGTCGGAGGTAGTTGCAATCGAAAGGAACCCTGAGGCAAGTCCGGCCAACCGGGCGAGAATAGGGATGGTTGCGTCGTCATGCCATTTAGCCTAGCCGACCTACTCTTTGATCGCTTCTTTTTGATCTCTTCACTGATTCAATCGACCATGTCGACCCAAGGTAACAACGGAGACTATGGTCAAGGAAATCCTCCCGAATTTGGCAACGCTATGGCAGGAGGGGCATTCGGGGTGCCAAGCGCCCCTGCTCAAGACCCTCCGATGATCCATTACCGCGGGAACACCCTCCAGCAGTCGTTCTACATGAGGGACAGGATGAAGTTGAGCAGGGAGAAGCCGATGATCGGTTGCTGTATGTCCGCTACCACAGGCGTGGATATCGCCCGCATCGTCGGTCAGGCGGGATATGATTACGTTTGGATCGATTGGGAGCATACGCCATTCAGTGAGCACCATCTCCTCTTCTCGACATTCGTTTAGATTGGGCTGATGGCCGTTTGACCTCTTTGAGATATCCACGAGGTGTGTAACATCATCAAGGAGATCCAGTACGCAGGCGAAGGGAATACCGCCGTCATCGTCAGGTGAGCTGTTGACCTCCTTTGAGCTCTTGCGCGCGTTTCGTCATGCGCTCACGATGGTCGCCTAGGCTTCCGAGTCACGAGCACTACTACTCCGCCTGGATCCTGGTGAGTCCCGATCACTCTCAATGTGTCGGGCTCGCAGCGCTGATCTACCACAAAGGATGCCGGAGCCTCCGCCGTCATTCTTCCACATGTGATCATCCTTTCCTCTGGATCGCGCTCAACCTGACTTCTGAGCAGACGGAAACGGTTGAACAAGCGAAGCAGGCCGTGAAGAATGCGCGTATGCCTCAGGTCTGTCATGCGCTCATCATGCAGTTCTGTAATGACACGCTGATAGCAATGTCTGCGCACAGAAAGGTGGCATGAGGTCAGGTCCACCGGGGGCACTGCTGCTCGGCTACAACGACGCGGCACCCAATGGAGGTAATATGATAGATGTCTGGGATAGGGCGGGCGTCATCATCCAGATCGAGAGCAAGGTCGGGGCGGAGAATGCGCAGGCGATCGCGGCGGTCGAAGGGGGTGAGTGATCCCTGTCCTCGACGATTGATTGTCCAGCTGATCTTTCTCACCCGTCAGTCGACGGACTAATGGTTGGCCCGGGTAAGCGTGGTGGTCAAATGCTGCTGCTCTAGTCGTTGAGTTCTTCGTGCCAGGTGATCTCGCCTTCGACCTTGGACTCTCCGGCGGCTTTGCCCAGGATCCGACCTGGCGAGAGTACGTCCCCTTTTACCATCTTCCGGAACAAGGCTTGAGCTGACGCTGGACTGTTCCGATCTATCACAGGAATGTGCTCAAAGTTACCAAGGCCGCCAAGGACCACAACCTCGCCTGTTTGATGCCCAGCTTCTTCCCGCAAGTGAAGGCCCACCTCGATCTGGGATTCACCATGGTCATGACAGCCTTCGATGCTCTAATCCTGACCAAGGGATTGAGGGAGAGTCTTGCCACAGGGCATACGATGCTCGAGGAGTGGAAGAAGGAGCAAAAGGGCGAGGTGGAGGGGGAGAAGGAGAAGGAGAAGAATGGCAACTGAGAAGTAGTTTTCCAAAGCCACGCCCAGGGTCTCAATCCTTGTCACATGGACTCTGAGATGGAAGTGACATGGGTGGTTTAGGTTAAGCGAACAGATGCATGATGCTTCAGACTGCCGGGTACTATCTCCTCTGGACCTTTCCGATCAAATCCAGGTCCACCAAAATCCTCACCCTCTCCAGAATCTTCCAACAAGCCGCACACCTACTGACGATATCGCGTGCCATTCCTTGTCCCGTTTGTGGAACATTTGCTTTCAGGCCGATTTCTCGCCTCATGCGGTGGCCATCTTCATCGCATCTGAGTGGGTAGGGGTCGGGATAGGAAAGGTCCCTGCCGGCCAGTCGAGCAAGTTCGATATACTCGTTTACCCCCAATGTCGACCCTGATCGAAAACGCCACTCGTGCGACGGAGCTTCGAGGGATTGATAGGGGGCTATTCGAGAGGCGATGGGCGAGTCGTGCGCCGGACTAAAGCTTCCCCTCAAGGTTCCCTTTGCTTTGATGCGGCGATTCGCCTCCGACTGTCGACCTTGTGATCCGCTCTTGGATTTTCCTGCCGATCTTGGGGCTTTCGCGTACCTGTCAGCTCTGAGGCAAGCGGAAGCGGAACATCAAGACCATTCATTTGCGAGGGAGAGGTATCGCCATACGCTCGAGGCAGGCCGTTCGTAAGGGAGACCGAAATGTTGAGCCCCCTGCGAAGTGATTGTAGGTCTTCAACGATGGGCCATTTTCCGACAATCATCCATGGCCCCATATGCCTGTCATGCCTAAAGGCGCTTTGAGATGTCATTCCAGGCATGTTCAAAGATGAAAACATGCTTCGAGAGCCATTCCTGACTATCATCGATCTCTCCGTCGACTTTCGGTCCCCCTCGGCGCTTTCGACCATGCCGTCTTGATGAGATATCCTGGACGTTCAGCGAGGCCCACCGACATATTCCCATCCGTCAAGATTTGCCAGAGCGATCATCCCGAGATCCCCTCGACTCCGTTGTCGAGCTCGATGACATGTCCCGATGTCACCTATACTGAGTGAGAGAGCTGCGAGACGTTTCGAGCTTACTTCCTAGGATGTATCGTGAAGATCATTGGCACCGGATTCCGACGTTTTGGTCTGGTGCTCGAACAACCGGGCATCTACCTCAACCTCGTTCTTTGCCCAATTCATCACTCACCCGCTTGGTCTCATCCTGTCCGAAGATCCTTCCACCGCCGTCAATTCTACCCTGTCTTAATCGTGACGTGTCGCTCAACCCGGGTCCATGGACGATAAAGGAGAGCACACCGATCGTCAGGATGATGGCAACAGTTTTCCTTCCGACAGCAACGGCAATTGACTTCATTCCTTGCCCTCAAAAACTACCCCGTCTTCTTCGATGATCCAGGACTGGGTGGGAAGTTGAGGTTCCCGGTTCCTCATCGTTCTATCCAACCAGTTCCTCGGGTTCGGTATCGCCGGACTAGGACGGGGAACCTCGTCTACCCATCCGCAATGCTCTGGCCACTCAACCTCGCCAAGATATCCCTCTTCCAAAGCTCTTCACAGGCGCAAGGTCGACGAGTCTGGCTGGGTTCGGGTTGGACGATCCGCGGGAGAAAGTGAAGCTCCGGTATATGGGTGGAAGTTCTCGATGTCCCGATCCTGCTTATACGCGACTTCTGGTTTACATCCAGGTATTGGATCGGAATGTCCGGTTCCGCAGAGATCACGGCGTACGCGTAGAAGAACGTGGATAATGGCGAAAAGCGTTTCTCCGAGGGGCAAAATGTGGGCGAACCGATCGAGCAGAGGGAGGAGGAGACGCATCGGTCACTCAAAGCCCAAGCAGATCTGTACGTGATTCCCCCCCCCCATGTGTTCTTGTAAGATGGAAGAGCTGACAACGTGTAGTAGTTGATCATTTCCCCGAACCAGATCCTGGCGGGGTCTCTCGTCATCCGGTATTGGAATACCTCGATCGAACGGCACGGCCTGGTGTACGATTTTCATCGTGTTTGTCATCGCCGTGAACTGTCGGGGGGATCAAGTGGTTTGGCGGGATCGATTGAGTACCTCACCACCTGTTCCAGTCGTCCATCGATTGCGTTCATCCCTCTGCTTTCCCCACAACTTCAGCTTCCCTCTGTCCTTGACACCCGACTGAAGAAATCAGATTTTGGCTTTCCCTAATCAAGATCATCACCCTGACCGGCCGCATCCTCCCGACCTCATCATCGGCCTCGGCGGTGTCCCGAATCAAGACCGGATAGGCTTCTGGTACTGGCGCGACGGGAAGGCTTTCAACCCGTACAAGAAGACGGGCGATCTGGGGGCGTTCCTCGGAATCGTAAACGTTAACGGAATCGTAAACGTTAAACGCGCTCGTCTTTGGATTGTCTGCGTATATAGGGACGGAGTTGATCGGGGTGACCGGGGGAGAATCCAAGGTAGGTAGCCTGCCACTGTGAGAAGATTGTGAGCTGAGTCGATCGTCAGAACCCTCGCAAGACAAGTTCCGTCAGCGATGAAGAAGACCTTCTGGCGTATCCTATTCTTCTACATCATCGGTGTCCTCGTCATCGGGATGGTTGTGGATTCGTCCAGCAAGCTGCTGGCTCAGGCCGCTGCGAAGGGTACGGCAGGCGTTGCGAGCGCTTCGCCATTCGTGGTGGTCATCCAGGCGGCGCAGATCCGCGCTTTGCCTGTTATCATCAACGCTTGGTGAGGCTCTCGACCAGCGCGAGGGACAAACTTGATGATGATGCCCAGAATCTTGGTCTTCACGATCTCCGCGGCCAACTCGGATCAGTACATCGCCAGCCGGACTCTCTATGGTATGTGCTTGACTCTGGTCAAATTCAGGGAGGTTGGCTAATCGTCCACCCAGGCATGGCGAAGGATGGCCACGCCCCACGAATCTTCACCAAATGTACCAGCCGCGGCGTCCCTTGCTATGCCGTCTCGCTGCTTGTCCATGACCCAAGCTAAAGTCGATACCTTACACAGGGTCGCCTTTATCTTCACTAGCGCCTTCATGGGTCTCGTCTTCCTCGTGGCGAGCAGCGACGCATTGATAATCTTCAACTACCTCGTATCGACTGTCACCATCTTCGTTTCCTTGACCTGGGTACGCAACTTAAGTCCCACTCATTGGACAGACTCGCTGATGACCATGCAGATCTCGCTACTCTCGAGCAGCCACATCGCGTTCATGCGCGGTATGCGAGCGCAGGGCATCTCCCCCGATACACCCCCATTCAAAGCGGTTCTTCCATCTTTCCACCCACTTATTCGCAGCCGACGGAGGTGGAGGTAACAGCCATTCCAGCCATGGCTCTCCTACGTCGCGCTCTTCTTCACAGTCGCCCGCTCCATCTTCAAGGGATTCGACGCGTTCATGCCGTTCGCCTATAAGAGCTTCATCACCAGCTACATCGGGATCCCCGTCTAGGTTATCGGGTATCGCGGGTATAACCGTCAGTCCGGTTCTGCTCCTCACTTCGGGTTGACCGGTGGCTGATAGATAATAGTGATATCCCGGACGAGGGCGGTGAAGATGGACGAGATGGACTTGACGTCGGGAGCTAGGGAGTTCAGATGTAGAGGACGACGATGAGGAGGAAATCGCGTATCAAGCGATGGGATGGAAGGAGAAGGCGAGGTATCAGTCGGCGAATTGGTAGATGATATGTCGGACAATGTAGACTACGTTACGGTAGCACAGATATCGGACACGAATGGCATGTAGCTGTATACATTCATCAGCTAGCCTCGCCCCGATGCACTGAATTCCCTTCGGACTCCTCTTCGTGATCCATGAGACTGTCCTCCTCCTCGGCCTCCTCCTCGGCCTCCTCCTCGTCCTCCTCCTGTCCATTCCCTCCGCCGTCTTCCTCAAGATCCAAGGACACCAAGTTCTCTCCATCGGGGACATCACCCATAACCAGGTCACCGTCCCCCTCCTCCATAATCCGCTCCCTCATATCCAACAACCCTTTCCAGCCCCTCCACAGCTCCCCGCTCGAATCCTCATCGTCAAGTACCTCCCTCCGCACAACGTCGACAGCCAATCCCGCGTCCCTCCCCTTCCCGTGGCCCATCAGCCACTCCGCCCATACCATCACCGCCTCGACCCTATCTCCTCCTGTCTTGCATACCGCGCGCCAGGCTGTGTACAGCTTGCTCAGCTCGCAAAATTTGTTTGTCGAGGGAGTCGTGAGAGCGGGGAATGCGATCTTGAAGAAAGCGGTGCTCGGTCTGAACTTGACGCTGATTCGATTGAGTATGCTGATAGCGGACTGTGCTGGATCGCGCTGGAGGGACGAGATGAAGTATTTCCCAAGGAGGGATGGGTGTAGGTCGGGCAGTCCCTCGTTCAGGCGGAGGGATTCCCGCAGTATTTCATCCCAAATCCGGTCAATGGGATGTCCATTCCCCAACGCGAGCTTCTCCTCGAGATCTGCCCATATGAACCAGATTGATTGGACTTCCTCTTGATCCGACGAGGAGAGGTTCGGACGTGTGACCGACTTGGTGATGGATCGACAAGCTGATTTGACGAGGTCGGAGTCTGATTCGTGCTCCATTTCGGCTCGAATGCGGATTCTTTGAAGGGTAGGGACGTGGGGATAGATCGAGGCGTGTGATCGCGCGGTGTTGAGCAGTACGGAGGACGAAGAGGGAGAGCGAGCGAGATGATCGAGGTGCAATAGAAGGAGGGTGGACGAGGGATGCATGGAAGACTTCGTCAAGCTTGTCATGATGGAAAGGAGATATTCGCGCTGTTACCGTATCAGCCATGCGTTCCCACCAGAAGCGACCACGTACAAGATGAGCATTTTCCGCCAAGACGTCGATCTGCGTCGCCAGCCAATTCCCAGCGACATCTGACCACTGGGTCCCCTTGGAGCGTTTCGCAATCCGTCTTATCCCCTTCCCTATCCGACCGACCTCCTCAACCAACTCGGCGCCGTACAGGACGACACCGCCTGAATCTCTCCTCGCCGAATCGTAAGGTCGATCGTACAGCCGTTTGGTGAGGACCAGCAACAGCGCCTGCGGACCCGAATTCCCTGTCGTCAGAGCAACCCGCTCGAGGTCGTGATATACCACGTCCAAAGCCTTGCTCCGCAAAGGACTCGGGTAAGTCAGCAGCAGCCTGAGCAAACCTTCTCGGAAATCTTTGCCTTTCTCCGCGGGAATAGCCTCGAGTGCCGAGCTGATAGCGCGGATCACCAGCTGTCCCGACAGAATGGCTTTCCTCGCTTCCTCCCCATCCCGCCCAAATGATCCTTCCCCACCAAGCAGCTCCTGATCGTTTTCCTGGAACGCCTCGTTTCCCGCCGGAACCCCCCTGTGGATGCCCAAAACTTCCCACCGTCTCCGGAGAGCTTCGACCCAGCCCAGTTCGAGCTTAATGTATTCCCGCCATAAGTCTTCGGATCGTGGGAGCAAGCGAAGGCCAAGAAGCAGGGTCGTGCGGGCTGGCGAGGTGCCTTCGAGGGCGAAGCTCGTGTCTGCTTCGTCTTCTCCAGAAACAAGGGGATCGGACTTCGAGGAAGATGGAATCGCTGAGCGGGGGAATGGAGAGGAGGGATGGAGGTGATGGTATGAGATGAGGATGTAGAGTGTGGATGATAGGGGATGTTGTTGTAATGCGCTGCGGGAGATGTCAGCGCGGCTCTTGCAGTAGAAGCATGAAGATGAGCTAACCTGTTGAGACCCTTCGACACGACTTTCCGCATCCCCTGCCGGCTCGCATATTCCACATACGCCAACCATACCGCCAGATCCCCCGAGAACTTGACTGTCGCTCGCTTGAGGATGTACAGTGCTCGTCTTGGTAGCGAGTACGTCGAAGCAGAAGGTGGAGGAGGGTTTAGGTGGTACTCTGCGCTCCATGTCAGTGAAGCATCCGACATGTCGGAAGGGGAGGACATACTGAGCCGTTTCCATCGAACCCGCCTCAGCCGTTCAAGGTTGATCTCGTACTCTGCGTACTTGAAGAAATCCTCCTTCCTCGTGACCTGGCGGATGAGAGATGTCTCGTAGCCTGTTCGACGGCGGGTGATTTCGTTGATCTCATACTGCGATCCCATCAGCTCAAAGGTGGAGGAGAACAAGGAGAGAGAGCTGACTTTGGAAAAGAGACCTTTCTCGTGAAGGTCTTTGAGTTCGGGGAGGGTCGCTTCCAGCTGGAATTGAACTTTCTCCATGCTGCATCAGCGAATAAATCAGGCTGAATTTGACAGTAGCGTACTTGCGTTGTGGTGTTAAACAATTCAGGTAGGCTTGCGGTTCACGCTTCCAGCCCGAGAATTTCCAAAAATAGGCGTGAATGTCCATCCCGGGAAAGCCGGGGATAGCTGAAAGTGGAGGTGATTGATCATCCGGTAAGTTATTACAGAAAAGTATTAGCATGATTCTGCCTCTCGGTCGACATCTTTGGAATCGGCATTCAGTTTTTGTCAGATCGTCTACTCTTATAGCTCAATCGAGAATGTCGAGTTCACTACCTACCAAAATGCAGGCTTTCGCGCAGCACGACAAGGTACGGCTCAATCCATTCACTCGTCTATCGAAGCTGAACATTGGCACCGTACAGGATCGGGCCGCATTAGTCCAAGAAGTCCCGGTCCCTAGTCTTGAAGCGAATGACATCCTCATCAAAGTATCCTACGTCGCACAGGTCCGTCCTACGACCCAAATCCACCGGCACCGCTGACGCCCCCAGAATCCGACCGACTGGAAACATTCCGCCCACATGTCCCCATCACGCGCAATTATCGGCTGCGACCTCTCCGGTACCGTCGTCTCACTCGGTTCCTCCCCGACAAACAAATCCATGCAAGTGGGCGATAAGGTCGCCGGGTGTGTTCATGGTGGATTGTTCGAGGACAAAGGGAGTTATGCGGAGTATGCGAGGGCGGAGAGTGATTTGGTGTTCAAGGTTCCGGAGGGGGAGAAGATGGAGGAGATGGCGGTGTTTGGGGTACCTTGGGTGACCGCTTGTCAGGTAGGTGATCCGTTTGGACTGAGCAACAAATTGGCTGATGTCCGTTGTTAGGCGATGATAGCTAGTCAGGGCAAATCGTGGCCGCCGGAGAAGGTATCTGGAAGTCCTTGGGTACGTCATTCAACTTCTCATCGTCCAATCAAGACGAGGCTGAACGGACACAGTACATGATCTACGGCGCCTCCTCCTCCGTCGGTCTCTTCGCCCTACAACTAGCCAAACTCATGGGCTATCGCCCCATCGCCATCTGTTCGCCCCACAACTTCGACCTCGTCAAATCCTACGGTGCGGAAGCCACTGTCGACTATCACGACGGCGAGAAAGCTTCCGCCGAGATCAAGCGGATCTCAGAGGGTAGAGTGGAGCTTGGACTGGACACGATCTCGGCAGGAGAGAGCTTCATGATCTCTCTCAACGGGTTCGGCGATAAGGGTGGACAACTCAACGTTATCCTCCCACCTTCGGAGGAAGCGACGAGATTCCGGCCGAACATCAAGGTCGCCAATACGCTCATGTACACCCTCTTTGGCCGTGTTTCGTTTCTCCGTATCCCCTCCTCTAGTATTCGAGCTGATGGAGGAACAGGAGTTCAAGATGGGTTACAAGCCTGAATCGATGGTCTTTCCCGCAAGTAAGGAGGATCGCGCTTTCGGTGTGGAGGTCTGCAAGCGGACACCGGAACTTATCGAGAAGTATGGGATTAGATCAAACCCGATCGTGATCAAGGGTGGGCTGGACGCTATCAATGATGGTTTCGAGGAGATGAAGGTAAGTGAGACGGTGGGGTCTCACTGATGAGTTACAGGCTGGGAAGGTGTCGGGAATGAAGCTGGTATACAAGATTGCATGAGCGATGCGGGACCCGAATACAAACGGAATGAAGCACTTTTCAACGCACTGAGCCGACTAAAGGCTATTGTTCGCAAGATTAAGCTTTCACGCACACTAATATAGGTATTGATCTTGAAACCCCGTTCCCCCGAAAGCAACATTGTCTCTGGAAGAAAGTACAAACTTCTGCTTCTGCGGCATGTACGACACATCCACGTTGTTTCACCAGGCATGATGAGAAGATGTGATCAAAGGAAGTTTGCAGATAATCTGATGAAGATATATTCAACTTGCTAGGTCCAAAAAGAAAAGGTCTTGAAACAGTAGAATCCGGCCGGCGATCGCGGTCATCTCTTGCCTCTTAGACTGTTCTTTCGATCTTATGCATTCCGAAGTAGGATTGTAACGTCGCCATCCCCGAATACACATACGAGTACATGCTATCCGACCCCGAGTCCTCAGCCTGCTGTCGCGAGTCCTAACGAAACGCATGCCGTCGCATTGGCCGATCAGTGGGATCCAAAGAACGACAAGTACGGCTACACCTAGTTGGATTCGAGTTGACAGTCAAGAACGACCCGCTCCATGCATCTCCTGTCCCTCAAATACGACCGTCACCAACGGACCCGTCCAGCTCTTTTCCGCCAGCTCAAGCGAACTATCTGAGCCTTTCTGGCTCAACGACTATACCGTCGTGTACCTGAACGGCTCGTCCCTATACTCCATCCCGATCAACTACACAGCCGAGATCGAATCGGAAGTCGGAAGGACCCATCTCCTGGACTTTCCAGCCGGCATTCATCCGTCCGGTCTGCTGTATGAGCCAAACAGCGGAGTTCTCGCTTTCACCGGGATGGTGTGGGAAGACGGGGAGCTTTGAGGATGTTGCGGGGCGAGACGATGCGTATAAGAAGAGGGGAGATACTGGCCAGGTCTACGATGACTTGTTCATCAGGCTAGCGATGGCGAAGGTTGGAGCTGATGGCTAGGCATTGGGATACGTGGAGGACGCCAGGGAAGGTGTACACGCTGGGTATCGCGGAGCTTTGGAAAGGCTAAACAGTCACGATGGCGCAGCCGAGACGGGAGGGGGAAGGGGTCAGGATTCTACAACATCCTGAATGGAACTGGACTGGTGGGTCTTATCAGCTTGAGCGGCTCATGACGTACCGGTTATCAGTATTCCCAAATGGACCCTATCACCAGCTTCTCCGTCTCTTCCACACACATCGCATTCGCAGCCAAATCTCCGTACCTGAACGTCGAGTCTCATACGAGAGAAGACGTGTACATCCTCCCTCTCCACCTCTCCTCATCGGCCATACAGCCATCACATCACACACCGGGCACCCATGGAGCGATCAATGGGGTGACGTTCTCTCCGGATGGAATGCAACTCGCGGAGCTCGAGATGGCCAAGGATGAATACGAGAGCTATCGTCTCCTACCCTATCACCTCACTCATGCGAATCATCTTCCACACCCTCTACTTCAACGGCACGACCTAATCGATCACGCCTCTTACCGCAACATCTCTGTTACTTTCCATCAACTCGCTCATGTCGCCGACGGACTCGTTTATCCTCGATCTTGCGAATGATGATCTGACAAGTGGCGACGGAGACAAGCTTCCTCGCTCTCCTTTACATAGGTTGGAGGACTGGTCGAGCAGACACATAAACGGGCGACTCGGAGGGATGGCCCGAGAGGAGTTTTGGTTCGAGGGCGCTGAGGGATGGCGGGTTATGGGATGGGCCGTCAAGCCGGGCCCATGGGTACGTACCAGACTTGCCAACTGAACCCTTGCTGATCTGGAGCTCAGTATTTCTCATCCAATGCGTCCCATTGGCTCGTTCTGCTGAGGCTAATCCTCTATCCTCCAGTGGCGGTCCTCAAGGTAAAGACCTGAAAGAGATCACCCTTTATCGTGAGACTGACTTGACTGCAGCCGCAAACGGTGATACCTGGACCCCTACGTAAGCAGCGCGGCTGAGTCGACAGTTTATTGACCTGACATCTTCTCACAGGATAAACCCTGCCATTTTCGCCTCTCAAGGCTACTTTTTTTATCGCTATCAACCCGACCGGGTCCACGGGGTATGGTCAGGAATTCATCGACAGGATCAACAGGGAATGGGGAGGACGTAGGTCCCACCGTTGTCATCTCGTGCCTCACGCTGATAGATAGCTACAGGACCATACAAGGTTCTTCTGGCCAGGCTTTCACGCTGCCCTGGACGTGTATCCCGAGGTCAGTAGGGAGCGAGAGTGGTCATCGAGCATCGGATTGACTGCCGTAGATCGACACCGCGCGGAACGTCGCTCTTGGCGGATCGTGCGGTGGGTACATGATCAACTGGATCAATGGGCACCACGTCTTCGGTTTCAAAGCACTCGTCCTCTACGATGGGATCTTCAACACTGTCGGTCCAGCTTATACTACTGAGGTGAGACTCTCGGACGACATACGGGGACTTGACGCTAACGAGGCGTAGGAGTTGTGATTCTTCACCAAGTCTGTCTGTTTGACTCCAAAATCATCCGGCTGACGGGGTGTTTAGCGACTTCGGAGGCGACCCGGTGCATGAATGACTGATGTACGAGAAGTAAGTCCATACAAATGAAGTTGGAGATATATTGACGAAATGGAAGATGGAACCCAATGATCATGTCGCAGAGTGGAGCACCCCACGATGGTGATTCATGGCGGCAAGGGCTGCGCTAGACTGACTGTCTCATAGATTGATGCCTGATTGAAGGGGAGGGAATCGGTGAGCGATCCCTCATAGCGTCTCCGAGTACTTGACTGTTTCCTACCTTAGCGGCGTTCACCGCGCTACAAATGCAAGTACCATTCCAATCATCCGTCGCGGTTGGGTTTCGCTGACCTCATCGTAGGCAAGGAGTACCGATCCTCTTCCTCTACTTTCCCGACGAGCCTCATGGGGTGCGTCCTACTTGACATTGGAGACGCATGCTCATACTGTTTCAGGTTGCCAAGAGCTCAAATTCGATGCGCTGGCATGTGGGTCTTCTCTATTCTCGCGTTGAGGATCACTGAGTCAAAGTAGCACGAAGTCTTCAGATGATTTGATGAATGGGTCGGCGAACGCAGAGTCCAGGAAACCGAGGCAGTATTCGTCGTACAAAGTTGAAAGCCCCTGCGCCTGACGCGAAGGAATAGCATAGACGCATGCGAGATCTAGAGGCCCATCTCTCCTTTCCGGATTAGCAGGGTGGTGGGTTGTCATCGGCTTCGGGCATCTTCCCTTCATTGGCTAAAACACTTTCACTGGTGAAAGGACGATGTACCTTCCTTCCCAGATCCGAGACCCTTCGGAATTGGGAAACCTCCTTTGACCGCTCGTCGCTCAGAAATCTGATTGTCTTCGTCGGGAAAGATTCAAGTTCTTCTCCATTTCTTCATCTCTCCCCAAAACTATAGTGAGCTAATGCAATCGATAATCGACAGTTTACCTTTCGGAAGAATGGTCCAACCCAAGGAACAACCAAGAAGAGCTCAAGTGTTTCGGAGGTGGAGATATGAGTACAAAGCTCTCACTGACCCCGCCCCGGATACGGCATACGCTTGGAGCAAAACCTTCAAGAAAAGCCTTCATACGCTGGAAAGGATTGTAGGATTTCTTCCTATTGGCAGTACCGGTCCTCCAGGGGAACTTTCTCACCGAGGCAAACAGAGCCGGTAAAGCAAGCTCAGAACCGCAAGCCAGGCTGTGGAAGATGACGGAGATTGCCAGCTTGAGAGACACGTCGGCAGTTGCTTGCGAGGAAGCACATCAGCTGAGTGAGCTGAGCGAGGACAACGTCAAAGATCGCTGCTGCCGAGTCCAGTTTCTGGGCGACACAGGCTGATCAGGATCATACCCACCCGACAAATGTTTCCAAGGGATTGAAAAAGACGGCTGAGCAGTATCTCCAAAAATGCAGGGCGAATGCGGCTGACGCAACCGATTGACATGCCGTGTTGAACGATTTGGAGCAGGTCACTGTGAGTGGATTCGTAGGTATGTGAATGCCCTTAACGTGATTCCCCTATTAATGGGACACCCCCCTTTATTGGCCACTCGCGTCGTCCATTTCCCGCAGTTTCTCTCTTCTTCACTTTCTCTCTCTTTCACATCATAACTCATCATGCAATAACCCCAGACGCCTCTCGAGCTAGCTCTAGCTAGCTACGGACAACAGCAACACATACATGCAAGAGATCGCTCCAGCATTCGCAAGCTTGCAGAAGATTTCGGCGTTTCAAGATCAACCCTCTCAAACCGACTACGAGGTCTCACTAACTCGTACTCTACGGCCCATTCGTACCGTCAAGCCGTCACACACGACGAGGAGAGCTGCCTGGTCGACTATATACGCCGTTCGTCCCTTCTTGGCCACCCACCGCCGCCGTACATGGTGTAACAAGTGGCCGACGAGATACGCCGAAATCGCTTTCTGATCAAACCTTCCCCAAATCCTCTTCCCCTTCCAAATCACCCCCCTCTTGGCCGTAATTGGCTCGACAAGTTCCGCGGGCGTCATCCACAGGTTGCTAGCGTCTGGTCACGGCAGCTGGACACCTCTCGGCTCGATGCGGCGACCCCGGAGAAACTAGCGCCCT